>Ga0247734_1001929_pt1 | contig 14662 bp, 13 predicted proteins | sample UWRJL103311B2_FD_180933 | JGI IMG/M metagenome (GOLD analysis project Ga0247734, IMG submission 180933) | Plant litter microbial communities from Arlington Agricultural Research Station in Wisconsin, United States - UWRJ-L103-311B-2 | ecosystem: Environmental > Terrestrial > Plant litter >... | reverse complement strand
ACAATCTCGATGCGACTACCAGTCCCGCGGTTCCGCCACCGAGGATAACATAGTCAAAATAGGTGTTGTTTGACGTTGATTTGCTAGAAGTAAGCGTGAACAACAGCGCCGTTAAAGCTACCCATTTGCAACCTAAAAATTCCATTATGAAGAAGGAAGAACCTAAATTTGCATTACTACAGTAAACATGAGAAGTACTTCAGTTCAATTACATATAGGTGGATATTGTATGTGTGCAACTGTAATCTGTGGAATTAAATACTTGTCAGCGCCAAGATGTAACTCGTATCCATGAGCCATACAAAGTTGGTTCGGGTGAAAAGTGTTTTGTAGATCTTCACCATGATTACTGAGTCTTGCGGCTCTGGGAATATCAGGCATCCATGGTCAAATTAGAGCCTTTATGTTTGCTACTGTCATTTTTTATTGCAAAAGGCCCAATCCTGCTAATATCGTGATCAAAATTTACTTGGGTTTCCTCCAGCCACCAAAGATAGTTTACAAATTAGCATAGGCCCGCTGTCGGATCACTTCGAATACGGGGCACCACTACGTGTAATATCACGTAAGTGCAGTTGTATTCAGTGGGATTGATAATTATATTGTAGGTCTTACGTAGGGTTTTCCTAAGGCGGTTCACCGCCTTGGGGAACTCTGCCACTCAAATCGGGTCACGTGCACCGCCTCGAGGTCAGAATTGCACCAACACCCGCCTTTGATTATTTCTGCTTTCATACATACTTACTTTCCAAAACCGACGTCAGTGTCAGAGTTCAGTCTTAACTCAAGTTTCGTCTAAATACAACCATTCACGTAAAGACGCTGGGACTTTCTAATTAAGATAGATACACAATAGCTGTGGACCAAACTTCGGACTGATACTAACAGAGAGGAGCTTATGTTCTAGAAGAAACAAGGTTAATCTACAAAATTCTCGCATTAGGGTTGCCTAGCTTATGTGAATATATACTTGCTCTGATTTGAATGTGTTTTGTTTACATATCAAGACATATCTAAAGCCAAAAGAGTAAGATTTAACCCAATGCAAGTGATAAAATAGAGAGTGGTGTGTAATTTGGCCAGAGACTAGTGAATTATAACTGTACAAGATACAAAATCTGGACTGTTGATTGTATCTACTAGATGCCTCACCATCAACATTTCAAGTAGCACATTTTAAACCATATAGAAGACTAGTATTAAAGGTTTTTATTCAATGGTTTGATAAGCTGTAGGCTTACGTTTTTCGTCCAAATTTACTATTAATAACCCTAAGATTAAGTTATACACTCCCCAAGCTCTAAGATCTTGAAGCTATAGTGTGCACAGTATATGGTCTTCTTGGTGATCAATTCCCTACTTGATTCAGTAGCCTAAGGGCTACCTACAGTGCTGTAAGAGGATGTTTCAAAGGGCTAATAAGACTTGAGCCTGTTATTGAAAATCATTGGACAATCACTTTCGATTCGAAACCCACACATCAAGAAGGTGGAGAAGTTGAGGGTGATTCCTCCGAGGGTGGCGAAGAAGGAAATGGTATGATGAACATACCAGAGGATCATCAGTCGAAGTAAGGAGTATGGGGGCTGCATGGTCGGAAGATGGCTCACGCCATAAATCTCAGCTTGAAGAGGCTCGCTTATTCGTTTACTACAAGACTTGACAGTCATTTATTGGTATCTTGGCATTGACTCCATCCGAAAACATGCATCTTAGTTTTTAGTTTCTTAGAATGATTGGTAGTTATGTAATAAGCAATTCGAGGGCAATGGCTTCAGGGTTGTTGTGGTTTCAAGGCTGGCTAGACAAACGTTGGGTTGTGGCTTCTCTATATGCTATTATTATCTCCATTGAAGTTTCCAGTAGATTGTCAATACTGAAGAGTCTTATACGGTCGTGTGTTATTTAAAAGTCGAGGGCGCCCATGTGCCACCATTTATTTGTACTTTGGTTGAAATTCTTCTTTTCATAAAGAACGGAGTATTGTATCTCATACCACATTGCTCGTACTACAGTTTGCTTATTCACAAATACCAATCTAAAAGCTTGCATATTACTACTTGGCCATTCACATTAAACTTTAGCTGAAGCCAAAATGTCCGAAAACAAGCAAAACCCAATCACCCAGCAACCTGGCCATAGGGAGACACCATTTTACAGGGTCGTCACTGGAACCGAGGAATGGAGCAATGAGATATTCGGATGTCTTGACGGTGGCATTTCTGCCAATGATCATCTATGTATGTACAACTACAACTCTTCTGTAGTTGCCACAGACGCTAACAAAATATACGCAGGTCTGAAAACCACATTCTGCCCCTGCTTGGTGTATGGCAAGCAGCAGGAACGCCTCCGAAACCCATCTCTCCAGAACTACGAGCGAATCAACCATGATAGTCTTCTCTATGCTGGTGCGACGTATTTGTGTGGATTAAGCTGGGTGTATGCCATCTACTCCCCTACTCTTATTTTCTCAGCAGGCTGTGCTAACTCGCTCACAGCCTCAACTATATTAAACGTGGTGAGATTCGTGAGAAATATAACATCAAGGGTTCCAAGTTGAGCGATTGCTTGTACTCCGCCTATTGTGGTTGCTGTGTGTTGATTCAGCAGGAGAAGGAGATCATTGGGAGGCAGTCTTCTTCAGTGAATCAGCAAGGATATGTGCCACCAGAGAATATGAATGTCTAAGAGCTACGAAATGAGGAAGTAATGGATATTTTAAGATGATGTAATAGTGGGCAAAACTTCTCTGGAGCTAACTTTCTTGTGATATCATAGTTTTCATGACAGCTAATATTGTAACTTAAAGTTTTCTAACACTTTTCAAAACACATATGTGACTGAGCGATATGTATACTATATAAAGCTGTCCGTGTGACTTTGGTCTGCCAGAAAATCTGCACTGATATTTGAATTAATGCACTGGCCCTGATTACATAGTGATAGTTTGCGTAGCTAATAGTTTTATGCTATCATTGCGTTAGGTTTCTTATGCTGATAGGAAACCTGCAGCTACTGCATCTCAATAGCTTCTAAAGTATCTCCGTCAATTTGAAAACACTCAGTGTTATAATTTCTCACTCAATCTGCTTCGGAAAGAGCAAACGGGTCAGATATCGCGTTAGGAGGCCATTCTACCTCATCGAAATTAATGCACCACTCGTGGTTCCCGTTATCCACCCACTCACTGCTGGTACTCTTTCCAGGAAGTATAACCTCTGCACGCGTATTTGGCGGAATGCATAATTTCAGCAAGAAATTCCCACACTCCAGAGTCCACTCACAGCTGACCGTCCCATATGAGCTCTCGAATCGCACCCTAGCCCATTTAATTTCACCACCAGGAATAGGCGCTACCCTAATTACCTTCCACCCCGGCTCTTGCGGTGAGATACCCCCGATCGTTCCATGAAGGAATGAAGCAACAGAACCTAGAGCATAATGGTTGAATGATGTCATTGAGCCAGGGTTGATCTCTCTATCTGGCATCATGCTGTCCCATCTTTCCCACATGGTAGTTGCACCCATAGTTATGGGATAAAGCCAGCTAGGACATTTCTTTTCGAGTAACATTCTATACGCAATTTGTGGATATCCTGCAGCAGCAAGAACAGGTAGAATGAGAGGCGTTCCAACGAAACCGGTGCCAATTTTGAATTTAGAAGCACGAACGAGCTGCACAAGACGTTTTGCTGCTGTTTTCGCCAAAGGATGTGGAATGAGATCATAACTGAGGGCAAGGGATAAGGATGTCATCGTATCTGGGGCTAGTCTCCCATTTTTGGTCATATATTCGTCTTGAAAAGCTGCCTTGACAAGCTGATATGCCATTGTGTAGAGAGTATAATCTTTATCTAAATCTAAAACCTCTGATACTTTTCTCATAGTATTGGTGATACGAACAAGATAGGCATTTGCAACCAATTGTGGATCAGTTTTGCCTTTCCCCGGTTCAGCTGGAGGAGCAGAAGGGTCAAGCCAATCTCCTAACTGATGGAATGACTCGTCCCAAAGCCCAGAAGAATTTCGAGGAAGGGCAATGTCTATCCAAGTCTTCATACTAGCGTGTTGATTACGGAGAATCTTGGGATCACCAAAGGCAGTATATAGCTCATATGGTAGGATGATTACTGCATCCGCCCACTGAATATAACAAAATGTCAGCTACTGGTAGGTAATAGGATATGTAGTGGTTATATGGAGATTCTTGCGTTATTGGGAAAACAAAGTGGCGGGGAGATGCATTGAAGAATACTTACAGCAGCCTGTGTTTTGGGGAGAGATCCATCAATGACATTTGGACAAACAAGAGGCGGAACCCCATTATTATCTATCAGTTGCTCCACTGCGAGATCTTGAAGCCATCCCGCTAGCATTCCTGCAGTATTGTAAAGAAAGCTGGCTACAGGGGCAAATATCTGGATATCACCGGTCCATCCAAGTCTTTCATCTCGTTGTGGACAATCCTACAATCAGGTCAGCCGAACCCCTGTGTAAGTGTGGGAGGGGAAACTATTAGAGTCCGAAGCTGACGAATTGGCGCTCTATATCTAGTGACTGGCATTATAGAAAATTATTACTACATACTGTAGGAATGCTGAGAAAGTTGCCTTTCATTCCCCAACGAATGTTCTCATGGAGCTTGTTGATATCATTATTAGAGCACGTAAAAGTACCTGTCAGCTCTAGATCAGTGTGGACAACCACAGCCTCGATGGCTTCAAGTGGCTCTCCTGATGGCCAACCATCTACCTGAACATATCGAAATCCATGGAAGGTGAATTTTGGCTCCCAGTCGAGAGCTTCACCTGAAAGAATCATAATATCCTGTGCTTTGCAGTCTCGAAGCGGGCCAGTAGCACATTCACCCTTATTATCCAGGACTTCGGTATGGGTGAAATTAACGACGTCTCCTTTTGATCCTTGAACATGGATTTTCAGCCATCCAACTATGTTTTGGCCAAAATCTAGGATAGTCTTCCCTCTCGGGCTCTGGATAACTTCCTTTAATCTAAGACTTTCTATCTTCCGAACGGGTGGCCCCTTCGAGGATAACAGTTGGCATGTAGGAAAGTCTAGCTTGTCCACTATGCTCCAACTATTATCATGAAATTCTCTAGCATTCAAATTCTTTACTCTCAAGTTGGCATCGTATACCTCGCCGTCATAGATCTCTGATGATATGCGAGGACCAACGCCTGTAATCCAAGTGCCATCTGAGTTGATGATCGTATTTGGGGCTCCATTAGTCCTTGTGATTTCCAGTTGAGCAAGTACAGCTGGCCGAGCACCATAGATACACCGCTTTCCGCCGAGGAAGCCAAGTCTTGTGCAGAACCAACCCTCTCCTACTTCTACGGTAATAATGTTTTCTCCACCGTCCAACATTTTCGTGACGTCAAAAGTCTGATAGTTGAGATGATGATTGTAACTGGTCCAACCAGGTGCAAGTACGTGATCACCAACTCTGTGGCCATTGATGTTTGCTTCGTATATGCCTTGCGCTGTGATGTATAAACGTGCTTTTTCTATAGATTTTCGAATGTTGTTCTCAAGTTTGAAGGATTTTCGAAAAAGCGGAGGACGAATTGCTCCACTAGGGGCTAATGATACCGGTGCCGCAATCAGACTAGCCTATCAGTAATATTAACGCCAGCGATTTGTTTGTTGAGGTTGGTGAGCTGATATTATTTGACTTGGGCAGAGCTTAGCTTACCGTCCAATCCTCGCGTGATAACAAGCCCGTTTCAACCACGACATATTCTGACCATTCGGTTGAAGTTACAACTTCAGAACTGCTTTTGGCTCTCTCAACTAAACAGCGTAAGCCAGCTATAGCAAACAGTGAACATTGACGAGCTTCTTACAACTTCCTTGATATCCCGTTGCTCTCACGCGGAGCGTAACTTTCTCTCGCGATTGCAATGGCTCCGCAGGCCAAGGTACGAATATCGAGCTAGAAGAGACTTGATGAAATACCTCACTAGAGGTTCTTCCGCTGCATTTGATCTCGATGTCGTATGATTCCTGATACCAGCTCTGTGCTTGACTTTCAAATGACCATGAAATTCTTGGGTTGGATTCTCCAATTCCAAGGGTTTCTCTGTGATGTTCCACAGTCACCAACTTGATCCGAACCATATTCCCCAATCTAATCAAACGTATGCAAAATGTTTCGTATTTTTCTTAATCCTCACCACCTAGGAATTTGATGCGTTTAGTTAGGTATTGGTCCTGGAGAGAGTTGCTTGCGTCGACGTACGTTAAACCGACTAGTGATCCGTAGACCCATTCGTCTTCACGGTAAGCAACGTAAATATTCACCCGCGAAGGTCATCCTTACGCTTGTATTCGGTTGGAAGCTTAGCCTTACACAACTGATATGCATATGTCATAGCAACCAGGATCCAAAAGTGACACCAAAACACGTGATCATTGCTCTATCATGCACATGTAGAATCTGATGGAAGACACTCTGATGTTAAAACAGTCTCTATAGCTCGTCGGTATGTAATTTCTTGCCAAATTGAGAAAATACTCGCAAAGATTTAAATACGAGTAGGGAGGGACAGGGCCAGGAATGCAAATTGATAGGCTTCAAACTTGGCAGGCATAATGAAAACTATGCTTAGCAGTGTAGATTCAAGTGCCTTAACATCAGTATCTGATTTATTATGTTTATCAAAGTACTTGAGGCATGACCAGTGCTAGCAGATGTGTGAAGGCTAGAAAAAGAGAAAATACCAATTTGACGTGCGAAATAAGAGGCAGCTTCTGGCCGCAAGAAATTGTCCGCTTGGTGACTTGCATCAGCTTTCTTTGAATGGGATATCTTACTGTACCTAGCCTATCTAGCTGGGTAGAACATGCTTAATTTCCCCTATGGTGATAGAAGTGTGAGGCTTTATAACTGTAGTTGATAGTTTGTGCACGAGCCAAATGGTGCCGAGGCACTACTGATATTTAAGGTTAAGGTTAGCCTTACACTAGCCCTTTGACATCTTGACTTCATTGTCCCTGTACATCATCAATCCAATTATCAGACTAGAGTATCTAGACAAGTTATAGCTATACTACGCTGTCTAAAATGTAAGCTCAATCCTACAAACTAGGGGCGAATCAACATGCTTACATTTTCAACAGGGAAACACCCGCGTCGAGACCGACGGTGGAAGAGATACTAGCTCTACCAGAATTTCCACATGTGGTTTGGAATCTCACTCCAGATCAAAGCGGACGACTGCCTGTTGCGGTGAATAGAGGTGGCCCAGTCAATATAGAATGGGAGGTTCATGGAAGGGGTGATATCAAGCTCATAGTATGTTATCTGACAATGGATTTTCTCCGATCACGTGCCGGATTAAGGGCATTAGATGTCTTTTTACATGATTTTCTTTTGCTGTTTTCTTTTTTGGAAAGGTACACAGTCTGCATGCAGAAGATGTTTTCTTGAGCTCAAGGGTAGAGTGGACAGATTTTCTTAGGCAAACAGCTAATAGTGAGTAGTGGATAATGGGACTTGGAGGTGTGAAAGTAAGTTCCCTAGGTAATCAAAAGCACTAAATCGTATGTTAATACTCTTCTTTAGACAAATTGGCAACGTCAAACGCTGAAGTATGGCCATGAGGAAGGTGACAAATACTCGTCCCTCGTCACAGATAATCGAGGAACTGGAGGCTCGGATAAGCCCCTGATGCGTTATTCCACCAGCGAAATGGCAAAAGATTTGATCGAACTTATCGACCATCTTGGGTGGACAAATGAACGCCAATTACATGTTTCGGGCGTGAGTATGGGCGGAATGATTGCCCAAGAACTCGTGAGTAAAAACCTTTAAGCTCTCCTAACCTAGAGTGTCAAAACTTACTTTTTGGAAGGCTTATTTGATACCGAACCGTATTGCATCACTCAATCTCCTTTCGACATGCGCACAGATTGAAAACACTATTGGCTATGTAGAAAATCTACGGAACAGAATCAACATGTTCATCCCCAAATCTCTAGACCGTTCTGTCACCGAGGCCGCCCATAATAGTATGTCCTCCCGGCCCCATCTTTCGACTCGCTGTCTCCTGCTTTACTGACAAGCCTACTAGTGTTTTCTGACAAATGGCTTGCCCTTCCTGACGATACCCAAGTGCCCCAACCTGGCACCCCCGGCGTTATCTTTCCAGCTTCAGGAACATATCCACACTTCAAAACCAACTTTACTCGATGGGCGGCAGTAGAATTGACAAAGCGACTTGATCCGGAAAAGTTTGGCAGGAAAGGCTTCATGTTGCAAGCTATTGCGGCAGGATGGCATTACATGTCTCCAGAGCGACTGAAGGAATTGGGTGATAAAGTTGGGAGAGAGAGAATAATGGTGTTGCATGGTGAGTGGAATTTGCTACTTACATATTAAAACACGTGATATGGTGTTTACAGCCTCACGAGACTTTGAATTGACCTTTTGGTTCTGAGGTGTCGAACAGTATGGTACTTTGATATTCTAGGAGTAATCGGAAGTCTACTAATATCTAAGATGTGTTATACTGTTTGGCACATAGGCCCTCCATTAGGCTATATTTTTAAGGAAGCTATCGCTAGATGAGTGGACACGCTTATTTCTTTATCAATATTCTTACCCGGGAAATGGCTAACCTGATTTTAACCAGGTACTGCTGATAACATGAGTAAGTTATTCTATGTTCTTCACTAACGTCAAATGGAATTTCCAGAATATCTGGCCCTGATTATTGCTAACATTCTGCTTTGCCTTAGTCACTGTTTTCCACGGTCGAAAGCTTATGGACCTCTTAAAGCCAGGAGTGGGCATAATTCGGGAAGGAACAGGCCATGTGTTCATGGTGGAAGAATGGAGATGGCACAACGAGATGATTGAGAACCAGATCGAGAAAGTGAGCAAGCTTGGGAATTAGAAGGATGAAATTTCCTATTTAGCTCCCCCAATCTCTAGAGCGAGTCATCATGTTCTTCTTTTTTAGGTTATAGACTAGAGATGCCGTGTACATTTCTGGTTACAAGCAAACCAAAAACTTATAACATAACAACTCCAATCCCACTGCCGTGCTCATCAATGCGATTGTTCTTGTCCACTCCACCTGCTATCGGGTTTGCATTGTAGTTATATAGATAGAAATGTAGTTGCCCATCTCCGCCTCCGAACTTCTGCTCTTCTAGAAATAGGTTGTTATCGTAGAGGGTGAGTGCGTTAAAGACGTCGAACTTAGCTTTCTTCGCAAGAATCAGAGCATCGTTCACGAGGGCATTGAGACGAACTTTCAGAGCCTCAGGCTTCTTTGGTGCTGTGCTGGAGAGCGGGAACTTGGGGTGGAACGCAGCCTCAGTGGCATAGTAGAACATGTAGGCGGCACGAATAGTGGAATGTTTTTCAGGCTTCATTACAGTTGACTCGATGCAATAAAATGAAAAGAAGTCGGTAATTTTGTGGGTAGTAGGATCCTGCATTGCGTTAATACAGCTTGGTTCATAGTAAGCATTTTACATACCTCCACCACATAGGCCCAGGTCACTTGTTCCCCATCTCCTTTCTTGTACAACATCATGTGGTCTATTTCCTCCTTGGTGTACTTTGGTGCCATGTCGAATCTCGCCAGATATCTAGTTAACAAATCAGTGACGGCTTCCAGATCCTTGGACTCCATCAGTCGCAGTCCGCTTGTTGCAGTACGATCCGGTAGTTTGTATTTTGCGACCTGATATTGAGGCTTACTACCGGTTGGTAGAGGACTAAATCCGACATCGTTTAGCTTCTGCCAATCTATCGATCTGTGAAAATATCGGCATGTGCTAACCGGTGTGGGCAACACTACACCGGCGGTATACAAAGCTTGCCAAGTTCCCTCCAAATTAATTCGCCGAGTAATTTCTTTAATAAGGACTGGCGTCAATCGCTTGGCGCGTAGTTTCTTATGTATACACAAGAAATTGACTTCTGAGGCACGCAGAACTTTCCCTCTCACTCGTATTTCAGCCGGAACTGCCGAAATGAATGCAACAAGCTTTCGGGAAGTTGTAGCGCGGACGCCAACATGCCATTCTTTAGTCCAGCCCGGAGATTGAAGAGCCCTAGAATATTAGTGGCTGTAGGTTTCTTCAGCTGAGAGCTAACTTACCATCTCAAAAATGATTCAGAGTAGTTGAATCTGAACATAGCCTCTTTATCTTCCACGTAATGTCCATTCAGAAGCTCAAAAACTTCCTTGATCTCTTCGGTGCTTGTCAGATCCATTGTAACCCATTCGAAGCCATCAACAAGTGGTCCAGGTTCCTTCGGTACCTTTTCTGGGTCAATGATCTTGATTGGCCCCTCTTCAATAGTATCTGCATCCCCAAACTTCTTTACAGGTTGTGTTGCCCAGAATTTATATGCACCCATATCCTTAGCATTCCTTCCACCTGCAGCCAAGCCCGTCATGATATCCGCTAAATCCAATTTCTTTACTGCTGCAATGACATCTTTCTCTGAACGTTCTCCATGTCCCACCTGTTGGGCTAGTGCTGGGTTCATCTTAAGGAGTTCCAGTGCCTGATCGTTGCTCATGCCTGCCACTGCTTTCGAGATCTTGTCTTTTTCCGAAGCCTCATCTCCTCCACCCGTCAAAGCTGCCTTTATTCGCTTCTTCTTTGATCTCTTCTTTTTCGTTGCCGCTCCGGCAGCTAGACTGCTTGCTGACGGAGCTCCCTCATCTTGTTCCTCTTCATTCTCAGATTCGATTTCTGCTTGGCCGGAGGGAGTTTTGGACTCTGTTATGAGCTCCTCAACTGCTTCGCGGCCAGTACTAGGGTCGTTCGGTTTGGATTCTTCCGCCATGTTGAAGTCCTCGGGATTAGGTTTGCAGGAGACAGGTGTTGTCCCGTATGGCGGGGTTCTTTAACTGTGTAATCGAGCCCCTCGTTGATCACGTGTAAATACTTGGCAAACAAAGTCAACAGTTCGTGAACAAAAATCGTCAGTGAGCGAGGTGTGCTAGGAAGTATATTCACACAAATTACATAGACATAGACAAACTTGCTCTCATACATCTGGCACCAATTAACCCCTATTTTTGTTGCCTGGAGACCATTGTCTTACTGCTGGTACTAAGAGTCCAGCACCGAATCATCTTATGCGAGGTTTACACACGAGGATTTAGGACACCTACTAGAAGTACGCCTTTGCTTCCAGAGGTACTGTAGCGAACCGTTGGTTCAAATCTATGCTCTGTTTTGATGTAAGCCAAAGGCTTCCCATACAGCCAGTGTAACCGGAGCATATGTTAAAATTCTGCTATGGTCTATTGATGGATTAGCAGAGAGAAATACTATACAATATGGAAACTCACGTCCGTAAGTTATAATTTCCTCGGTGATGATTTTATCTGTACCTGATTTCCAGGTGCTGATAAATCCTTCCCCGACTTCGATCGTAGATCTGGCCTTCATTTTGAGAAGCAGTTCTTCTTCCATACCTCCCTCTATTGTGGCATTTGCTGCAGAGGCAAATAATGCGTCAGAATGTGTCCAGGGAATGATCTGGTCATTTCTTGAGTGTACGAGGAAGAGCCTGACCCTCTTGCTTAACCGTACGAAATTGGCTATGCGATCTATCGATAACCACTTGCCCTTGAAATAGCTTTTAAAATGGGTTTGAAGTGCAGGATATAACTTTAACGGTGACAGCAACGGTACAAGCCCGCCTATGGAATATGTGCTCAGCAAGTTCTGCATGCTGGTGAATGGTGCAACCAGAACAACACCAGAGAACTCTATGCCTTGTTTAGTATAATGCTCCGCAACTGCAGCACTTATTGCGGTCCCAAGGCTATGTCCAAGTATGACTATTCTGCTTGGTGGAATGCTGGCGATTCTGATAGCCCAGTCGACCGTGGCAATGGCATCAGTAGTGACACCTTGTTCAGACGGAACTCCAGTGCTCAGGCCGTATCCTCGATAGTCAATTGTGAGGATGTGGATATTAGAAGTACTACCATCCGTCAAAGCACGATACGAGTCGGTTCTCCAACCCTGGCCTACGGTTCCAGCATTCTATGAAAGTTAGGGAAGTTCTGTGACGGGTTTGATAGTAAGCATACGCCGTGAACTAAATTTGTATTAGCTAGGTGATGGTGCCAGTGGGAATAACTGGTAGTAGTTACAGTTTATAATAAGTCTGGAATCAGGATTATCCTTAAGTAATCTAAACCCTACGGTCTGGGTGATATCTTCAGCACATCCAGGAGGCCCCTTCAGCACCTCAGGCTTGTGTTTAGCATACAGGCTCAAAGGCAATACATGCCATGCGTAAATAGTTTCATGATCCGGTGTAGTGAAATTGAAAGGAGTGACTTGATTTTCTAGAAGCTTAGTAATAAAGAAATCAGTGACATATTTATAACATACTAGCAAATCCAAACTGCTCGGGTTTGTTTAAGTCCAACCACCATGCTTGGATCCGGTTTGCGAAAATGACTCTATGACATATAAGCTATGACACCAAGAAGAGAGCTCTGCGGAATAATTTCACTCACTCATTTTGCACCCATGAGGTTGTTAGGGCAAATAAAGCAAAAACGTAGGTTGATACTCCTAAGACAAGAGCCCAATGTGCTTTGGCCAGGACCGAAGTAAGCGGAATCATGGCAGAAGATCGTCTAGTAACATCAGTAAGAGACCAAAGGGAACAAGTTAAGAAAATTTCGAAAGGTAAACGAAATGCAACAAGCACATATCTCCTAGAGCTGTCTGGCTGTATTGTAAAGATGTAGCAGGGTCATGGGTATGGCCATGCATGGTCATAGCAGTTGGAAGGAGATAGGCAAGGACATGGTTCTTGTACAGTACGGTACTTCGAGCTCCCGGTATCTTTCATCGTGATCATGAGCGGACTTACATTTGCTTGCTCTTCCTATCCTCTATAATCGCTTTCCATTAATTTCAGAAGCGACTCATCGAAAAACTTGACAAAGGAGGTTGATAAGGAGTCAACCTGTCTAACATCGGCTAGCCAGGCGGCCATGAGGCCCACCTAAATCTTGAACTTTACATCCAAAAACCAAGACGCGTCTTACAGCCAACATCAGCACCGCAGAAGAACGCCCAAACGACCGCAATGGAGCGGAAGAGAAAGATGCCCGCTCGTGCCACGCGCGGTGAGCCTGCAACGAAGAAACGTATATCGACTCCACCTGAGCCGCAGGCACAACCAACACCTCCTTCGGAAGAACCTTTGCCAAAGAGTATTGTGACCGGAAAACCGCTCCCTACTCTCAGTGAGCCTCAACCGGAACATCTACCTGCGGGTGAATATCAGACAGTTTCCGAAAGGTAGGGAACTCCGAATCAGTCTCAATCACAACTTATGAAGATGCGTGCAAAGCGCTAACTCGATATATCTTACAGTGGAGTTCTAGCAGAGTCGTTACATAGATCAAAAGCCAAATGGCTTAGCGAGGGTATTTTTGAACGATACTGGACCAAGATCACAGCCAAGAAGAAGAAGGAGGCTCCTGAGTTGGCAAATAATCCACCCAAGGAGTCGATGACGAAACTCGGAACCTGCACAATTACTGTCGAACCTCATATCTTTGAAGCTTCGATGTTCGCAATCAAAGACACAACATCAAAACCCGCCCCAACACCTATTACACAACAACCTGTGTACCGTCCTATCATACAATATGGCCCACCCGGTGGGATGATGCCTCCTCCAGGACCTCCCACACCTCAAATACAGCATAAACCGCACCCACCTCCCCAACCAGTCCAACAACCTGCCTCAGCTTCTAAAGATATCCCTATGGGGGACTCAAAACAATCTGTAGCTGCAGGCGGTAGTGGCTCGACTACAACACAAAATGCGCATGGGACAAATGGGCTAGCCAATTCGCAGACCAAATCGCAAGCCCCAACCCCACCAAATCCTACACCACCTGCGACAACGACTAGAAGTACCGACCCCGTCATACAAATGCTAGCTGAGAGAGCAGCGACAGATCCAACTCTGAAGGCTCTGATGAGAATAGTAGCAAATGGCCAAGCCACCCCCGAAGAGCTCAAACGGTTTCAAAAACATATCGATGAATTAACTTTCCTTCAAAAAGCAAGACAGCAGAGTGCAGACCATGCAGCCGCACTTGAAAAAGCGAATCAGACAGAAAGATCAAGCCAGGCAGCTGCTTCATCTCACGGACCAGTACAAAGTTCACAACATAATGGCAGTTCAGCGCCGAGTCCAGCCGCATCTGTGAAAGCTTCACCGAAAACTTCTCAATACCAAATCCCCCCTCAACCACAAGCACTGCGCTCGAAAGGACCTCTGCCACCTACAAAACCAGACATATCAGGGGTTGTGTTTGAGTTTACTGGGGGCTCTGGGGATCGCTTCCTTTTTCCCAAATTCAGTATTCTAGAGTACCTCCCTCATGGCCAGGTAATTGCTTCATTCCTTATAGTTCGCAAGGGCAGCAGTAGTGATTCCGCATCCTACGATCCTGCGCTGGACTACTATCAACCAATTACGATACGGCTGTATGCACATCAAGGCCGGCAGTTGGAAGCACTTCAAAAGGTCGTGGCTCCCCAAGAAGAAGTCCGTAGATATATGGATGATATCATGGACAATATGACGAGGGCGGAATACGTACTGCTTGCCATG
>Ga0247734_1001928_pt1 | contig 14667 bp, 15 predicted proteins | sample UWRJL103311B2_FD_180933 | JGI IMG/M metagenome (GOLD analysis project Ga0247734, IMG submission 180933) | Plant litter microbial communities from Arlington Agricultural Research Station in Wisconsin, United States - UWRJ-L103-311B-2 | ecosystem: Environmental > Terrestrial > Plant litter >... | reverse complement strand
CGGCGCTTGTGTGGGCAGGCGGGCCGGACCGTCGCCAGTTGCGCCAACGTCGCAGGCTTCTACGACGGGCGCGCCGCCGGATCGATCGCGGTGACGCCGCGGGTCTCGGTGGGCGGAACCTACGACATTTCCCCGCAGATCGTGCTGTTCCACGAATATTCGCATCACATGATGTTCCGCTATTTCGCGGCCGCCTATCCGGCATGGTTCGTGGAAGGCTTTGCGGAGTTCAACTCGACCGCGAAGATCGAGAAGGATGGCCAGATGGGGCTCGGCAGCCCGGCGCTCCACCGCGCCTATGGGCTGATGCTGGGCACGCCGCTGCCGATCCGCAAGCTGCTGACGGCGCGGGGGCCGGAGCTGAACCCCGAGGATCGCGAGAAGCTGTATGGGCGGGGCTGGCTGCTGTGCCACTATCTGGCGTTCACGCCGGAGCGGCGCGGGCAGCTGGACAAATATCTGAACGCGGTGGCGACCGGAACGCCGAGCCTGAAGGCGGCGGAAGACGCGTTCGGCAATCTGACGCAGCTGGATCGGGCGCTGGACGTCTATATGAAATCGCGGACCTGGCGCACGCTGATGTTCTCCGAAAAGGAAACCGCGCCGGACGAGGTGAAGGTACGGCAGCTGGGCGAGGGCGAGAGTGCGATGATGCCGGTGCGCATCCGCTCCCAGCGCGGCGTGGACCAGCGTGCCGCGCAGGACGTGGTGAAGGCGGCGCGTACGATTGCAGCGTCTTTCCCGAAGGATCCGGCGGTGCAGGATGCGCTGGCCGAGGCCGAGTTCGATGCGGGCGAGACCGCGCAGGCGCGCGCCGCCGCCGATCGCGCGCTGGCCGCCGACGCCAGCGACCGGACCGCGATGCTGTATGAAGGGCGCTCGCGGATGGCGGAGGCGATCAAGCAGAAGAAGTTCGACGCCAAGACGTGGTCCGATGTGCGGAGCTGGTTCGTCAAGGCCAACCGGGCCGAACCGAACGCCGCGGCGCCGCTGATGCTGTTCTACGTCAGCTTCCTGGCGCAGCACGTCAAGCCGACCGCCAACGCCGTGACCGGGCTGGAGCAGGCGCAGGCGATCGCGCCCGAGGCGGACGACCTGCGGATGCTGCTGGCGCGCCAGTATCTGCTGGACGATCGCAAGCCGGAGGCGCGCGCGATCCTGCTGCCGCTCGCGTTCAATCCGCATGCCGACGCCGACAATCCGGCGGCCAAGCTGGTCGCCACGATCGACGCGGGCGACGATGCGGCGCTGAAGGCACTGCTGACGCCGCCACCCTCGGGCGATCAATCGGCGAATTGACGCTAGGGGCACCGCTGCCTATCTGCCCTGCGGTTCAGACGACCGTTTCGCGCGTGCGCGCGGCCGTCACTCGTGTCTCAGGGAAATTGCATGTTCGCCGGCATCGCCAAGGCCATCTTCGGTTCGTCCAACGACCGGTATGTGAAGTCGCTCTCGCCCACGGTGGCGAAGATCGCTTCGTACGAGCCCGCCATGCAGGCTCTTTCGGACGAGGAACTGGCCGGGCAGACCATCACGTTCCGTGAGCGGCTGGCGGCGGGCGAGACGGTCGACGCGCTGCTGCCCGAGGCGTTCGCCACGGTGCGCGAAGCCGCCAAGCGCGTGCTAGGCCAGCGCCATTACGACGTGCAGATGATCGGCGGCATTGTCCTCCATCGCGGCGAGATCGCCGAAATGCGGACGGGCGAGGGCAAGACGCTGGTGGCGACGCTGGCGACCTACCTCAACGCGCTGCCGGGGACGGGGGTGCATGTCGTCACCGTCAACGATTATCTCGCCAGCCGCGATGCGGGCTGGATGGGCCAGGTGTATCGCTTTCTGGGCCTGAGCGTGGGCGTGATCGTGCCGAACCTTTCGGACGAGCAGCGGCGCGACGCCTATGCGGCCGACATCACCTACGGCACGAACAACGAGTTCGGCTTCGATTACCTGCGCGACAACATGAAGTATGACCGCGCGCAGATGGTGCAGCGCCCGTTCGCCTATGCGGTGGTGGACGAGGTGGACTCCGTCCTGATCGACGAGGCGCGGACGCCGCTCATCATCTCCGGCCCGACCGAGGACAAGAGCGAGCTGTACAAGCTGGTCGACGCGGTGGTGAAGCAGATCGCGCCGGGCGATTACGAATATGACGAGAAGCAGAAATCGGTGATCCTGACCGAAGACGGCACCGAGCGCGTGGAGCGCGCGCTGGAAGCCGCCGGCATGCTGCAGGGCGACAATCTGTACGATTTCGAGAATACGCAGGTGGTGCACCACCTCAATCAGGCGCTGCGCGCGAACGTCGCCTTCAAGCGCGACATCGATTACATCGTGAAGGACGGCAAGGTCATCATCATCGATGAGTTTACCGGCCGGATGATGGACGGGCGGCGCTGGTCCGACGGTCTGCACCAGGCGGTGGAGGCCAAAGAGGGCGCGAATATCGAGCCCGAGAACCAGACGCTGGCATCGATCACCTTCCAGAATTATTTCCGCATGTACCCGAAGATCGGTGGCATGACGGGCACCGCCGCCACCGAGGCGCACGAATTCTACCAGATCTACAAGATCAACGTCGTGACGATCCCGACCAACGTGCCGGTGCAGCGCAAGGACGACGAGGACGAATTCTACAAGAATATCGGCGACAAGTTCGCCGCGATCACCAAGGCGATCCGCGAGAAGCAGGAAAATGGCGGGCAGCCGGTGCTGGTCGGCACGGTCTCGATCGAGAAGAGCGAGATGCTCAGCGAATTCCTGACCAAGGAAGGCGTGAAGCATAATGTGCTGAACGCGCGCTACCACGAACAGGAAGCGCATATCGTATCGCAGGCCGGACGGCTGAAGGCGGTGACGATCGCGACCAACATGGCCGGGCGCGGCACCGACATTCAGCTGGGCGGCAATCTGGAATTCCGGATGGCGGACGAACATGCGCAGCTGGAGGCCGGAACATCCGAATATGAAGAGGCGGCGGCGCGGATCCGCCAGGAAATCATTGCCGAGAAGGCAGCCGTGCTGGCGGCAGGCGGCCTGTTCGTGCTGGGCACCGAGCGGCATGAGAGCCGGCGCATCGACAATCAGCTGCGCGGCCGATCGGGCCGTCAGGGCGATCCGGGCCTGTCCCGCTTCTATCTGAGCCTGGACGACGATCTGCTGCGCATCTTTGGACCCCAAACGATGTTCGCCAAGATGATGAACAAGAATCTGGAGGATGGCGAAGCGATCGTCAGCCCCTGGATCTCCAAGGCGATCGAGAATGCGCAGCGCAAGGTAGAGGCGCGCAACTACGATATCCGCAAACAGGTCGTCGAATATGATGACGTGATGAACGACCAGCGAAAGGTCATTTACGAGCAGCGTTCCGACATCATGGATGCGGGCGCGGTGGACGACGTGGTCAAAGACATGCGGGCCGAGACGATCACGACGATCGTCGGCACCGCCTGCCCGCCGGGATCCTATCCCGAGCAGTGGGACGTGCCGGTGTTGACCGAGACGGTGAATGATATCCTTGGGCTGGATGCGCCGATCGCGGACTGGATGCAGGAGCAGCGTGTCGAGCCGGAACTGCTGGTCGAGCGGATCCAGGCGCTGTCCGATGAAAAGATGACCGCCAAGGTGGAAGAGATTGGCGAGGAGAGCTGGCGCGATCTGGAGAAGAGCGTGCTGCTGCAGACGCTGGACCAGCATTGGAAGGACCATCTGGCGACGTTGGACGCACTCCGCCAGGTGATCCACCTGCGCAGCTATGCGCAGAAGACGCCGATCAACGAATATAAGTCTGAAGCCTTTGCTCTGTTCGAGCGGATGCTGGAGGCGATCCGTGAGGATGTGACACGCACGCTGAGCAACCTGACCTTCCGGATGCAGCCGTCTCCGTTCGACAATCTGCCGCCGATGCCGGATTTCATGACCACTCACCTCGATCCGCTGACCGGGCTGGACAATAGCGCCGATCGCGATGCGGGCACGCTGGGGCTGATCTCCACGCGGCTGCCGCCGTTGCAGATGGGGCTACCGGATATGCCTGCGGAGCTGGCCGGCGATCCGGACTCGATCGACGGGAAGATCAGCCGAAATGCGCCCTGTCCGTGCGGATCGGGGCGGAAGTATAAGCATTGCCATGGGCAGCTTTGAGCTGACTTGCGGCGAGGCTTTGTTCTCGCTGACGGCTTGAAGAGAAGGGCAGTGCTTCGACAGGCTCAGCACGAGCGGGTTTTTAGGGCGACCACCTACATTGCCGTTTGGACTGAGCTTGTCGAAGGCCCGTCCTTCTGTTCCAATACGGCGTGAGCTTTTGGGCCTATATGCTGCATTGCCGAGGTGGAGCTTTCTACGTCGGGCAAACCGACGATCTGGAGCGTCGGGTTGCGCAGCATCAGGCTGGTGCGATCGCCGGGTTCACGGCCGATAGGTTACCGATCGAACTTGTCTGGTCCGAGAGTTTCTCGACGCGGATAGAGGCGCTTGAAGCGGAGCGCCGGCTCAAAGGCTGGAGTCGTGCCAAGAAGATGGCGTTGATCCGGGGCGACTGGGGCGAGATTGCCCGGCTTGCGCGGAAGAAGGATGGGCCTTCGACAAGCTCAGGCCGAACGGGGTGAGAGGTCTGGCCATATGGATCGAGAAATTGAGCTAGGCTGGCGAGGTCGTAGCCTAAGGTGCTCGATAGCCTACTTAAGCCGTTTGAACGGCTTCAGCGCATACCAAACGTAAGCGACGGTCGCGACTAGCACAACTACCGCGGCGATGTCGTGATAGGGCAGGTCTTCGTGGTTGCCGAGATAGTTGGCGCCGGCGCAGCCGATCGACGCGCCGAGATATTGCCAGATGCTGTCCTCAGGCTCCCCCTCGCTGGACGAGCGCTGGAGGAACAGGACGATGAGGCCCGCGAAGACCGCGACCGTCACCCAATCATAGATCGTTTCCAAGACGGTGCCTCCCCAACCGGATCGCGATGCCACGCGACCGTGGGCGCTGCAATGGCTGTTATGACGGAAGGCCTGACGAAGCCCTTAACTTACCAGCGGCGGACGCGGCCCGTATCGACGTGGACGAAGCCGTCCTTGGGATAATAGCCGACGCCGCCGCCCTGCATGGCAAGCGCCGCCATCTTCAGCCGATCGAGCGGGACGCCCGAAATGTGGAGATCGGTGGCCTTGCCCAGCATGTGCTGGCTCTTGGTGGCAACGCCGGTGTGGGCGCCGCCACGCGCGCGCAGCGACGCATTGGTGCCGGGCGAGCGATAGCCGGAGATCAGATCGATCTTGACGCGCGGGTCGACGCCCAGCGTATCGCGGATACGGGAGATCAGCAGCATCAGCTGCGGGTCCATCTCCGTCTCTTCATTGTTGCGCCAATCGCGCAGGCCGAAGTTCAGCTCGGCAAGACCCTGCTTGTCCCAGCCGTTCGCGCCGAAGAAGCGGGCATCGACCGTATCGTTGGTGTGAATGTTGCGGAACGCCACGCGGCGTTCGGGCAAGGCCGCGAAGGCGCCCTTCGTGACGATGGTCGACGCCGCGCCGAGCGCCAATGCTCCGCCCAGCAGACGCCGGCGGCCGATATCCATGTTCAGCATTCAATTCCCGCTCTGGATAGAACGCCCCAGCGGCGCGTTGCTTACTTTGCCCAAGAATAAGATAGGGGATGCCACGCGTGCGTAAAACTTTGGTTGCCGGCGTTTGTCTTGCATTTATAACGGTTTGTCCGCTTTCCGTCGGTGCCGTAGTGCCGCCATCCCCCGAAACGCTGCGAATCCAGGTGCTGCTGGACCGGCTGGGCTTCTCGCCGGGTGTGCTGGATGGGCAGCCCGGCCTGTCGCTTAGCAAGGCGTTGAAGGGCTTCCAGTCCGCCAACGATCTGCCCGAGAGCGGCAAGCCGGACGACGCGACGATGAAGCTGCTGGATACGCATAAGGACGTGGCGGCCACCGCCGAGATCACGCTGGACGAATCCCACATGCGCGGGCCGTTCGTAGGACCGATCCCGAAGCGCGAGGCCGATCAGGCCAAGCTGCCGTCGTTGGGCTATGCCGATGCGATGGAGGGGCTGGCCGAACGGTATCATACGACCCCGAAGCTGCTGGTGGCGCTCAACAGCCCGCAGACGAAGATAGCGCAGGGTGCCAAGATCAAGGTGCCGAACGTGCTGCCGGGCAGCACCGCTTATCGTGAAGGGCTGAAGCCCGAATGGACGGCGACTCTGGCCTCGCTCAGCGTTTCCGCCGATCAACCAAGGGCGGCGAAGCTGGTGGTCGACAAATCCGACGGTGTGCTGCGTGCTTATGACGAGGCCGGCAAGCTGATCGCCCAATTTCCGGTGACGACGGGCAGCACGCATGATCCGTTGCCGATCGGCAATTGGAAGGTGCAGGGAACGAGCTATCTGCCGCCCTTCCATTATAACCCCAAGCTGTTCTGGGATGCGAGTTCGAAGGATCAGAAGGCGGTGCTGAAGTCCGGCCCCAACGGGCCTGTCGGCGTCGTGTGGATGGATCTCGACAAGCCGCATTACGGCATTCACGGTACGCCGGTGCCGGAGAATATCGGGCGGACCGCAAGCCACGGCTGCATCCGCATGACCAATTGGGATGCGGCGCGGCTGTCGCTGATGGTGAAGCCGGGAACGCCGACGGTGTTCCAGCAATGACGCGGACGGGGTGCCTGATCCTGGCCTTCATCGTCATGGTGGTGGGCGGCGTCTGGTGGCTGGCCAAGCGTAGCGGGCCGGTGGTGGAGCGGCCGACGGTGCAGGCGCCGGCGACGCCGGCATCCGCGCCGGTCGCAGCGGGCAATCTCGTCATTCCGGTTAGCGGCGTGCAGAAGGCGCAGCTGACGAGTACGTGGGGCGATGCGCGCGGCGATGGCACGCGGGAGCATCATGCGATCGACATCATGGCGGCGAAGGGCACGCCGGTCGTGGCGGCGGCGGCGGGAACGATCGAGAAGATCTTCGAAAGCGAGAATGGCGGGCATACCGTCTATGTCCGTCGTGCCGATCCGGCGTGGGTGGATTATTACGCGCATCTTGATGGTTACGCGCCGGGGCTCACGGAAGGTGAGAAGGTGAGCCAGGGGCAATTGATCGGCACGGTCGGATCGAGCGGCGATGCCAGCGAGGATGGTCCGCATCTCCATTACGAGATCAAGCGGATGGCGCCGGGCGAGAAGTGGCATGAGGGCACCGAGGTGGATCCGTTTCCGATTCTGACCGGCCGCTAAAGTGGGTCGATGTCGTCGCCCATGACATCGGCAATATGGTGGCGTTTGCATCCGTATTCGAACATCCGGAGCGGGCGACGCGGCTGGTGCTGATGGACGCGCCGATCCCCGGCATCGGCCGGTGGGAGGAAATTCTCAAGAACCCGCTGCTTTGGCACTTCCGCTTCGGCGGGCCGGACATGGAGCGGCTGGTGGCCGGGCGGGAGCGCATCTACCTGGATCGATTCTGGAACGAATTTTCGGCGACGCCCGCGAAGTTCAGCGAAGCATCCCGCCAGCATTATGCCGCGATCGATGCGATGCCGGGCGCGATGCACGCAGGCTTCAGCCAATTCGCTACGTTCGATCAGGATGCCGTCGACAATCGCGCCTTCCTCGCCGCCAAGGGCAAGCTGGGGCTGCCGGTATTGGCGGTGGGCGGCGAAAAATCCTTCGCGACGATGATGGCGACCGATGCGCAGGCGGGCTTCACCAACGTGCAGGGTGCGGTGGTGCCGGATGCAGGGCATTGGCTGATGGAAGAGCAGCCGGCCGCGACGGTGAAGGTGATCCGGGCGTTTCTGGATAGGGGACTTTAGGCCCTTATTAGCGCCGTTTGCGCTGAGCCTGTCGAGCTGTCGTATTGTCTGTCGGTTGACGAAAGCATGAAAAAGAACGGCACTTCGACAAGCTCAGTGCGAGCGGAAGAGGGGCGGCGGGGGGGGCGCTTCCCAGGCGGGGCCCGCCGCCGTCTTGCCGCGCGGCGACCCGGACGCTAGAGCGCGCGCCTGCCCCCTAGTGGGCCTGCTCTTTCCAACGCGAGACCCACATGAAGATCAGCGGCGTGGACATCCGTCCCGGCAACATCATCGAATATGAAGGCGGCATCTGGAAGGCCGTCAAGATTCAGCACACCCAGCCGGGCAAGGGTGGCGCCTACATGCAGGTCGAGATGAAGAACCTCATCGACGGCCGCAAGAACAATGTCCGCTTCCGTTCCGCCGAGACGGTGGAGCGCGTGCGTCTCGACACCAAGGACTTCCAGTTCCTGTTCGCCGATGGCGACCAGCTGACGTTCATGGACAAGGAAAATTACGACCAGATCACGCTGCCGCGCGATTTGCTTGGCGATGCCGCCGCTTTCCTGCAGGATGGCATGGACGTGGTGATGGAGCTTTACGACGAGCGCCCGCTTTCGGTGCAGCTGCCGGATACGATCGAGGCGCTGATTGTGGAGGCCGATGCGGTGGTGAAGGGGCAGACCGCCTCTTCTTCCTACAAGCCGGCCCTGCTGGAGAATGGCGTGCGCGTGATGGTGCCGCCGCATATCGGCGCGGGTACACGGATCGTGGTCGACGTGTACAGCCAGGAATATGTCCGCCGCGCGGATTGATCCCACGGCATAACCCCGTTCGCAGGACGGCAAATTGACCGGCACGGTCCGGCGGAGATAGTTTCGTGGCAGCGCATTCAGGCCTGATCACCGTTATGGAGCGCGCAGCGCGCAGGGCCGCGCCGAAGCTGCGGCGTGATTTCAACGAGGTTCAGCAACTGCAGGTCAGCCGCAAGGGCCCTGCGGATTTCGTCAGCCAAGCCGACCGCCAGGCCGAGGAGACCTTGTACGAGGAACTGAAGCGGGCGCGGCCCGACTGGGGTTTCCTCGGCGAGGAAGGCGGCACGCGCGAGGGCGATCCTGACAAGCCGCGCTGGATCGTCGATCCGCTGGATGGGACGTCCAACTTCCTGCACGGCATCCCCCACTTCGCGATCTCGATCGCGGTGGAAGAGCCGCGTCCGAACGGACGGGGCGAGGTGACGCAGGGGCTCGTCTATCAGCCGCTGACCGACGAGAGCTTCTGGGCCGAAAAGGGCCGGGGCGCGTGGTTGCAGGACAAGCGCCTGCGCGTCTCCGCCCGGCGCGATCTAGCCGATACGCTGATCGGGACGGGCATTCCGTTCCTGGGCCATGGCAATTTCGACGAATGGACCCGGATCTTCGCCGCGGTGGGACCGGAGGTGGCCGGCATCCGGCGCTATGGCGCCGCCGCGCTGGATCTGGCGTGGGTCGCGGCGGGGCGGCTGGACGGCTTCTGGGAAAGCGATCTGCAGCCCTGGGACGTGGCCGCAGGCGTGCTGCTGGTGAAGGAAGCGGGCGGATTCGTGACCGATTTCCGGGGCGGCGATCAGTCGATGGAGCGCAACCAGTTCCTCGCCACCAACGATGGGATACATTCCCGCTTGCTGAAGCTGGTGGCGAGCGGCCTGCGCAAAAGTTGATCCATGCAAAGATCGGCTGGCAGCGCCGATTAGAGGCGGCGCGGCCCCTTTTTGCGAACCATTATCACGGTCTCTGCGGCTTGCTTCGCAGGTGCGGCGAGCCTAGTGGGAAAGCCTTAACCGACAGCGATCCTGTCCGGTATGGAGTGAGGACACGATGGCCGCCGTCGCTGCCGGATATCTGCCGATCCTGATGTTTCTGGCGATCGCCGCCATCCTTTCGACGGCGTTCGTCGTTCTGCCGATCATCGCATCCAAATTCACCGGATCGTCCAAGCCGACGACGGCGAAGCTGGCCGAATATGAGTGCGGCTTTCCGGCATTCGAGGATAGCCGGGCGCAGTTCGACGTGCGCTTCTATCTGGTGGCGATCCTGTTCATCGTCTTCGATCTAGAGGCGGCGTTCCTCTATCCGTGGGCCGTGGCGCTGGGCGGCATCGGCTTTGCCGGCTGGGCGGCGATGATGGTGTTCCTGGTCGAGCTGGCGATCGGCTATGCCTATGCGTGGAAGAAGGGAGCGCTGGAATGGGAGTGATCTTGCCGGCGGCGCTGGATCCGCACCTACCCGAGGGCACGGCGCCCGATCGAAGCTTCTTCCTGGATCTCAACAGCCAGGTTCAGGACAAGGGCTTCCTCGTCACATCTACCGAGGAGTTGTTCCAGTGGGCGCGCACCGGATCGCTATGGTGGATGACGTTCGGCCTCGCCTGCTGCGCGGTGGAGATGATCCACGTCAACATGCCGCGCTACGACATGGAGCGCTTCGGCGCCGCGCCGCGCGCATCGCCGCGCCAATCCGACGTGATGATCGTCGCGGGCACGCTCTGCAACAAGATGGCTCCGGCGCTGCGCCGGGTCTACGATCAGATGTCCGAGCCGAAGTACGTGATCTCGATGGGATCGTGCGCGAATGGCGGCGGCTATTACCACTATAGCTATTCGGTGGTGCGCGGATGCGATCGGATCGTGCCGGTCGACATCTATGTGCCGGGCTGCCCACCGACGGCCGAAGCCCTGCTGTATGGCGTGATGCAGTTGCAGCGGAAGATCCGCCGCGTCGGCACGATCGAACGGTGAGGGGCGGACGGTGAGCGCACCCCATCCGAAATATGCATCGAACGACGGCGTGATCGACGCGGCCCGGGCGGCGCTGGGCGATATGCTGCTGGGCGCGACCGAGACGGTGGGCGAGATCCGGCTGGACGTGAAGCGCGAAAATGTGGCCGATGCGCTGCGGATCCTGCGCGACGAGATGGCCTATCAGCAGCTGATGGAGATTGCCGGCGTCGATTATCCGGAGCGCCCCGAGCGCTTCGAGATCGTCTACATGCTGCTATCGCTGACCAAGAATCATCGCCTGCGGGTGCATGTGTCGGCCGACGAGATGACCCCGGTGCCGTCGGTGACGGGGCTCTGGCCGGTCGCGGGCTGGCTGGAGCGCGAGGTTTTCGATCTTTACGGTGTGCTGTTCGACGGCAATCCGGATCTGCGGCGCATCCTGACCGACTACGGCTTTCGCGGTCATCCGCTGCGCAAGGATTTCCCGATGAGCGGCTTCGTCGAGATGCGCTATTCCGAGGAAGAGAAACGGGTCGTCTATTCGCCCGTGAAGCTTGCCCAGGATTTCCGGACCTTCGACTTTACGAGCCCCTGGGAAGGCGCGGACTATGTGCTGCCCGGCGATGAGAAAGCGAGGGTGCCCGAAGCACGCGGCGCGCCGACGCCGCTGAAGGCCGATGAGGTGAAGAAGTGAGCGTCACCACGACGGACAGCGCCACGGTGGGGCGCGGGACGACCGTGCCGCCTTCGCAGGGCGTGACGATCGATCCTGCCTCGGGCGAGGTGGCGATCCAGAATTACACGATCAACTTCGGCCCCCAGCATCCGGCGGCGCATGGCGTGCTGCGGCTGGTGCTGGAGCTGGACGGCGAGATCGTGGAGCGGGTGGATCCGCATGTGGGCCTGCTGCATCGCGGGACCGAGAAGCTGATCGAATATAAGACGTATCTGCAGGCGCTGCCTTACTTCGACCGGCTCGATTACTGCTCACCCATGTGCATGGAGCACAGCTATGTGCTGGCGATCGAGAAGCTGCTCGGCATCGAGGTGCCGCTGCGTGCGCAATATCTGCGGGTGCTCTTCGCCGAGCTGACGCGGATCATGAACCACATGCTGAACCTTGGCAGCCATGTGATGGACGTCGGCGCAATGACGCCGAACCTGTGGCTGTTTGAAGTGCGCGAAGACACGATGGGCTTTTACGAGCGGGCATCGGGTGCGCGGATGCATGCGGCCTGGTTCCGCCCGGGCGGCGTCCATCAGGACGTGCCGCTGAAGCTGCTGACCGACATCGGCGATTGGCTGGATACAAGGCTGCATCTGTTCGAGGATGCGATCAGCCTGGTTGCGGACAACCGCATCTTCAAGCAGCGCAACGTGGATATCGGCGTGGTCAGCCGCGACGATGCGATCGCCTGGGGCTTCTCCGGGCCGATGATCCGCGCGGCGGGCGTCCCCTGGGATATCCGCAAGAGCCAGCCCTACGATGTTTATGATCGCATGGAGTTCGACGTGCCGGTGGGCACGAACGGCGATTGCTACGATCGCTTCATGGTGCGCGTGGAGGAGGTCCGCCAATCCGCGCGGATCATCAAGCAGTGCCTGGCCGAAATGCCGGATGGGCCGATCGCGAGCCTCGATCGCAAGGTGGTGCCGCCCAAGCGCGGCGAGATGAAGCAATCGATGGAGGCGCTGATCCATCACTTCAAGCTCTACACCGAAGGCTTCCACGTGCCGGCGGGCGATGTGTATGTCGCGACGGAGAGCCCGAAGGGTGAATTCGGCGTATATCTGGTGAGTGACGGCACGAACAAGCCGTATCGCTGCAAGATCCGCCCGACGGCGTTCAGCCATTTGCAGGCGATGGACTTCATGATGAAGGGCCACATGCTGGCCGACACGACCGCGATCCTCTCCGCCATCGACGTGGTGTTCGGGGAGTGCGACCGGTGAAGGCGCAGGATCGCTTCGCCCTGCTCGACAAGCTGATCGAACGCTACAATGCGGGCGATGCCGACGGCTATGCCGCCTTCTTCGCCGAGGATGGCGTGGAGGCGATGTATCGCGGGGAGGAACTGCGCGTCGGCCGCGAAGGCGTGCGCGAGGGCAATGCCAAGACGTTCGCGGAATTTCCGCAGAACCGGGCGATCGTGCTCAATCGGCAGGCGCTGGGCGAGTATGTGCTGCTGCACGAGCGGGTGTGGCGGAAGCCGGAGGGCGATCCGTTCGAGGTGATGTCCATCTATTCGTTCGACAATGACAAGATTTCGCGCGTGGAGTTCGTGCGCTGATGGCTGACGCTGCTCACATTCCCAACGAGGCCGAGACCCGCGCGCGCTGGGGCGATTTCGCCTGGACCGAGGCCAATGCGGCCAAGGCGAAGGAAGTGTTCGCGCGCTATCCGAAGGGGCGGGAGCATTCGGCGATCATGCCGTTGCTGGATCTCGCTCAGCGTCAGGTAGGCGCCGAGACGAACACGCAAGGGTGGCTGCCCGTGCCGGTAATCGAATATGTCGCCGCCCAATGCGGCATGCCGTATATGCGCGCGCTGGAAGTCGTCAGCTTCTACACGATGTACAATATGGCGCCGGTCGGCCGCTATCATGTGCAGGTATGCGGGACGACGCCGTGCATGCTGCGCGGATCGGACGACGTGCTGGACGCCTGCTACAAGAAGGGCCTGAAGAAGGGCGCGACGACGCCGGACGGCCTGTTCACGCTGACCGAGGTCGAATGCCTGGGCGCGTGCGTCAATGCGCCGATGGTGCAGATCAACGACGACAATTATGAAGACCTGACGTTCGAGACGACGACGGCGGTGCTGGACGCGCTGGCCCGCGGCGAGACGCCGAAGCCAGGGCCGCAGATTACGGATCGGTTCCTGTCGTCGCCGAGGGGCGGGCCGACGGTGTTGAAGGAGTATACCTCCTGATGCCGCTGATCCTCGCCATCATTCTGGGCATCGTCATGCTCATCCTGGTCATCAAGCTGGCATTGGGTGCGATCGTGGCCGCGATCGGCATCGCGCTGGCGGTCGCCGTCTATTTCGGAGCGGAAAAATTGGTGGGTAAGGGCCGATGATCGCCTCGATCGACGACAAGGACCGGATCTTCACGAACATCTACGGCTTCCAGGATTGGGGCGTAGAGGGTGCGATCAAGCGCGGTGACTGGGACGATACCAAGGGGCTGATGTCTCGCGGGCAGGACCAGATCATCGAGGATATCAAGGCGAGCGGCCTGCGCGGGCGCGGCGGCGCCGGTTTCCCGACGGGCATGAAGTGGAGCTTCATGCCGAAGGAGAGCAAGCCGGGTAAGCCGAGCTTCCTGCTAATCAACGCCGACGAATCCGAGCCGGGCAGCTGCAAGGACCGCGAAATCCTGCGCCACGATCCGCACAAGCTGATCGAAGGCGCGCTGATCGCCGGTTTCGCGATGCGCGCGCGGGCCGCCTACATCTATATTCGCGGCGAATTCATCCGCGAGGCGGAGAACCTCTTCGCGGCGGTGGCGCAGGCCTATGACAAGGGCCTCCTCGGCAAGAATGCGGCGGGATCCGGCTATGATTTCGACGTGTTCGTCCATCGCGGCGCCGGCGCCTATATCTGCGGCGAGGAAACCGCGCAGATCGAGAGCCTGGAGGGCAAGAAGGGCCAGCCGCGCCTGAAGCCGCCTTTCCCGGCGGGCGTCGGCCTGTTCGGCTGCCCGACGACGGTGAACAATGTGGAATCGATCGCGGTGGTGCCGACGATCCTGCGGCGCGGCCCAAGTTGGTTTGCCGGCATCGGCCGCGACAAGAATCAGGGAACGAAGCTGTTCCAGATCAGCGGCCATGTGAACAATCCGTGCGTCGTCGAAGAAGCGATGGGGATCAGCTTCCGCGATCTGGTGGAAAAGCATGCCGGTGGTATTCGCGGCGGCTGGGACAATCTGCTGGCGGTGATCCCCGGCGGATCTTCGGTGCCGCTGGTGCCGGCGGCGCAGATCATGGACGCGCCGATGGATTTCGATGGCCTGCGCGAAGTAGGCTCCGGCCTCGGCACGGCGGCGGTGATCGTGATGGACAAATCCACAGATATCGTCCGCGCGATCAGCCGCATCAGCTATTTCTACAAGCATGAGAGCTGCGGCCA
>Ga0247734_1001927_pt1 | contig 14699 bp, 15 predicted proteins | sample UWRJL103311B2_FD_180933 | JGI IMG/M metagenome (GOLD analysis project Ga0247734, IMG submission 180933) | Plant litter microbial communities from Arlington Agricultural Research Station in Wisconsin, United States - UWRJ-L103-311B-2 | ecosystem: Environmental > Terrestrial > Plant litter >... | reverse complement strand
ATAAACTATTAATTATCCTGAAAACAAAACTTCCATAGCCCTCGTAGCTCAATGGTAGAGCGCGTCACTAGTAATGACGAGGTTGCCGGTTCGATTCCGTCCGAGGGCAATTGCCCAGTTTCCTCTTTTTTTCTTTTTTTTCTTTTCATTTTCTTCTTTCATTAGCTGGTTCTAATTTGATCCTCTAACATTTTTGCTTGCTCTCTGTGTTTATCTATAAGACTGACTAACTAGTAGACTCTTCTTTTTTTCTGTATTTCGGTGAGATGCATGGTGGAGCTCAGCTCAGCAATACAGAGACATGTAACAACAACCATTCCCAATCCCCCTTTTTTTTACTTCCGAACTCTGGTAATTGGTTTCTTCTTAGCATTTTATAACACGGCTCTAGACTCATGGTGTTGAATATGCACTTTTCATCTCTCGCAATCAGAATTTTATTTATACCTGCCACACTTGCTAAATATTTGTCTATTACCTACCACAAATGAAAATTTTGTACTTTATTTTACTCAATTAGAACCAGGTGAGTTGAGGTAAACATGCATCAAATTTCGTGTGGAATGCAATAATATGTTTGGTATACGTTGTCAAAGTGAAATAGCCAAATTTACAACCTGTCTCCAATGTTCGGATCTCCCTTCACTGGTCACATCCAGTAAGTTTAGTTGCGTTGTTTATTTCTACGATAACCATCTGCAAAAACCCATTATACCTAAGTAAACCAAGACCGATAGTCATGTTCAAATATCCACAGCTTTGGATTTAATATCACTAATGCGGCAGTCAAAATTTACACAAAGTATGGAGATGCATGCGTCCAAGGCGAAATTTCTAGCCATGTGAAAATTTCCTATTGCGGATCTTCTGCCTGAAAGTTTAGGTTTACATAATTTTGCGTTATCCAGCCTCGCGTCGCATGCATCGCGACTCTTTGCTTCAAAGGTATCATTCAACTTTAACAACTCCAACAAAAATGCCTGCACGATCAACATCCAGGGGCCGCCAGGCCTCGAGGTCTCCCTATTCTGAGGTCTCCCAACGAGACTCTAGATCTCCCTCTCGTCCCCGCAGATCAATTTCACCTCGTTCCCGAAGCCCAACTCCCAGAAATAGCAGATACAAGAGTGAGAGTAGGAGTGTCAGTCGTGGAAGAAGTCCAAGCCCCCTCCGAAGCACCAAGGTACGAAACATTCTTTTACTGCGCGGCTTCAACTAATTTATGTAGGTCGTCGTCGAAAGGCTCTCCAAGAATGTGAATGTCGACCATCTCAAAGAAATATTTGGCACATATGGTCCAATTCGAGATTTGGACATGCCGGTGAATAGAGCTTGTAAGAAATACTCTCCCCGAAAATAGCAAATTGCTAACATTACAGTCGGGACCAATCGCGGAACTGCATATATACTTTACGAAACCGAAACTGATGCTGAATCGGCCATTGCGCACATGCACGAATCTCAAATTGACGGATGCACAATCAACGTATCCATTGTTCTTCCTCGCCGCAAATTCTCTCCGTCACCTCCAATGGCCAGACGTGGACCTAATATCGAATCTCGAGGCCCTCCTTCTGCAGGATTTCGCGGTGCACCTTTACCACCCCGGCGAAGATCCCCACCACAAAACTTCCGACCTGAAAGAAATACCGATACATACAGGCCAAGATCCCTCTCGCGCTCGCGCTCGCCAAGACGACACCGAAGTCGCTCGAGATCTTACTCGAGATCCAGATCCCCGCCAAGAAGACGAGGTGGTGGACGTCGCGACAGCCCAGGACGAAATGGAGGTGGTAGGAGAAGACGTAGCCGGAGCTATAGCAGTTATAGTAGTTATGACGAAAGGAGTCGAAGCAGATCCAGAGATCGAGGGGGGCGCGGAAGACGTTAAGAATGAAAGTTCATGTGTCCAGAGTGTAACAATAGTTGTTTAGTTTTAGCATGGAGTTGGGGAAAGATGGAAATGTGATATCGTATGGTAAAGAATAAGTATTTGGCCGGTTGACCATGACTATTTGACACTGCGTGAATATCCCAGTGCCCTTCTTCCTAGGTCCCAGATCATCAAAATGTGTCAATGCTGGAGAGATTAGCGGTTTCTAGATTTCGTATAATTTGGTACAGATATATTGTAGAATACAGCTGATATGAAGGGAATAGATAATCTGTAGTCTAGAATTGATAATGGGCTTGCTGGTATGCGTCAATGCTTTCCGTGGGCACTGCTCCTTCCCAGTTCAACCACAACCAGCCGCAGTATGCTGCGGTCCTACTCGCGTCCCTTGGGCTATAACATTTTGTTTCTCATTTTGATTGTTTGACTTCTTCAGTGTGTTTATATTCACCTAAGAAACCACAGCGTCAGTCTGCTAGATGCCTCGCTTTCGAAAATAGCAAATCCTGCCAATGTTAAACGATACCAGCTAATATTTGAAACTCATTGCTCGCAACTCTGGTCTTCTATCAATAATCCCAATTAGTTTTGCACCAAGGTATATACCATGGGGAAAATAGCAAGAGAAGCTGGCGATATATCCACAGACTTCCAGCCTGGGCTACAACGACTCAACAATTACGCCCCATTTGCTCCCGCCGCACATCCTCACGAGACTAGATGGCTTGCAAATTACGAGGTTCGTAAACATACTATACATAACATCCTGAAAGAGAAAAGGACTCCAATAAGCATTGCAAAAGCCAGGCTGCACTTCGGGGATTCATCTATTTGGGACGGACCATCGCTTGTTGGACTTATTCTGATGGCTAAACCACCAGGCCCAGAAAGGCCACTTTCATTTCCAAAACATGTTATCGAGGAACCCTACAAGCCTAGATGTTATCCTTTGAATGCTGCTTTCCGAACTTTATGGCGGTGTGGAAGATCGGTGAGCCCAGAAACATTGATTCGAGAGAAAGTCCGAGCCAAAGCAACTGGTGTTTTGCCTCCAAAATCAGATATAGAATCAATGTCGGTCATTCCGATGCCCTACGAAACAAATCTTGAGAATATAAGGACACCCCAAGAGCCCACTCATTCCACTCATATACTTCCTCGTGGACTCATTGTGCCATGTCGCCTGCAAGTTGATCCTTGTTACAGAGTTAAGGACAGAGGGTTCGGGTTTCATCGAGGTTTCCCCTATCCGCGGGCCTTGATGATGATGTATAACATTACGGAACATGACTGGAACTCCTTATGTGAAGCAATTCACGATGTGGTTCGTCCTTACACAACCGATGCGCCTTGGTTCGGAGGTGTCAAACCCCATGGAGAGGTAGGAGCAGACATACCAGAACTAATCGATTTGGTTCTAGATACTGTTTCCAAATGGGATGCATCATTTTTCAGGCCTAAAGGACTTATCATGCGACTAGATATGCCGGGCGAGGCTAGGTTTGGGCTCACAACTATGGATATATATCACAAAACACTGGGAAAGCTTGGACACATTGATAACTGTCAGGGAATATTATCACATAACACCATCAAATTTGAGAAGGGCAGAACCAGAAGAAGTACTATTAAATTTCGTCACCTGCGTAAGCTGCTCGAAAGCACATATTCGAGCACCAGATTACTCTTCGACGAGATTTCCGTGCTGCGGGATACCGAGACAGCGTATGAGCGAGGCTGGATGGTATGGAATGCATCATGCCACTGGGCTCGTGTTCTTAAAGGACAACCAAAAGCTTTCCCCTGCGGGTTCGCCGCTGCAAGAGTTGATCGGTGGCCCCGATCGAAACACCTCTACTATGAGAGATTTGTCGGAAACTATACCTGCACAGCCAAAGAGATAACTGAACAGGTGCCCAAAAGAGCCTCTATAAACCTCAGGAGTTACAACTTCGGAACTCGTAGCTATCAAACTACCTATATCAAGGAACGCACCATGGTCAGCAAGAAGCGGATTGATCCGCATGGAACTTGTGTGTGGAACCCGGCGCTCTATTCAATGGACCAAAGAACTAACATGTTTGCCACACGCATCATTCTCCCCGCTGAATGTGCACCAGCTAGAATTGAGTCTCGCCTCAACTCAAAAACAATGTCCATGGACACAAAAGTTTATTGGGAGCAGTGGGCTCTAGAGGTTCTTGAGCAGGACGGATATTTCGAAAACTCGCAACGGAGGGTTGGAACTATCTATAAAAGAACCCCTCGTCGGCAGATTAGAGTGGCAAAGAATGCTTGAGGGGGTTCAGTTTTGGGATACCTAGTCCTGTGGAAGAATTTGTGTACTGAGTTTGCCCCTAGAGCTAATCATAGAGTATATATATCGATAATCCAAACTAGACTCATAATGCTGAGATGTCCTGTCTAGGAGTATAAGTGATATTTCCAACTCCTATCACCTTTCGCTAGCTAAAACTAATAATATCCCGCCGAGATCCTAAATATTTCATTGCACTGTCCTCATGTGTTGAATGTATTATTCATTTCTTGAAATATCGTACTTACTATTGTTTGTATGGAGTGCTTGCCTCATTCTCATAATCCAGAATGATGAAAATATTCGTAGAGGTAATAATAGGCAAGTCAATATGCTTCAGAATCTAAGCAAAAATCTATCTCATATATCTATCTAAGTAAACTAAACGTGACATCTTCCAAAAAGCCCTTACATCAACCATAATTATTCCTATTATAAGCAAGCTCAAAGCTCATCCTTAGCAAGCATGTATTGCTTGACCTTTGCGCCACGGTTTCTTAACCTGAACACCTCAGCCGAGTGTCTCTTTACACTTGCCTTCAAAGATCCTCTGGCCTTAATGATTGAGATCATTTTGCCAAGAAGTCTCGGATCGTCTGCCTTTAAGCCATCCTTATAGCTTGTTTCAGTGGAGTTAAACCAGTTTGCTTGCTTCAGCAGTTTCTCGAATGAGTCAGAGTTATTGCTCGCATCTAGAATTTCCTGAGCAGTATCAAGTGCCATTCGGTTCGCCCACAAATCATATACATCCCATTCCTGCTGAACATGTGGGGCGGAGCCTTCAGGGCCTTGATAATAGAAGATCTCTGCGAGATCGACAGTCATATCGATGTCTTCATCGGCAGCATTGAATAGGATTACTAATTGGTCACCACCATATAGACGGCCGGTCCAAACTTGCGTCTCTCCCATCCCGTACTTATCCTTCTTTACATTTGTATCCCGAAGCAGCAGGTTGGCTGCTTGTCCAAGAGGGTCTTGACTAACGGCGATGATTGCTGGGTTGTTTAGAATTGAAAGACTTTCAGGCGAAAGCTCACGTAGGTCATTCCCCATTAATAATGGTGACTTTAGAGCCGCCCACATAGCGAAATGTGCCTTGTACTAGTTCTGAGTTTAGTCTTCATATCGTAAGCTCCATCGAGTGATGTTTCTTACTTCAGCATCTGTCATTCCTCCGTTACCGACTTCCAACATATCCAAATCGTTCCAGCCCCCTGGCTGAGCTCTGTCAGCATAGGCAGCTACTCTGCTGATGATGTTAAGCACGGAACAATGGGTGCCTTGACCTGTCAGCGAGGGTAATTGCAATTAGGTTTGGTGTTACAGACCTGGTGCAATACAATGAGGATCTCTGGGATCGTTACAGCTACATAGCGCATCAGGTCTTGAGAATGAATCATAAATATCACCAGACATTCGCCATGAATTGGCAATCGACATCCCCCACTAATCATAGCGTCAGTCATTAAATGTAAAATTCTTAACATTGGGACTTCAAGTACTTACTGTGTGAACAAAGTCCTCACCCCAACTGCACAAACTGTAGAGGATCGGGCGTCCAGTAGCATTTAAAGCCTTGGACATTACATTGTAGCGATTGAACGAGATTTGGGCTGTTCCGAATCGACCCATATGATAACAATTATCGTATTTTAAGTAGTCCACGCCCCAGGATGCAAATGCCTGAGCATCTTCAGTTTCGTAATCGAGTGACCCAGCTACAAATTTGTTAGCCCCGGTTTCGATAAAGGTTGATTTCCCTACCGAAACGAGCACATGTCATTTCCCCAGCACTTGAATACATTCCAAATAATAACCCCAGATCATGAATGCCATCGGAAACCGATTTTATTCCCCGGGGAAACTTTGCTTTGTCCGGTACAAGCCAGTTGTTTGCCGAATCTCTTCCGGTTGACCAGCAATCATCGAGAACAACATAGTTGTAGCCAACATCTCGGAGTCCGGTGCTCACTAGCTTGGCTGAAGTATCTGTCAACAAGGACTCGGAAACATCACAACCCAAAGAGTTCCAGTTATTCTGAAGATATCATGTTAGTTAAGCTTGGTTATCGGGGTTTTGAGAATTCAGTTACCCATCCCATTTGAGGTGTTCTTGCAAGCCCATTGTTCACTCCAATAACAGTGCGAGCAAGGAGTGCAATCGCGACGGGGAGTTGGAGATTGATCATGACGACTGGTCAATGCACGCTTTCTAGGTATGAAGAATAGAATATTGAATATTCTAAATCAATTACCAGACAAGAAAATTTGATGATAATTGGTTTTTATAGACCTTTATAATACATCAACGGGGCATATAATCAGTTCTACGGCAGCAAAAATTAGCTGCTACAGAAATCCATCGCCCAACGCTTCGGACCCATTCTATTTGCAAGCACAAGCAATAGTAAATTCTCACTGGGGAAAAGAGTGGTCTCCGAGTGGTAGCCAAGATATTCCCCTCGATCCGATTGCTTTCTCGTCCAATAATGTTAGCGATGCTCACTAAATAATAAGGGGCTGGCGCAATGAACGTAGAAAGATGGGGGACAGGAAAAGGCGGGAAAAACAGACATCGACAGGAAATGACATGGGGAAAAACTTACTTCTCAAGTGGCGGGACTGACAGGATCGTAGATCTTGACTTCCCAGCCCATGGGGAAGGTGTCTCAATCTGTACGATATTTACCCCACGGGGACTGACTACCTGAAAGTCGTGTGTTCAACATATGGCTTGGAGAATTAAATTGTTACGTTCTAATTGGCCATCTTTAGTTGTTGGGCCTGGCCAATTGATCTTTGGGGTTGTATAAACCCACAGACCTGGTAGCTTGCAGAATTTGTATAAATCTGCTCAAGTTCCCTCTTATGATCCGGCACCAGGGATTTGGGATTTTCGATTCATTCTTTCCTTCGACTTCAACAATCCCCCAGCTCCATTGATCAAAACAAATCATGGAGGACAACAAAACCGCGGATGCGTCTCATTTGGAGGCCACTCCAGCAGGCAAAATCAAGGGAGAGCAGCTTGTCCAGCTTGCAAAAGACTCCTCTGATATTGAACATTCCTTAAGTCCATTAGAAGCAGTAAAGGCTTACCCTATGGCAATCTTCTGGTCTCTTATGGTAAACAAGTCAAAGCCAAGTGTTTCCCAGCAACTGACTTGGCAATAGGTTGCAATGTGTGTTGTGATGGAAGGGTACGACGTTAGTCTGATCGGAAACTTCTTTGCTTACCCTACCTTTGCCCGAAAATACGGCACATACTATCCTCTTCTCAACGAGGGAGCTGGTGGGTACCAGCTTACAGCTGCATGGCAAGCAGGCGTAGGAAACGCCTCAGGTGTCGGTGCTTTCTTTGGGGTTCTCATGAATGGTTGGCTTGTAGATCTCTTTGGACAGAAACGCACATTACTATTCTCACTGGTTGCTCTTACGTGTTTTATCTTCATTGTATTCTTTTCCCCAAACTTGATTGTTTTGACAATCGGAGAGTTACTTTGTGGTTTGCCATGGGGAGTGTTTGCATCAACAGCGCCAGCATATGCCTCGGAAGTGCTTCCACTTTCCATACGAGTATATCTTACCTCATACACGAATATGTCAGTCCAATTTCCTCTTTATTGTCAATTGCTAACGAATAAGGTGCTTCATTATCGGTCAGCTCATCGCCGCTGGAGTTCTCAACGGTCTGGTCACCTTGGATACTCAATGGTCATACAAAATCCCCTTTGCACTACAATGGATATGGCCAGTCTTCCTCATTCCCGTTCTTTGCTTTGCACCAGAATCTCCATGGCATTTAGTGCGCAAGGGCCGCTTGGAGGAAGCTGAGGCATCATTACGACGTCTTCAAAGAAAATCAGCACCCATCGACCCAAAGCAGACGTTAGCATCTATTGTATACACCAACGATCTCGAACAGGAGCTGACTACTGGGACTTCATACATGGATTGCTTCAAGGGAACGGAACTTCGACGGACCGAAATCGCCTGCATGGTATTTGCAGGCCAGGTCCTGTCGGGAGGGAACTTTGCCTATAACAGCACATATTTCTTCCAACAAGTTGGACTTTCACCAGTTGCCACATACAAGTAAGTCAATATTCACTATTAGTTCGGCTCAACTAATGTCAATAGACTCAATGTCGGCGGTACTGCAATGGCTTTGGTTGGCACACTCATCTCATGGTTCGCATTTATGCCATACTTTGGTCGCCGTACTATCTACTTGTGGGGAATGTCGACGATGTGTGCTATTCTTATGATTATTGGAATTCTCAACATTAAAACCCATACCACTTCCATTGCTTACGGACAAGCATCATTGACTCTCGTCTGGACTTTCGTATTTCAACTTTCGGTTGGTCAGCTAGGATGGGCTATTCCAGCTGAAATTGGCAGTACTAGACTTCGACAGAAGACCATCTGCCTTGCTCGAAATGCATACTACCTTATTGGTGTGATTGCCAATGTTTTACAGCCATATTTTATGAATCCGACTGAGTGGAATCTTAAGGGTTACACTGGTTTTATCTGGGGTGGAACAACATTCTTGACACTTACTTGGGCATTCTTCAGATTGCCGGAGACCAAGGGAAGGACATTTAATGAGATCGATGTGCTATTTGCAAGAAAGCTATCTGCAAGAAAGTTCGCGGGTACTTCTGTCGATGTCTTCGATGAGCAAGAAACGGCTGTCATCATTGAAAAAGCAAGAGGGTAACAGCAGATTGTATTTATTACCAAGTATAGATGGCATTATCAATAGTGAAAACAGGAGATGCTGAAATAGTACCAATACGGATACTTCCAACACTATTAACCTGAGATACTCACCAATTCCATGATCTCCATTTAGTAGGTGTCAATTGAAACACAGCTGTGCACCTCAATCCCCACATAACCGAGTACCCCGCATCACGTGATCACATAAGGATACATTTAAACTTTAGCCGAAGGTTTCGAAAAAGGAGAAATGTAACTCTACCTTTATGTACAGTACAGTACAGCACCTAATTTGATTAACCGAGGCGGGTCTGACATCAACACTCTACTAAGTAAAGAGCGCATTTGAAGGATTGTTGACCCTGCCTGAACACGATCAGTCTGGTCTTCCAGCAGTGCTTGCATAGACACTCATGCGTGCTCAAGAAGCTGACCATGAGGGCATTAGTGGCATGTTTTGCTTGCCGGCGAGTTTTGATCTACCCATACCTATTGCTGTCCTGACAATATACTTAGTTCGCGGCGCCGTAAATGTGAAACCAGTCGAGGAGAATCAAACTGCGTGTACTGCCTGTTGAGAGATATCCCTTGTAAAAGGAAACCTCTGAATCATCTAAGTACAAGCCGCCAAGATGCTAGTTCAAGTCCTTCTCCCACCGCATCCATTCAGCCAAGAGATGTCGACCTTCTATTGCCTGATTCCGGTCTCTGTATAGAACTTGTGGGACTTTACTTTGATTTAATACATGATCAATTTCATTCCCTTTTTCATCGACCAAGCTTTATGGAGGATTTGCTACGGGGTGTGGCACCGAAAGTTCTTCTTTTTGCCATGATGGCCTTCTCTGCTAGGTTTGTGACATTTTATCCATTACGATCATTACAAAGGAAAAAGACTGACCTGAAACATATTTTCCACCCATGAGTGCTTCTCAGGCATACCGCCTCGTGAGAGGAGTAAACCCTTCTATGATAAAAGTGCTCATCTGCTTGATCTCCGGAATACATCACTTACTACAATACAAGCGTGCGTTCTCCTAGGAGGTATAAGTACCACAGAAGACAACGCTATCACAGAGTCCGTTTACTATACAGTTGCCTGCAGAATGGCAAACTTGCTAGATCTTTCGAAGAAACTAGGATCAGATCCCCTTGAGAGGGAAATTGGAATAAGAGGTTAGAAACAAAATCAGTGTTATGAACTCGCTAACGACATATAGTATGGTGGACCTTATGTATGGTGGACGTCTGGTCCTCTAAAAGTGTGTGTCTCCCTCGGCAAATGGGACATTTGAATAGTCTGGAGCTTCCTCTTGACGAGGCAACATTTCTTCAGTGGCGTCGAGGGGCCGAGATTTTACCATTCCCAAGCTTAGATCGGACGTCATCTCTATTAGCTCAGATGATAACCCTCAATCGCATCTTACTGGAAATTAACGATGTCATATCACAAGCAGCGGACAATAACACCATTACTCTCGTAGTAGAGCACACTATCCGTGATCTATCGGACAAGCTTGATGCCTGGCACCACGCTCTTCCTGAATATATGCACGACACTCCTGAGAATCTCCAACGTTATGCTTCCCAAGGCCTCGGGAGGATATTCGTTGCTGTATATCTGGGATATTACCATTTTGGACAACTTCTCTTCTACCAATTTTTGCACGAAGATCGTTATAGCTCGGGTACAGACTACAACGCGAATAAATGTAAAGAGCATGCCACTAGATTATGCAACATTGTATACCTCTCGCATGCGACAATAGGATGCGAGGTATGGTACAATATGGTTGGGCATATTCTGGTCATTGCGTCTACGGTACAGATACATACTCTATTATTCGGAACAAACGAATCCGAAATCTCATCAGCAAGATCGAGACTTGAGCAAAACTTCCAGATCTTGACACGCTTGAGAGAATATTGGCCAATGCTAGAATCTTGCTTTGCACGGTTGCAGATATTTCATGAAGTCTGTAGGAAAAATATAGATACATCGTTTAGAATGGATCATTGGATGTTAAAGTTTTTGTCCGAATTTGCTGAACCAATAAAGGAGAAAGAGGATGACGGGGCTGTGATAGGACTGAAATCTGTCGAAAACATCGGCGTCAGTCCTCAGGACTGGTAAGCAAATATCCTGTTCCTAAGATCGCTGGCTTAGTATCTAATGATTTTTTATTAACGCTACCGTAGGGTCTGAGAAGAACGAGCGCTATAGGCATACAAAATGCTGCTTCAAACTAAGTGTCCAAGATGATTCAATGCAGTAACTTACACATACTAAGCTTATACACTTGCAGCAGCTAGCCTTAGTAGATCCCATGGTCCTGATTCCTTAATTTTCTATCCAGTTGTTTCTAGGGAAGCTCGCTAGTCGATCAGGATATATGGTTTTTGCAAGATCTTGAATCAAACACTGCATGCAAGATAGTCCGGAATTTTATCGACCAACCTTTGATCAGAGGGTAATTTTGATGTGTTAAAAGCTTTGCCACACTGGGTGCTGGTTCGGAGTATTAAAAAACAAAACAAAAAAGTTCTCCCTGCCAGATACGCTAGTGCTAGCCTCTAGCGCTAGCAAACAGATAGAAAATATCGACTGGGCTGCGCCAAGGCTCGCTGCCCCGAAGTTCTTCCATGCTGCACTTATCCGCGTTTGAAATCGAGTCGATAATACACGGGCACGAATTAAAATCCTGTTGAATCTCCATACTGCCAACCTCCAGCCTATATCGACTATTTCTACAGCATATTTCGAAATGAGTCCCATCCGTCCCAATGACTTGGCAGCAAAGAACCGCGAAGTGCTGCGGTTCGTAGCTCAAATGCCGACGACAAGAATCTCAAAAGAGCGTATGGCTAAAGCAACTCGTGCTTTCAAGGTGACAAAGAAAGCTGTTCGCAAATCGAATGGTATCGAAGCAGCAAAGCAGTTCAAGAAGCGGTATCATCGTGAGCTATCCATCCTGCGAGGTGACAAAATTCCCACCTACGATGAATCGCTTGATCTCTTGGTCAGCATGGTTCCACACATAGAAAATACATCTGGGTATTCTAATGAAGAGCTCCTAGCCATGGCGCCATTCCTTGTTATGTTGACTCAAATTCATGGGAGGGGTGACTTCTATGTCCTCACTGATATTGAGGTGGAAAACTTTCTAGCTGGGCTGACCGACCACGGTTGGAATGTCGCTACTTTCCCACCTCTAATTCCCGCGCTGGACACTCTTCCGTCTCCTCCATCGACTAGGATTCCATACGGGAAGTGTGCCTATGATCTGCCTGAGTCGGTAGCATCCCTTGCGAAGAAGCAACGCGAAGAAAAAGATGCACGCTCCAAAGGCAAAAAGTACGAGCCTGAGCCATTCCTCCAGATTCACAAGAGCAGGAAGGAAGGCGCAACTGTATTTATTCACATCTTTACTCGACATATCTTCCCAACATTTGAGATCAAGGATGAGATGAACAAACAAGTATCCAAGAAGGATGTTGCACCATTCAAGGAGGAGGATTCGTTATTTGTGGATGTGGTTCTAAAGCACGACGAGGACGAACATGAGAGAGCTTTAGGCTACAACCGCAACACCATCATTCGAGCCTGTTGATATATCATTTGGTCGATGAGAAACCCCGAGGCGGCAACTCCACGACAAATTTTCCCAGCTGTCACCTTCGAGTCTTTGAACATGTACAACCCTGTGTATCAACATGCTACGCTGACGCGGTTTGGACAAAAGCTCACAGAGGCGTTGGGTGATAACAACAGAAGTGGTGGCTATGCTGAGACTTCTTTACGAGGTCAAGATTACGAGACTCTGCGGACTTTTATGGAAACGTATTGACATGGCGAACTCTCGTGATAGAGCGTGATAGAGCGTGATGGCGCAAGTGCCCCGTCAATTGGATCTGTTACACCGCTGGGAGTGTTTGATTTGGAGGGATTTACACGTTAGTGTCGAGGGAGCGCAAGAAGTTGCTTGCACTTTGTTATTACCATATTGCCATGTTGGCTTGGATTGGTTGTATAAATAGACCAACAGTACAATAAATTTGTATGAATAGGTAGACACCTGACTTCTTGATATAGGTGATAACGAAATGGGAGTTTAATGGAAGGAATACGTAAGGCTGGATGCAGTATTTAGGGCTTATGTAGATTGTTTCTTCCTGCTCCACCCTAAATGAACCAATATTTCCAGATGACAGCACGATATCTCCTCACGAATAAAGACCAGATTGCAAGAAAAAAGTGGGCAATGCAGATTACTGGGACCAATGTTGATAGAGAACCTGTACATACTGCCGTAAACCAAAATTATCGATCAAGGAGATCAAGTAAAACTTGTGGTCAAGCACACTTCTAACTGATGCTATCACGACTCATATCAACCAATTACAACCAGCAGTTCATAGAGATTTCCGAGAATGGTCAATCTTTCTATAAGTATTTAATCTAGTGATAGATCTTGAGACTCACTCCCTTGCAATGTGCTGTTCTCAAGAGATATCTTGCCCCTGTAGGTCATATAGTTCTTGGAAAGAAATGGATCTGGGTGATATGGTTAGCCACAGCATCGATTAACACATATGGTACCATTGATGATCACCAGTATGAGATTTTAGATTGCGTATTGAGAATAGAGGAAACCCAGGTTGAATCTTATATCGTGAACAAAAACATTTGTTAATATGGGGCTACTTGGAGTTCGAGAGATGGGGCAAGCAAGACTAGACAGGATTTATAGTTGCGAAATCATCGTCGTGTGATGGATTGCGTCTTAGATCGATTTCTGTTAAGGCCTATTACTTAATGATAGCATCATACAGGTGGGCGACTTTCACCGTCTGGTTTCTATTATTTGCCACAATGTCTTGAGTCAAGCAGTCTTGCATCGACTCTGTTATTCTAGTGCCTTGTGTTTGGTTCGATTGGCATATCGGTGATCTCTTCCTCTCTCGTAGATACTGGGATAGGTAGGACCTTGAAGATAGATAGTTACTGGTAAACCTATGACCAGCTTGCCGATCCGATGGCGACACATGCCCGGTAAGAGGACTTCCCCAGAAAAAAGGATTCTCGGTTTCCAGTGTTTCAAGTACTGTAAAGTATACATGCCCAAAAACAATCCCCTGCTGGCTCAAAGACTTCGGATATTGTGGATCATATGATTTTTGCAAGGTCATGCTTTGAACCAAAATTCTAAAGACGAACTCAGCCTCAACATTCTTGATTAAATGTTTGAGATCTGCTACTGTACTATCCAAGTCTAAGACAATATCTACTTGGAGGTTCCTTGAGTTGAGTCGAGACGACCCAGAAAAACGAATGGCGGACAACAAGATGCCTGACCTCATGGTCCATGGATAGAGGAAATACGAGCTTTTGGTGAGGTCTCAGTGTTTTATGTTCTGCACTGATCGCTATGTGTCGAAACCCCCTTTCTGCAAATGCAGCTCTTGGGATGTCGAAAGACCGGTATTGTTGTTTACTTGGTACAATCACTTGCAGTAGGCTTCCAGCAATGGGGGCCAAGGGGATGGCTCGTTTCATATGGTCGTATGTAGCCTCATGAAACAAAAGCACTGATCACAGCGCAGTCCGAGAAGCCAAACACAACCCTCAAAACAATCAATCCTTGCCTTTTGGTTTTGTTGGTTTCTTTTCTCCGGTTGCGTCTTTTTCCGTTTACCTGGAAGGGAAAACCTGGCAAACAGCGACACTACTAGATCTGGATGAAAAGATTCTCGGTG
>Ga0247734_1001926_pt1 | contig 14713 bp, 21 predicted proteins | sample UWRJL103311B2_FD_180933 | JGI IMG/M metagenome (GOLD analysis project Ga0247734, IMG submission 180933) | Plant litter microbial communities from Arlington Agricultural Research Station in Wisconsin, United States - UWRJ-L103-311B-2 | ecosystem: Environmental > Terrestrial > Plant litter >... | reverse complement strand
AGATTTATTGAAGGCGGGCAACAGGTTTTGCCCGCCTTTAATACATATTTCTAAACTCTATTGGCGTTTTACCGGTTTTTTGCTTGAAGAGTTTATTAAAGTATTGAGGATAATCAAAACCTAGCGAGTATGCGATTTCATTAATCAATTTATCAGAATGTAATAAGGTACTTTTAGCCTGTTCAATTAAATGAAAATGGATATGGTCCTGAGCACTTTTTCCTGTTTCTTTTTTAAGTACATCGCTTAAATAACCAGGCGATAAATGCACTTGATCTGCCAGGTACTTTACTGTGGGTAAACCTTTTTCGGCTATATTCTTCTCGCTAAAGTATTCGGTTAGAATTTTTTCAATTTGAATAACCACAGAATTATGTGAACTTTTCCTGGTGATAAACTGCCGTCCGTAAAAACGTGTACAGAAATTTAGCAGTAATTCAATTGTCGATACAATAATGGTTTCACTATGAACATCTATGTTTTCTCTAAGTTCGGTATCAATTTTATGTACGCAGTCATTTAAAACCGCCTTTTCCTTCTGTGACAAATGAAGCGCTTCTGCTATATCATACGAAAAGAAACTGTAGTCCTTCATTTTACTATTTAGCGATGTCCCCCGTATTAGATCAGGATGAAAGAATAACCCCCAACCCGTTATATTGTCTGAAGCTTGCTCGTTACTATCAATTTCAATAACCTGATTAGGGGCCATGCAGATTAAACTACCATCCTGAAAATCAATAAACTTTCGTCCGTATTTGATCTTATTTTCTGGGTAATTTTTAAACATAATCGTATAATAATCTGCAGACATTTTGATATCACAGTCTATTTGCTGATTCACCTGGCTAAAATCTACCAAACCAACTAAAGGGTGTCGAATTTGGGTTTGCAAACCAAATAATTTGAATACTTCAGAGATCGTTTGGAAATGAACAATTTTATTCATCATATCATTATTTTGTGGTAAATATCTTAATTACTGGGCCCAGTACCAATGTCATGAAACTAATAATCATCTTAAAGATAACTAAATTCCAAACTGTGCTTTTATCCCAGTTATAAAAGATTCATCATCATATTGCTTGCGGGTTGCTACCATCATCTTCGCATCTTCTCCTGCAGTATATCTTAGTTGATCCTTATCATCAGTAGCTGCGCCGTAAATTACCTCCGCAATTACACTTACTGGGGATGCGTTTTGAAATAATGATTGCATAGAATTCATGACCTTTCCAATGAAGGGTTGGTATTCGGTGAGGCTTTCATCATTATTAAAATCAAGGGAACGTCCTGTGAAATCTGTAATTATAGCTCCTGGTTCAATAATCTTCACCTTCACTCCGAATTGTTCTACCTCATATTTTAAAGATTCAGAAATACCTTCCACCGCAAATTTAGTTCCATGGTACAAAGCACCTAGAGGAAAAGCCATTTTGCCACCAATGGAAGAAATATTAATAATCAGACCGTTTTTATTTGCACGAAAATGCGGTAGCAAAGCTTTAGTCACATCTAAAAGACCAATCACATTCGTATTAAACTGACGGATGATTTTTTCCCTGGGAAATGATTCCAAAGGGCCATAGGCACCATAACCTGCGTTGTTAAGTAAGACATCAATTTTTCCAAATCTTTCGATACCGGCATAGACACCAAACCCAATAGTATCTATATCCATGACATCGACTCTGGTCACCAGAACATTTTCTAGTGATATCAACTCAGTCTCATTTTCTGGATTACGCATAGTCGCAATAACGTTCCAACCTTTCTGCTGAAATAATTTTGCAGTTTCTTTTCCTAAACCGCTGCTAGCTCCTGTTATTAATATTGTTTTTCTCATCTACATTGATTTTAAGTTCATTGTAAAGGTCGTATCTATGAGCGGAGGTGAGATAAGACGAATTCAGGAGATTTGTATAGTTTTTGCTGCGTCAGATTTAAAGTTTTGTTTTAGATATAGTCTTGTGTAATTAAAGGATACAGGTAAGTACTGTTAAAATAATGCTACATTTATGAACAAGATCAATTACAGCGTTTAAAAAAAATACCTAAGGGTAAATGAGACAAGAGGCTTTATGGTAATCAAGAAAATGATGATCTGCTACTTAGTATACTGTTCATTGCTAAGTGTAATAGGCTATTTAGGCGACTGTCTGCTAAACTTTGATTATGCGATAAAAAATCCGAAATACCTACCATGGTATTTCATTTTACATCTGATATTTCAAGTTTACATCATTCTTCCGGCCATAATAGGTTACGTTTTCTTATCTGAGAAGATAGCTAACCATTTAGTGTTAAAATTAATTTATATGCTGCTGGTTTCGTTGGGTATTGCTTTATTTTTATATGCCGATGATTATAGTCTTACTATCGGACGATATAGCAAGGTAAAACAGGTTGTAGTATACCTGGTGTCTGGCTTGATTTTATTTGGCTGGGCAGAAAGAGCGAAGCTTAAAATGCATGGTTCTGAGCGATTATTTTAGATTACGCAATTTGATTTCCTTGTATAAAGCTTTATTATTAGCCTGATTTTTCGCAATGATAAATACAAAAAACAGTGGGAAAAATGTAAAAAAACCGATTCCATTTTTTACAGCACTGTAAACAGCTATACCAGCTAAAAAACCCATAATTGTACAAGTCACAATTAGAGACGATTTCGCGGCTTTTCTTTTTTGTAAAAGTTCAATATCACTGAAATCCTTAAATTCATTCTCGCTATTCATATTTTACTTCCTTTTGTTTTTGTGCTTACTATTGGCTTTGATTGGTACACTTAAAATTCGATAAAAAATATTTAAATACAAAGTAAGTAATAGGGCATATCGAATATCCTGTAATAATAATTTTTATTAAATTGCTACCTCACTAATAATCTGATAAAAACCACATTATATTAACTGCTCACACTAGATGGCTATTTGCAAAGGAAGTTATGTGAAAGCATTTTCTGCTTATTTTATTGGTACAACTTGCTATTATGTGTTAGCCATCTTGATTGGAGTTTTGATCGATTCAATGCTTAAATAGCAAACGCATTAATTTTTTTGTTACTTATAAATCACAAGCTATCATATGGCATTAAAAAGCACCGATAATACAGAACACTACATATGGGGAGATAAATGTGATGGCTGGCATTTACTAAAATCGGCTTCGCTAAGTATCATTCAAGAAAAGATGCCACCTCACACTAGTGAAGGATTACATTTTCATAATACCGCACAGCAGTTTTTTTTTATTTTAAAAGGTACAGCAACTTTTCAGGTTGAAGGAGCTATATTTGAAGTGAACGAAAATAAGGGCTTTTATATTCTCCCTCTTCAAAAACATCGAATATTTAATCACACCGACCTGACGCTGGAATTTTTGGTCATTTCAGAGCCAAAATCACATGGCGATAGGGTAAATTTATAGTCAGCGTAAGCCCTTTGCTTTAATTTTTAAGAAACATAAAAAATCATTGGTTATGTACAGTTATACTTGCTGAATTTAAATAAATAGCTATATCTAGTTATTGATCAGTTATTTTTCGGCTTGTATCTTTACGAAATACAATAAAGCTTTATTATGCTTTATTGTATTTCATAAGAAACAAATTAAACTGATGAAAATAAAACGTACCCTCACCCTGTTGACCTTACTGGTAAGCTCAACCTTGCTAAATTCATGTGAAAAAGCTCAAGAAGCATTAGATGACGGTCTAAGCAATATGTTAGGCGTAAGAGTGTTTACAAGTTTTGAACAATTTGGAAATACAATAGGTACAATAAAGGATGTGATCATGGATGGTAAAATCCTTACAAATATAGAACAGCAGTTGGAACTTCCTCAAAGTGTTCCATATTCTTTTGTTGTCACTAGCACCAGTACTATAAACTATACTTCTTCAACCTCTACTTATACAGGAAGTGTCCCAAAATCAATGTTCAACGAAAAATCAATAGCTAATACCGTAAGCGTAGTGGTGAAAAATGGTATTTTGAACATGCTGGTCAACAATGTATCCGTTAAACCTGCTCCTGCCAAAGTAACGGGTGGGGGCGGAGGTGATACTGGAGGTGGAAGTGGCAGTGGATCCACAGGAGTTGCGACAGAAATTAAAAGAATTAGAGTAGAGGGTAATAAAGGAGGGAAATCCGTGATTTCATTCAATCTGCCCAAAAACGCGAAAACATTAACTATTAAAACGACCGAGCTCACCGGAGCGGACCTGAATATGGCTGACATATTTGTTAGTCGCGGGACTGTACCAACTGTAACTTCTCCTTATCCATACGTGTATTCTGCACAGTATAAAGAGATTGCAGGAAATAGGGGGACGAAAGAGATAAAAATTTCTAATGCCCAGGCGGGTGATTGGAACATCTTACTTTATGGATTTAACAGCTATTACTGGTCGTGGGTAATTGTAACCGCTCAATATTAGAATAGGATTGAACAACTCCAGTGTTCAAAAGAAAGGGACAATAACCTGTGGCCATTGCCCCTTATCTAAATTAACGCTCTCATATACATAAGCGTATTAAATCGACAAATATTGTATGCAGGTAAAAATAAATTTTCAGCCGCCAGTTATAAACCGTAAATACCACCCGAAACCGAAATCATTTCGCCCGTAATCCATGCAGAGTCGTCGGATGCAAGAAATAAGGCCACTTTTGAAATGTCTTCTGGCTGGCCTGTCCGGCCTAGGGGCGTATTGGCTACCAGTTTAACTTCGGCATCGCTACCAATGAAGCCAGCACTTTGCGAACCTTCTGTTTCTACAACACCAGGTAAAAGAGAATTGATACGGATGCTTTTTGCACCCAGTTCTTTAGACAAAGAAACTGTTATGGCATCCATTGCTGCTTTGGTTGCAGAATAAACTGAGCCGGTAGCGACAGGTGTTTTACTTACCACAGAACTGATATTTATAATATTTCCACCTTTGTCTCCGAACAGTTTTACAGCTTCACGAATTGCTAGCAATGACCCTACAACATTGATATTGAACTGTCGACGGATATTATCTGCTGATAATTCCTCAACCGGAGCATATTGATAAATGCCTGCATTGTTTACCAATATATCTAGCTGACCAAAAATATTTTGTGTTTCTTTGAAAAGTCTGATCACATCAGCTTCTATTGATACATCGGCCTGTACCGCCACTGCTGTACCCCCGTTATCAGTAATGGCTGTAACGACCTTATCTGCATCTTCTTTGCTCGAAGCATAATTTACAATAACCTTTGCACCTTCTGCGGCATAAAATCTTGCAATAGATGCACCTATTCCTTTTGATGCACCTGTAATTACAGCTACCTTGTTATTTAATTTGCTCATTTTTTTTAAATCTTTAGACCACAAAGTTAGCTTATGAAAGTATAAATTGGTTACTTTGTTTCATATAGTAACTGTAACCTCGAGGTAACAAAGTAACATATGGAGTTTAAAAATGAATTTCTAAAAGAACATAAAAATGAAACTATGACTGTTCAGGATTCAATGGATGTGCTTTATGGTAAATGGAAAATAGCTATTATCTCATCTATTTGCTATTACAACAAAAGAAGGTTTTCTGACATTTTGAATGATGTTACCCGCATTTCGAATAAAATGTTAAGTAAAGAATTAAAAGAGCTGGGAGTAAATAAGTTGATTCTTTGGTTCCTCCATAGTGTTACTCCAACAAGACAGCATTCCTGGAGATGGAATCCACCACCTCGCCTTTAACGCTCCCCGAACATCGTCCTTTTGTAGCTGCATAATAAATTATTTATTTTTGACTTTGGCTGTTAACAATTTATAGCTAACTGTTACCAGTACCTGACTTTCCGATTTGTTTCAGAACGATAGTCCCTAATACCCCAGCAATTATTGAGGCGACGAGGATACCATATTTAGCCTGAGTAATAAACTCTGGATTTTGAAAAGCCAGGCCGCTGATAAATAAAGACATGGTAAACCCTATTCCAGCCAGTAATGCAACGCCTGCTATATGTGCCCAGTTTGCACCTTCTGGTAAACTGGATACCCGCAACTTTACCATTATCCAACAAAAAAACAGAATCCCGGTGAACTTTCCAAAGATCAGTCCGGCCGCTACACCTATGGATACCGGGTTGACAACAGAATTGAAAAAGTCTGAAGTGATTACAATGCCGGCATTTGCCAGGGCAAAAAGAGGCATTATCCCAAAAGCCACCCAGGGGTGGAGTGCATGTTCGATAGTTTGCAATGGTGTTTCAGCAGCCATACTTAAGGTTTTTACCTTTTGGATGGTTTTGTTCTGTTTAGGAGTAATCAAGGTCCCTCTTTCGGGGATGTCTACTTCAAAGTCGTACGAAAGCTTGCGCAGATTGCTGGAATAAATCTGTTCATCTATCCTGGTTACTGCCGGAATGGTAAAGGCTACCAAGACTCCCGCAATTGTTGCATGAACGCCAGAAAGTAAAAAACCAATCCACGCACCGATGCCCAGCAACAGATAAAATATGGTACTTCTGATGCCCATTCTGTTTCCTGCCATTAACAAGATCAGAAAACCAGCGCCGACACCCAAAGGACTAAAATTGATCTGATCTGTATAAAAAAAGGCAATAACTAATACTGCTCCCAGATCATCAGCGACGGCCAGTGCAGACAGAAATATTTTTACCGATACGGGTATATGTTTACTGGCCATTGAAAGTAGCGCCAGTGCAAATGCAATATCAGTTGCCATCGGTATTCCCCAGCCATGCTCCGCTTCAGTTCCTCTGTTGAAAAAAAAATATATGGCTGCCGGGATCAGCATACCTCCCAATGCTGCCGTCATTGGTAAAGATGCCTTTTGCAGGGAGGAAAGTTCCCCTTCCATAAACTCCCGCTTGAGCTCCAAACCAATCACAAAGAAAAATATGGCCATTAGACCATCATTAATCCAGATATGGAGCGGATGACTCAACATGAAATCATCAAATCCCACAGAAAAATTGATGTGCCACAGGTGCTCATAAAATTCATGAAACGGTGAATTGGCCCAGGCAATAGCAATGACCACGCTTGCAAGTAAAACTATTCCACTGGTATATTCCAGATGAATAAAGCGGCTCACCGGAGCCATAATTTTTTCTATAATTGTTTTCTCCATCTTGTTTTCCAAAATTTCAAATATACATATTTAAAAGCGGGGGGATTATTACGGACTCACCTAAGGATATGCCATTTCACAGTCGTAAGCGACCCTTCTAAATTCTATCTGAAAAAGAGCAATTATCACTATTGTATTGGCTTTAACGGTTTTGGAGGATAATATTTTTTTCTGAAGTAAAAAGCAAGGTTCACCAGGGCAATTAATGCAGGAACCTCAACTAAAGGGCCTATAACTCCTGCAAAGGCCTGACCTGAATTGATTCCAAATACTCCAATGGCTACCGCAATGGCGAGTTCAAAATTGTTCCCGGTTGCAGTAAAGGCGATAGAAGCACTCTTGGAATAATCTGCCCCGAAATAGCGTCCTGCAAAGAAGCTCATGACAAACATGATAGAAAAATAAATGGCCAGTGGAATGGCAATTCTGACTACATCCATAGGAATGTGCACGATTAATTCTCCTTTTAAACTGAACATGATCACAATAGTGAAAAGTAAAGCAATAAGGGTGATAGGAGATATCATAGGCGCAAAGACAGTATTGAACCATTCTTTTCCCTTTAAACTAATAAGAGCGTATCTTGAAATAATTCCAAGCGCAAAAGGCAGCCCTAAGTAAATGGTAACACTTTTAGCAATTTCGCCAATAGTAATATTGACTTCCAGCCCTTTCAAACCAAAATAAGGCGGCAATACCGTAATAAAGATGTAGGCAAATACACTATATAGCAATACCTGGAAAATGCTGTTTAATGCAATCAGCCCGGCTGCATATTCCCGGTTTCCTTCGGCAAGTTCATTCCATACCACCACCATGGCAATGCACCTTGCAAGGCCAATCAGGATCAGACCTACCATATATTGCGGATAATCTTTTAAAAAAAAAATAGCCAGAAAAAACATTAGTATTGGCCCAATTACCCAATTTAGTATTAGTGAAACACTTAAGACTTTTGTGTCTTTGAAGACTTCACCCATTTTTTCGTAGCTCACCTTTGCAAGTGGAGGATACATCATCAGGATTAGCCCAATGGCTAAAGGAATATTTGTAGTGCCGCTGGAAAAGGAATTTATAAAAACAGAGGAGGAAGGCACGAAGTACCCAATACCAACCCCAAATGTCATGGCAATAAATATCCATAAGGTCAAATACCTGTCAAGGAAACCAAGTTTTTTTCTTTCTGCCACAGGGGCACAATTGTTCGCACTCATTATAATTATTGGATGATATGCTGGCTGATAAAATCAGCCGAATAAATTTTAATCAGGTCTCTTACCCTTCTGAATTCTACCATGACCTCGTCGGCTGTTCCCATCGCTTTTGCAGGATCAGGAAAATTCTGATGAAAGCGCTCGACCTTGCCAGGAAAATAGGGACAGGCTTCGTTTGCATTGTCACATACTGTAATCACAGCATCGAAAGGAATCGAGAGGTACTCATCTACATGATTGGAGGTATGCGCCGAAATATCAATTTGGTCTTCTGCCATGACTTGTATTGCTTTTGGGTTTACGCCATGGGTTTCTATTCCTGCACTATATATATTGGCTTTACCCTTTGCATAATGACGCAGGTAACCTTCAGCAAGTTGGCTTCTGCAACTATTGCCGGTACACAGAACTAATATGTTTTTCAATTTCTTTAAATTATAGTTTGACTTCTTCTTCCTACTAGCACCGCATCTCGCCAAATGCTATGTTATTTTTTAATTTTTCCTTTGATGCCAAGAATGTTGAAACCAACTTCCATACATAAGCTTAATGCTTTTTTTATTTAGCAGCAGCCGCCTCCTGGAGTACATGTATTTCCAGCACCTGCCAGACTTACCATCTCAAGTTTTTCTTTTTTTGCCGGAATGCCGCATTTGTCCATAGCAAGGCAAGCAGTCGTTTTAGAGGTTAAAACAAAGTGATCGCCATCAAACGTTAAGTCATATTTACCAATGGTTTCAGATTGGTATTCTACTTCAATATCTAGATCTTGCATGCCGATAACCTGTTCTGATAAGGAAATAATATTCAATAATTTTCCTGCTTTCAAACGGTGCTCAAAATCATTGGCGTCCCAAAGTTGAAAATTTGCAACTTTCTCATGGCGTACAGTACTTCCGCAGTCAATAAAATCTTTGGTGATTACACCAACTTCGGTAACATGAAAATGTTCAGGCACAACCTGCCCGTTCTCTAATTTAAAATTAACGCTTTCTCTTTTAGCCAGGATTTCTTTAATTTCTGATAATTTCATAATGTGTTATTAATATTGCAATTTAACGATTGATTCGGCCTTTAAAAAAACTAACAGCAGTTAGCTTCTTGCTTGTAAGCGCCTAAAAAAGCGCCCATTTGGGTTTCTATTAATTTCCATGTTACCGGATTGATGCAATAACAAACACTTACACCTTCAATGGTACCCTGGATAATCCCGACATTCTTAAGCTCTTTTAAATGTTGAGAGATAGTTGCCTGGGCAAGACCGAGTTTATCTACCAGGTCACCACAGATGCATGTATTAGAGACAAGAATTCTTTGCAAAATTGCGATACGGGCAGGGTGGGCCATTGCCTTTAACAATGTTGCCAATTGGTTTTGTTCGGTGCTGAATATTTCTGTTCTGGTAAGTCCCATAAGTATATATTGCAATATTACGATTACTTGGTGTAAGCTGCAACTTTTTTTAATAAAATGAAACAGCTTATTATGATTCCCCCTTTTTATTGAGTTGTTTATCAGTACCTAATATGCCGTGATACAGAAAGCAAAGCTATTTACCTAACCTTATTATTATTTCACCGTTTATTGCGCGTTTTAAAAGACTGCTTTTAGTATTTACCATTTCATTATCAAAACTGAAAATAACGTTTGAAATATGAAATGAGTTCTTGATAATTGTGCGAAAATCAAGGTGTTCTGCTTGGTTATGAATGACTGAATTGGATCTTTTATCACCTAGAATGTGTCTCATTGGTCGGTGATAAAAAATTGAGGGAATTATGGTAAAACTTTTAAATACATAATTAAGATTGCAGATTATATAAAAAAAACTATTTTTGCTTTACGGAAATGGTGTCCTTCCGATTCAACCGCTTTTAAAAGCTGATGGCGCCTACAATAACCTATAGGTAATTAAACCTGCAGGATTAAACTATTGTAGGTGAAAATACTAAAATCAACATTTAAACAACAGTTCTTATTTGCAACTATCCCAGGTGTGATAAATCTGAATTGCCCTTCACCTTCTGTAAGGAGGATTCTAAGCTCTAAATATCGTAATAAGAACTTCACAATTATAACAGTTACTACTGCCAAGGGACTGGTCTTATATTATCCCCCTTGATCATTGATGGTGCATTCTATTTATCAAGCATCTATATATTGTGCCTGTCTTTTATTAAGGCAAATTATAAGGGTTGCGACTTAATAGCACTGGCTAATCTCATCAAATGTTACTTATACGCGCTTTCTATTGCTACGAAATGAACAAAAATTCATCGCATAGTAGTGCTGAGCAAGAGGATACTACCATTGCTGACCTTGTAGCGGCCGGTTGCTTGTGCCTTTTAAGCGTAAATAAGGCAGAAGAAGATAACATCAAGTTGAACTTATATTAAAAGCAATTATGACAAACAATAAAATTACTGAAATTGAACATTTTGGAATTATCAAACACCTACTTAGGTGGACAGCCCTGGTTTTACCTATCGCTATTGTAATCGGTGGCATAGTTGCTTTGTTTCTTTGGCTCCTCAATTGGGCAATTCACTTTCGGTTTAAATATAGCTGGCTTCTTTTTTTATTACCTATAGCAGGAATCATAATTCATTTCATTTATCAATCCATCGGTAAATGTTCAGAAAAAGGTAACAACCTGATCATGGATGAAATCCATAGTCCAGGTGGCGGTGTTCCTGGACAAATGGCCCCGGTAATTTTGATTACTACGGTAGTTACTCATTTATTCGGCGGTTCGGCGGGAAGAGAAGGGACAGCAGTACAAATCGGAGGCAGTATTGCAGGTATATTTAGCCGATTGCTTAAACTTAATGAGACCGATACAAAGATGCTTCTTACTGCGGGAATTGCTGCCGGATTTGGTGCCGTGTTCGGAACACCAGTCACCGGTGCGATATTTGCATTAGAGGTGTTGGCTGTTGGAAGAATAGAATATAAGGCATTACTACCTGCACTAATAGCCAGTATTATTGGGGACTTAACCGTTTCAGCTTTGGGCATCCATCACAAGGCTTATCACATTGTGGCAATTGCTAAAAACGCCTATTTTTTATCAGAATACTTACCAGTCAACGTCCTGCTTCTTGCTAAGATTATCTTTTCGTCTGCATTATTTGGATTGGCGAGCTACTTGTTTGCTATAATGGTACATGAAATTAAAACCTTCTGTCAAAAAATATGCAAAGTTCAATGGTTAATTCCTTTCTTAGGTGGCCTAATTATTATCGGAATTACTTATGCTATTGGCAAACCAGATTACTTAAGCCTCGGTATTGATCCGGAATATTCGGGTGCAGTAACGATTCCCTCTGCTTTTCAGGCAGATGGAGCGGATACCTGGAGCTGGTTATGGAAGACTGTTTATACAGCTTTTACCCTGGGAACTGGATTTAAAGGTGGAGAGGTAACACCCTTGTTCTATATTGGTGCTACACTGGGTAATACACTTTCTACGTTCTTGAATGCCCCTGTTAGTTTGTTTGCTGCTCTAGGTTTTATAGCAGTATTTGCAGGTGCAACAAATACACCTCTTGCCTGTACAATTATGGGAATAGAACTCTTTGGAAGTGAATACAGCATGTTTTTTGCAGTTGCATGTTTTACGGCATATTTTTTTAGCGGGCATTCCGGCATATACTCTTCCCAGCGTATCGCTATACCAAAAATATTTAATGGAACCTAATAAGGTATTAATTACAAATGTAGATTATCCAAACTTTCGTCAAATCTGACTCCTTCGTGTGCTTCAGACGGCAGCTGTTTTATATTGCATACCCACTAGTGCCGTGCTACCAAAATTGCCCAATTTGCGACCATAGTTGCCATAATAGGGAATGTAGTACAAAACTGAAAACAATTTGCACCTAATTTGCATTGCATACGTTGCCGACATAGAACGGTAACTTAACCTAATAGGAAGATGGACAGAAATTCGGCATGGCAAAAGTAGGTCAGGACAAGGTTTTTGATCTGGAATATTTTTTTGAGATCGCACCAGATCTGCTCTGTATTGCGGGCTTTGATGGCTATTTCAAAAAAATTAACCCCGCGGTTTCAAAGACCCTGGGCTATAGCATGGAAGAACTGCTTTCCAGACCAATCAGCTCTTTTATCCATCCGGAAGATCATGAGGTCAGTGCCCGACGACGTAGCTCATTGAGCGAGGGCCAGTCGCTGATTAATTTCGAGAATAGATACATTGCAGCAGATGGTTCTATTGTCTGGTTATCATGGACCTCGGTACCAATCAAGCGGGATCAGCTCATTTTTGCGATTGCCAAGAATATCACCTATAGAAAGCAGTTGGAAGAATATGACCGTATCTCATCTATTCTGGTAATGGTCAATGAGGATCACCAAGAACGGTTCAGAAAAAACCAGCAGCGCTCTCTTTCGCCAATGCAGCTCCATAACTCAGTTGAACATGTGCAAAGACAGATAGATGAGCCTTCCCAATCTGATCAGTTCTGGCTAAACAGCTTTGAGCAAGTCGTAAGAACCAACGTAGGCAAGACAGAGATGAACCTAAGACTGATCAGTGGTGAATTGGCCTTGAGCCAAAGACAACTTTTCCGCCGTGTGGACCAGCTTCTAGGCATTACACCCAACAAACTTGTTAGGGTTATCCGTCTTCAGATGTCCTGGGAAGCAATTGCCTCTGGCAAATACCGAACAATCAAGGAAGTTTCTGCCATAGCGGGCTATGCTTCCAGAAGCCACTTCAGCAGGCTTTTCAAAGAAGTATATGGCATCAATGTTTCGGAACTGCTTTGATGGAAGATTAACAACTAACTTAAAAAATTCGACTTAGATAAAGAACTAACAAACAAGAGCAAAAATGGGAAAACGGATACTAGTGATTGACGATGATAGGGATATACTTTCCATAATGGATATTATACTGGGCGAAGAAGGGTACCAGGTTATACTTTACGATAATGGAACAACAGCAGATCAGATCAAGCTGCTCCAGCCCGATGTTATCCTTTTGGACATCAGGATCGCAGGCTTCCATAAATCCGGTGCAGAGATCTGCAGAGAAATAAAATCGGAACTTGAGCTTAGCGGAATTCCGGTTTTATTGGTGTCCGCAGAGGCAAACGTTGCTTCTTTGGCCGAAAGTTGTGGTGCAAATGGGTATGTGAACAAGCCTTTCGATATTGAAAAACTGCTTTCTACAGTGAAAGAATTTATATCTTAGCTGAATATCAGAATGCTCTTATGAACGAAAACCCAAATAAGCAACGCTCATGGAAAAAGATTAACCTTGGCTCCGATAAGCTAAAAATATTCTTTTTAAAGCATCTCGACCGTATCTATGCGGCGAAGCTCCATCTAGTATCAAGGTTACCAGGACTCGAGCAAGAAGTAGAGTTTTCAGATCTTAAGCACGCTATTATCGAAACGGTTGCCGATGTGGAGAAACAGATCGCAAGGATGGAAGTCATCTATCACCTGCTTGACTCGAAGGTTTCAAGCGGAAGCATCCATGGTCTTACCGGGCTGATCCAGGATGCCTTTGAGGCGATAGAAGAGCAGCGAGGTGAAGCGGAGCTTCGCGATCTATCCATTATCTTCTATCTGCAAAATATAGAAAGTGTTGAAATAGCCTCCTTTCAAATCCTGCGGATGGCAGCTGTTAAGCTCAAAAACAAGCACATTAACCAATTGCTGAAGGAAAACTATGATGAGGCCAAGGCCGACCGTACCTTGCTGCTCTTGATTTCCTCAAAATATATTGTCAATTAGCGGTAAGCTAACATTACAGCGCAGGTTCTATTGCTTTATGTCACAGATGAAATTAATCAAGGGTATGGCTGATAAAAACAGTCATGTTATTTCAACACTGTATGCCGGTCTATGGAATACAATGTAATATTATTAATACTATAGCGCTATTAGTAGTGTTATGTTCATATTTGGAATAGGTAAGTGCTTTATGAAATCAATTAAGCTGATTAAAATATTATTTCTGATTGCAGGTTTAATGCTAAGTATTAAACCTATAGTGGGTTTTGGTATTATCCATCATGCTCATGCCAATGACGCGGAAGTAAACACATGGCTACTCCAAAAGCTTTTCAGTAAACGTAAGCAGGATTATCTTGAAGATGATCTTGCTCAGGTGATTGCTATTCAGCAAAGACTGAACGATGGAGGGCTGGAATTGATCAGTAAGTTTTGCTATTTGCTTATCGGACGACTTTTTGCTCCAATAAGTACTCTGCACATCTTTAGCAAAAGTTATCTTATGCAGCTCTCTTTGAGGATACTTCCTGAAAGAGATATCTATCTTCCACTTGGAAAGTTAACAATTTAAGAAATACATTTAAAATCCTTTAACGTGTGC
>Ga0247734_1001925_pt1 | contig 14718 bp, 11 predicted proteins | sample UWRJL103311B2_FD_180933 | JGI IMG/M metagenome (GOLD analysis project Ga0247734, IMG submission 180933) | Plant litter microbial communities from Arlington Agricultural Research Station in Wisconsin, United States - UWRJ-L103-311B-2 | ecosystem: Environmental > Terrestrial > Plant litter >... | reverse complement strand
AACGGAAGGACGCCACCATGGCGAAGCTCAGCACCGGCGATCTGCTGGATGCATTCAAGGAAATGACCCTCATCGAGCTCTCCGAGTTCGTCAAGGAGTTCGAGGAGACGTTCGACGTCACCGCGGCCGCTCCCGTTGCCGTGGCCGCTGCGCCTGCTGCTGGTGGCGCTGCTGCCGGCGCTGACGCTGCTGCCGAGCAGGACGAGTTCGACGTCATCCTCGAGGGTGCCGGCGAGAAGAAGATCCAGGTCATCAAGGAAGTTCGCACCATCACCGGTCTCGGACTCAAGGAGGCCAAGGACCTCGTCGAGGGTGCGCCGAAGCCCGTCCTCGAGAAGGCCAACAAGGAAGCTGCCGACAAGGCCAAGGAGGCCCTCGAGGCCGCCGGCGCCAGCGTCACCGTCAAGTGACTCGTCGCTGAATCCTGCGTCAGGGCGTCCCCTCTTCGGAGGGGGCGCCCTTTCGTGCGTTCGGACGGCCGGAAGGGGTCCGATCCCGTACGCTGATCGTGACTCCGGTCACGTTTGTGACTCTGAGTTACCTGGGGTATGTTCCTCAGGTCCGCGATTGTTACCGGTGAGTCACAATCCGACGCGGCGTCGTAACCTCGGTGGCGACATCTCGTTGAATGTGTGTCGGTGGTCACAGATCGCAGACGAACAGCTTGGCCGGCACATGCCGGCAGGCCACGGGAAGCAAGGAGGGGCCGTCCGTGGGCGTTGAAGTCGTCGTCGAGGGTCTGACGAAGAAGTTCGGCAGCCAGACGATCTGGAACGATGTCACGTTGACTCTTCCGGCTGGCGAGATCTCCGTGATGCTGGGCCCCTCGGGCACCGGCAAGTCCGTGTTCCTCAAGACCCTGATCGGCCTGCTCAAGCCCAACTCCGGCCACGTCTTCATCGAGGGCGTCGACATCGCCAACTGCAAGGAGAAGGAGCTCTACGAGATCCGGAAGCTCTTCGGCGTCCTGTTCCAGGACGGCGCGATGTTCGGCTCGATGGACCTGTACGACAACGTGGCCTTCCCGCTGCGTGAGCACACCCGCAAGTCCGAGTCGCAGATCCGCACCATCGTGATGGACAAGATGGAGCTGACCGGCCTGGTCGGCGCCGAGCGCAAGCTCCCCGGCGAGATCTCCGGCGGCATGCGCAAGCGCGCGGGGCTGGCGCGTGCTCTGGTGCTCGATCCCGAGATCCTGCTGATCGACGAGCCCGACTCCGGCCTCGACCCGGTCCGCACCTCGTACATCAACCAGCTCTTCATCGATCTCAACGCGCAGATCGACGCGACGTTCCTGATCGTGACCCACGACATCAACACGGCTCGCAAGGTGCCCGACAACATCGGCCTGCTGTACCACAAGCACCTGGCGATGTTCGGCCCGCGCGAGATGCTCCTGACGTCCGACGAGCCCGTCGTCGCGCAGTTCCTCAACGCGCAGACGGTCGGCCCGATCGGCATGTCGGAGGAGAAGGACGCCTCCGAGCTGGCGTCCGAGCAGGGCATCGCGATGCCGCCGCTGCCCCCCGTGCCGCTGCAGCTGGAGACGTCGGACGGACGGCCGCGTCGCGGTCAGCGCGAGCCCGGCTCGTGGTGCCGCGACAACGGGGTCACCCCGCCGCCGGGCTCGTTCGAGCGCAGCTCCGACCAGGCCGTCACGGCGTGAGCGGTCCACTCCCGGGGGTGACGACGTGAGCGCCAGCGTCGTCACCGGGCCCGCCCGGGTCGCCGGCAACCTGTTCGCGTTCGCGCTCGACGTGCTCGTGGCGCTGTTCCGCCGACCCTTCCAGCTCAAGGAGTTCCTGCTCCAGGCCTGGTTCATCGTCAAGGTCACGATCGTGCCGACGGCCTTCGTCGCGATCCCGTTCGGCGCCGTCATCGCGCTGCAGGTCGGCGGTCTCATCAAGCAGTTCGGTGCGCAGTCGTTCACCGGCTCCGCGGCGGTCCTGGCCGTCGTGCGCGAGGCAGGCCCCATCGCGTGCGCCCTGCTGATCGCCGGGGCCGCCGGATCCGCGATCGCCGCCGACTTCGGCGCCCGCAAGATCCGCGAGGAGCTCGACGCGATGATGGTGCTGGGCATCGACCCCATCCAGCGCCTCGTCGTGCCCCGCGTCCTGGCGTGCATGCTCGTGGCGGTGTTCCTCAACGGCGTCGTGACGGTCGTCGGCGTCGCCGGCGGCTACGTGTTCAACGTCGTCCTGCAGGACGGGACGCCCGGCGCCTACCTGGCGTCGTTCACGGCGCTGGCCCAGCTGCCCGACATGTACCAGGGCATGGTCAAGGCCCTCATCTTCGGCTTCCTCGCGGCGATCGTCGCGTCCTACAAGGGCATGAACGCCAAGGGCGGGCCCAAGGGCGTGGGCGACGCGGTCAACGAGGCCGTGGTCATCACCTTCACGTTGCTGTTCATCGTCAACTTCTTCATCTCGGCGATCTACATCCAGCTCGTCCCGCCGAAGGGGATGTGAGCATGGCGAACTTCGCGGCGATCTACGAGCGGCCGGCCGACGCGCTCGACAACCTCGGGCGCCAGATGCTGTTCTACATCCGCGTCGTGGTGTCGGTGCCGCGCACGATCAAGAACTACGGCAAGGAGATCGTCCGGCTGCTCGCCGAGGTCGCCCTGGGCTCCGGATCGCTCGCCGTCATCGGCGGCACCGTCGGCGTCATCACCGCGATGTGCTTCTTCACGGGCACCGAGGTCGGCATCCAGGGCTACGCGGCCCTCGACCAGCTCGGCACGTCGGCACTGACGGGCTTCGTCTCGGCGTACTTCAACACCCGCGAGATCGCGCCGATCGTCGCCGGCATCGCCCTGGCGGCCACCGTCGGCTGCGGGTTCACGGCGCAGCTCGGCGCCATGCGCATCAGCGAGGAGGTCGACGCCCTCGAGACGATGGCGATCCCGTCGCTGCCGTTCCTCGTCACGACCCGCGTCATCGCGGGCCTGATCGCCGTCGTCCCGCTGTACATCGTCGGCCTGCTGGCGTCCTACTTCGCCACGCGTCTGACGGTGACCCAGGTCAACGGGCAGAGCGCGGGCACCTACGACCACTACTTCACGACGTTCCTGCCGCCCAGCGACGTGCTGTGGTCGTTCGCGAAGGTGCTGATCTTCGCGATCGTCGTGATCTTGATCCACTGCTACTACGGCTACTACGCGTCGGGCGGACCGGCCGGCGTGGGCGTGGCCGTGGGTCTGGCGGTCCGCACGTCGATCGTGGCGATCAACGTCGTCGACCTGCTGGCCTCGATGGCCATCTGGGGCACCAACGTCACCGTCAGGCTGGCGGGCTGACCCATGGCCCGTACCCCTGTGCTCGAGCGTGGGCTCTCGCTGAAGATCCTCGGCGCGGCCTTCGTCGCCCTCGTGCTGTTCTTCCTCTGGATCACGTACGCCTTCTTCACCAAGGCGTTCGTCGACTACGACGACGTGACGCTGACGACCGACACGACCGGCGTCAACCTCCCGCAGAACGCCGACGTCAAGCTGCGCGGCATGATCGTCGGTGAGGTCCGCGAGGTCGAGCCCGACGGCGACGGCGTCAAGCTCGTGCTGGGCATGAACCCCCAGCTCATCGACAGCGTGCCCAAGGGGGTGTCGGCGCAGCTCGTGCCCAAGACGCTGTTCGGCGAGAAGTACGTCGCCCTGATCCCGCCGTCCGGTGCCGGCGACGGCGAGTCGTTGCAGGCCGGTGACACGATCACGAAGGCCAGCGTGCCGATCGAGGTCGAGACCGTGCTCAACGACCTGTACCCGCTGCTCGACGCGGTCGACCCGGCGAACCTGTCGTACACCCTCAGCGCCGTGTCCTCGGCCCTCGAGGGCCGAGGCACCCAGCTCGGCGAGACGCTCGTGACCCTCAACAGCTATCTCAAGAAGACCAATCCCGACGTGCCCCAGCTCATCACCGACCTGACGAAGCTCGGGACGGTCTCCGACGGGTACTCCGACGCGCTGCCGGAGATCGGCCGGCTCCTGCGCAACACCGTCGTGACCGGCAACACGATCGTCGCCAAGAAGGCGCAGCTCGCGGCGTTCTTCGACGAGGGCACGCGCCTGTCGGAGACCCTCACGACGTTCACGCAGGACAACGGCGACGACCTGGTCCAGCTGGCCAAGGAGTCCCGTCCCGTGCTGGAGACGGTCGGCGACTACTCGACCACGTTCCCCTGCTTCCTGAAGTCCATGTCGCAGCTCATCCCGCGGCTGGACAGCGCGTTCCGCGGGGGCACGCTGCACATCAACGTCGAGCTCATCGAGCAGCCGAACGCCTACAGCGCCGACGAGAACACGAGCGTCTCGAAGGCCGATCTGGATCGTGCCTCCAGCGGTCCGTCGGCCCGCAGCGGCAAGGACATCAACGCCAGCAACGCAGCGACCCCGACGTGCCTGGACCTCAACGAGCTCAACAAGGGCCGCGCGCAGCAGGAGGCGGTCTCCTCGCAGGCGCACCCGTTCAAGGTGCCTGCCGACGTGTACAAGCTCGTCGGCGTCAAGCGGGCGCACAGCAAGTTCGGCAGCACCGGCGCCGACGGCGACTTCGCGAAGAACCGGCCGGCTGCGTCGAGCCTCGAGCTGCAGGACCTCGTGCAGCCCAGCGTGACGGGCGTCGACTCCGCGAGCGAGCGGGCCGAGCTCAACGTGTTCCTCGGGTCGACGCTCGGCATCGCGCCCGGCGACGTCCCCGACATCGGCTCCCTCATGATCAGCCCGCTGCTGCGGGGAACGGCGGTGAGCGCCGGATGAAGCAGATCGATCGCGAGTCCATCGGCGCGGCCGCCAAGCTGGCCGTCTTCTTCGTGTTCACCGGCCTGGCCACCCTGGTCCTGGCGCTGACGCTCAGCAACGGCTCCTTCGGCGAGCGACGCGAGTACAAGGCGATCTTCACCGACGTCACCGGCATGGCCAAGGGCGACGACGTGCGCATCGCCGGTGTGGCCGTCGGCTCGGTCAGCAAGGTCGAGATCGTCGACCGCGACAAGGCGCGGGTCACCTTCGGCGTCGACTCGGACGTCCCGCTGACGGCCAACACCAACGCCACGATCAAGTTCCGCAACCTCGTGGGCCAGCGCTACATCGCGCTGACGCAGGGGGCCGAAGGCGCCAAGACGGTCCTCAAGGCCGGCAGCACGATCCCCGAGGAGCGGACGCAGGAGGCACTCGACCTCAACGTCCTGCTCAACGGGTTCAAGCCCGTGTTCCAGGCGCTGTCGCCCAGCGACACCAACAAGTTCGCCTTCGAGATCGTCCAGACGTTGCAGGGCGAGAGCGGCAACGTCGAGAACCTGCTGGCCCGCACGTCGTCGTTGACCAACACGCTCGCGGGCCGCGACCAGCTGATCGGTGACGTCATCACCAACCTCAGCACGGTGCTCGACACCGTCGGCAGCCGCGACCAGCAGCTGACCGACACCATCGACACGCTGCAGCAGTTCGTCACGGGCCTCAAGGACGACCGCAGCGCGATCCTCGACTCCGTCGACTCGATCTCCGACCTCACCGACGAGACCTCCGACCTGCTGGTGCAGGGACGTCCTGCGTTGACCGAGGACATCAAGCAGCTCAACGCCCTGACCAAGAACCTGTCGTCGCAGCGGAACCTGTCGACCATCTCGAACGCCATCCAGATCCTGCCGATCAAGCTCGCCAAGATCGGCACGGCCGCCTCGACCGGCAGCGAGTTCAACTTCTACCTGTGCGAGCTCAACGGCAGCATCACGATCCCGCCCATCTCGGTCGGGCCCATCCCGCTCGTGGAGAAGGAGACCAAGATCGACCTGACCGGGCCCGGCCTGAAGGTCGGCGGCCAGCGATGCGATCAGCCGGGGTACGAGCAGTGAAGCCCTTCCGCGAACGCAATCCCGTCATCATCGGCCTGATCGGCATCGCCGTGATCGCCGCGATGATGCTGGGCGCCTTCCGCGCCGACCGCCTCCCGATCATCGGCAGCGGCGACGTCTATCACGCCGACTTCGCCGAGGTCGGTGCGCTCAAGGCCGGCAACGAGGTGCGTGTCGCCGGCGTCTCGGTCGGCAAGGTCCAGAAGATCGAGCTCGACGGCCCGAAGGTCCGGGTGACCTTCAAGATCGACAAGGGCACGGCGTTCGGCACCGAGACCGGCGCCGACATCCGCGTCCGGACGCTGCTGGGTGCGGAGTTCCTGGCGCTGACCCCGAAGGGGGCGGGCCAGCTCGCCGAGGGCAGCACGATCCCGCTGGAGCGCACGATCGCCCCGTACGACGTCGTCCAGGCCTTCTCCGAGCTGAGCCAGACGACCGACCAGATCGACATCCCGCAGCTGTCGCAGGCGCTGGACACGCTGGGCCAGATCTCGACGCAGACGCCGGAGGAGTTCCGCGGCGCGATCAAGGGCGTCTCCGACCTGTCGCGCAACCTCGCGGCCCGGGACGACCAGATCAACACCCTGCTCGTGAACCTCAAGAAGGTCTCGGGCGTCCTCAACTCGCGCAACGACGAGCTCGTGACCCTGTTCAAGGACGCCGACACGCTCTTCCAGGCCATCACCGCCCGCCGCGACTCGATCCACCGCCTGCTCGTCTCGACGCAGACGATCTCCGGCGAGCTGCGGGGCCTGGTCAAGGACACCCGCTCGGACCTCCTGCCGGCTCTCCAGCAGCTCGACACCGTCACGACGATGCTGCGCAAGAACGAGGCGAGCCTCGACGAGGCGCTGCGGACGTACCCGGCCTTCACGCGGGTGTTCTCCAACGCGCTCGGCACGGGGCCGTGGTTCGACACCTACCTGGGCGGACTGACGTCGCTGTCGGGCCTGGGCGAGACGATCTCCGACCAGCTGAGAGGGGCGCTGACGCCGAAATGACCGTGCGACTGGCGGGCCTCTCGAAGGTCCTCGTGGGTGTCGTGGTGCTGCTGCTCATCGCCGCGACGCTGCTGTTCCTCAACAACGGCGACGGCAAGCGCTACCTGACCGCCGACTTCCAGCAGACCAACTCGGTCTACAAGGGGTCCGACGTCAAGATCCTCGGCGTGCCCGTGGGCAAGGTCGAGAGCCTGACGCCGCGCGGCGACGTCGTCCGCGTCAAGATCGCCTACGACGGCAAGCAGAAGCTGCCGGCCGACGTCAAGGCCGTGGTGGTCTCGCCCTCGATCGTCGGCGACCGGTTCGTGCAGCTGGCCCCGGCCTACGACGGCGGTGCGACCCTCAAGGACGATGCGTATCTTCCGGTCGACCGCACCGCGGTGCCGGTCGAGCTCGATGCCGTCTACCAGTCGCTCGACGACCTGTCGGTGGCCCTCGGGCCGGAGGGGGCCAACAAGGAGGGCTCCCTCAGCAAGCTCGTCGACGGGAGCGCGGACCAGCTGCGCGGCCAGGGCGCGCAGGTCAACGAGACGCTCAAGAACTTCGGCAAGCTCAGCACGACGCTGTCCAACAACAAGGACGAGCTGTTCGGCAGCCTGCGCGAGGTCGAGGAGTTCGTGAGCCTGCTGAAGACCAACGACTCCGCGGTGCGGGCGTTCAACGACAGCACGGCCGAGGTGTCGACCGTCCTGGCGGGGGAGCGGGACGACCTGGCCAAGACGCTCGAGGCGCTCAGCAAGGCGCTGGTCGACGTCAACGGGCTCGTCTCGGAGAACCGCAGCGCGCTGCGCGGCAACGTCGACAACATCGCGTCGCTGACCAAGCTGCTGGCCAAGCACAAGGCCGACCTGGAGCAGATCACGGTCAACGCGCCGACCGCGCTGTCGAACGTCGCGCTGGCGTACAACGGCCGGTCCGGCACGCTCGACACCCGCGCCGACATCCCGGAGATCCTGTCGGGCGCCCTCGACAGCCCGAGCACGCTGCTGTGCAACCTGCTGGGGGAGACGCCGAATGACAAGGGCCTGTGCTCCACGGTCAGCGGGCTGCTCGACAGCGTCCTGCCCGGCGGTCTGCTCCCGCGGACGGCGCCCGGCTCCGCCGACGTCCCGCAGCCCGAGCGCGTCAACCGATCCGTCGCCGAGATGCTGGCGGTGAACTGATGCGCACCCGTCTCGCGCGCGCCGCGCTCCTCCTGGTCGCCTCGGCCCTCGCGCTCAGCGGCTGCGGCTTCTCGCCCTACCAGCTGCCGCTGCCCGGTGGCGCCGACCTCGGCGGCGACCCCTACACGGTCAAGATCCAGTTCCGCGACGTCCTCGACCTGGTGCCGCAGAGCGCCGTCCGGGTCAACGACATCGCGGTCGGCAAGGTCACCGACATCGAGCTGGAGGGATGGACCGCGCTCGTCACGGTCAAGATCAACCGCGACGCCGAGCTGCCCGACAACGCCGTCGCGACGATCCGTCAGACCAGCCTGCTCGGCGAGAAGTTCGTCTCGCTCGCGCCGCCCGGCTCGGGGGCGATCGGCCGACTCGGCAGCGGTGACGAGATCGGTCTGGACCGGTCGAGTCGCAACCCGGAGATCGAGGAGGTGCTCGGCGCCGCGTCCCTGCTGTTCAACGGCGGCGGCCTCGAGAAGACCAACACGATCATCAAGGAGCTCAACAACGCGCTCGGCGGCAACGAGCCCGAGGTCAAGGAGCTGCTCTCGACGACGACGAGCTTCATCACCCAGCTCGACGACAACAAGGAGGCGCTCCTGACGGCGCTCGAGAAGGTCAACCGGCTCGCGATCGCGACCAACGACCAGACCGATGCGATCACGGGGGCCCTCGACGAGCTGCCCGACGCGCTGCGGGTCGTCAACGACCAGCGCGACGACCTGGTCGGGCTGCTGCAGTCGCTCGACCGGCTCGGCGACGTCGCGACGGGTGTCATCCGCGACTCGAAGGCCGACACCGTGGCCGACCTGAAGGCCCTCGTGCCGACGCTCACCAATCTCCAGCGCGCGGGCGACGACCTGGCCACGGGCACGCAGGCACTGCTGACCTTCCCGTTCAGCGACGGCTTCGTCGGTGGCAGCGTCGCGGCTGCCACGGGTCGCTGCCAGGACTCGGCGCCGGGCCAGAAGGAGATCAAGGAAGGCGCCTGCTTCGGCGACTACGCCAACTTGTCGCTCAGCCTGAACATCGGCACCGAGCAGCTCGAGAACATCCTGGGCGGCTTCGACCTCGACGGGCTGCTGGGCGGCGGCACGCCGACGGCCCCGGCGACCGAGGCCCCCGCCGCCACCCCGACGCCCAGCGCGACGCCGAAGGTCGTCCCGACCGATCCGGCGGCCGATCTGAAGGACCTGCTCACCCAGCTCGTGCCGGGCGGGACGGGCCTGCCCGGCCTCGGCCAGCCGGCCGCCGGATCCGCCGGTGCCACACCGGCGCCGCAGGCCACCAAGCCGCCGGCCGGCTTCCTGTGCTCGCTGCTCGGCTCGTGCCGCGCGCCCGTCGCGAACACGCCCGACGCGGACCTCGCCCGCCTTCTCGTGGAACCGGTGGTGTCCCCGTGATCACCAGGCTGACCAAGATCCAGCTCATCGTCTTCGCGATCGTCACCGTCATCGGCGGCGCCTTCGTCGGGGGCCGCTACGCGCAGATCGACCGGCTCGTCGTCGACCGCAGCTACCCCGTCACGGCCCAGTTCTCGGACTCAGGCGGCATCTTCGCGGGCGCCCAGGTCACCTACCGCGGCATCCCCGTCGGCAAGGTCGACAAGCTGCAGTTCGACGACGGGGGGGTCAGGGCGACCCTCGACATCGAGAACAGCGCCCCGAAGATCCCCTCCGACGTCACGGCCGTCGTGGCGAACAAGTCGGCCATCGGCGAGCAGTTCGTCGACCTGCAGCCGCGCTCCGCGGCAGGCCCGTTCCTGGCCTCGGGATCGTCGATCCCGCTCGGCCGCACCCGCATCCCGATCGACGCCACGACGCTGCTGGTCGACGTCAACGACCTCGTCACGTCCGTCGACACCGAGAGCCTGCGGACCGTCGTCGACGAGCTCGGCCAGGCGTTCGAGGGGACGGGCCCCGACCTGGCCAGGATCCTCGACACCTCCTCGGAGTTCATCCGCGCCGCCGACGACAACATCGACGTGACGCGCGCCCTGATCCGGGACTCCGACAGCGTGCTGCAGACACAGATCGACAAGCAGGGCCAGCTCGCGACGTTCTCCAAGAACCTCGCGCTGCTGTCCGACACCTTGGTCGATGCCGACCCCGACCTGCGACGGCTGCTCGACAAGGGCGGCGACAGCGCCGCGACCCTGCGCGCGGTCGTCGACGAGAACTCCGAGGACCTCGGCAACGCGGTCCGCGACCTCGTCGTCGCGAACAAGCCGCTGGCCGAGAACGTCCTGGGGCTGCAGGCGATCTTCATCCTCTACCCGTACCTGCTCGAGGGATCGTTCTCGGTGCTGGACCCCGAGGTCAAGGGCGGCAAGGAGACGGGCGAGTACAACGCCACCTTCGGACTCGTGCTGACGGACACCACGCCGACCTGCTCGTACGCGCAGAACGGCGGTGACGCGTCCGGGTACCGGCAGCGCCGGTCGGAGGCGTCGATCAGCGACGTCGAGTTCGACACGGACGTGGACTGTAAGGTCGCCGACAACACGATCGCCCGGCAGCCGTCCAAGACGGTGCTCCGCCGAGCCGCCGCCGGGACCGTCACCCACGAGGGACCCACGGCAACTGGAAAGGACTCCTGGAAGTGGCTGTTGAGCGACCCGGTGACCCAGTAGAAGCACCCGGCTGGTCCGCCCGCCCGCTCGTCGTCCGCGTCCTCGCGGGGCTCGTCGCGCTCGGCGTCGTGCTGGCCCTCGTCGGGTGGCTGGTGCTGCCCAGGATCGGCGGAGGCGACGACGACGCGGCCGAGCGCAACCAGGTGACCTCGCGGGCCACGGACTTCGCCGTGGCCTACAACACCTACGACGTCGCCGACCTGGCCGACTACCAACAACGGCTGAAGGGTCTGCTGACGCCGGCGTACGACCGTCAGTTCGTCGAGATCACGGACGCGGTGTTCGGCGCGCTGGAGACCAAGCAGCAAAAGAGCGGCAGCGCCAAGGTGCTGGGCGTCGCGGTCGACAGCATCGACGACGACTCCGCGGTGGCGATCGTCGCGGTGGACGCCTCCATCACCAACACCGACAACGCCGCGGCGGTGGAGCGCCACTTCCGCTGGAAGGTCAGCTTCAGCAGGACCAAGGGGGAGTGGCTCGTGTCGAACTTCGAGAGCGTCGCCTCCGTCGAGGCGCAGGCGAGCCCCGTCCCGGCCGACCCGAGCGCCGAGGCACCCGCGAGCCCGGCCCCGACGACCCCGCCCGCGGAAGGTGATGCGCAGTGAGCGATCCCAACGGACCCGTCCGCCGGCGCCGGATCGCCGGCGAGAGCGGACCCGCGGCCCCGGCCGGCACGAAGGGCGCGTCCCGCCGCCCCGTGGGCAAGAAGGCACCGGCCGCTCGGACGCCGCCGCCCGGCCGACCCGTGCCCCCGAAGGCTCCCAAGGTCCCGAAGGTCCCCAAGGTCCCGACGCCCGAGAAGCCGGCGAGGGTCGAGAAGGCGCCGCGTGCCGCGGGATCTCGGCCTTCGCCTCGCGACCTGCTGTGGCTCGTGCCCGCGACGCTGGTCGCGGTCGCGGCGCTGGTCGTGGGTGCCCTGCTCGTGATCGACCCGCCCGGCGACGACGGGGACCTCGACACGTCGCGGCGCCAGGCGTCGTCGGCAGCAGCGAGTGCCGCCGAGACGATCTTCTCCTTCCGCTACGACCAGCTCGAGCAGCACCTGACGGCGTCCAAGGCGCTCATGACCCCCGCCTTCGCGACGAAGTTCGACGAGGTCGCCCCGGCCCTGACCGAGCTCGCACCGCAGCGGGGCATCGTGGTCCAGGCCGTCGCCCGCGAGGCGGCGGCGCTGCCGTGCGGCGACCAGTGCTCGGCGACGAAGGCCGACGTGCTGGTGTTCGTCGACCAGGCGCGGCTCATCGGCGATGCGACGGAGCCCACGGTGTTCGCCAACCGCATCAAGGTCTCGCTGGTCAAGGACGACGACGGCTGGCTCGTCTCCAACATCCGGGCGCTGTAGCGTCGATCGGGACGTAGGGCCCGCGCGGCCGGTCGACAGCCGCTCGACAATGCCCTGCGGTTGCAGGTCGAATACGTCGCAGGTCGACGCAAAGCCAAATAGAATCACCTATCAGGCGTCGATTGTCAAGACCCGCCCTTGCCTCGGCGTGGCTCCCGCGTTACACTGAACTTTCGCGCTCGCCTTGTCCTGCCCATCTCCTCATCCGGGATGTCACGGCGCCCCTTGACCGGGGTCGATTGGCGTGCGCGGAGCACGACATCTTGAGCCACCCGCCTGCGAGCCCTCGGAAGGACCCCTCTTGGCCGCCTCGCGCACCTCCGCAACTGTTCAGCCCCCCCGCATCTCGTTCGCCAAAATCGCAGAACCCCTCGAGGTCCCGGAGCTGCTCGCTCTGCAGACCGACGCCTTCGCCTGGTTGATCGGCGACGACAAGTGGAGGGAAGGTGTCGACGCCGCTCTTGCAGCCGGCCGCACCGATGTGTCCACGAAGTCCGGACTGGAGGAGATCTTCGAGGAGATCTCCCCGATCGAGGACTTCTCGGAGACCATGAGCCTCTCGTTCCGCGATCACCGCTTCGAGCCGCCCAAGTACTCCGTCGACGACTGCAAGGACCGCGACGTCACGTACGCCGCGCCGCTGTTCGTCACCGCCGAGTTCATGAACAACGAGACCGGCGAGATCAAGAGCCAGACCGTCTTCATGGGCGACTTCCCGCTCATGACCGACAAGGGCACGTTCATCATCAACGGCACCGAGCGTGTCGTCGTCTCGCAGCTCGTCCGCTCGCCGGGCGTCTACTTCGAGCGCACGCCCGACAAGACGTCCGACAAGGACATCTACACGGCCAAGGTCATCCCCTCGCGCGGCGCCTGGCTCGAGTTCGAGATCGACAAGCGCGACATGGTCGGCGTCCGCCTCGACCGCAAGCGCAAGCAGAGCGTCACGGTGCTGCTCAAGGCCCTCGGCTGGTCCGAGGCGCAGATCCTCGAGGAGTTCGGCCAGTACGAGTCGATCCGCCTGACCCTGGAGAAGGACAACACGTCCGGCCAGGACGAGGCCCTCCTCGACATCTACCGCAAGCTGCGTCCGGGCGAGCCGCCGAGCCGCGAGGCCGCGCAGACGCTGCTGGACAACTACTACTTCAACGCCAAGCGCTACGACACGGCCAAGGTCGGTCGTCACAAGATCAACAAGAAGCTCGGTGCTGACGAGGCGTTCGACCAGCAGACCCTCACGATCGACGACATCGTGCTGGCCATCAAGTACATCGTGGCCCTGCACGCCGGCGAGACCGAGATGGAGACGCCGGTCGGCCAGACGATCGTCGAGGCCGACGACATCGACCACTTCGGCAACCGTCGCATGCGCACGGTCGGCGAGCTGATCCAGAACCAGCTCCGCACCGGCCTGGCGCGCATGGAGCGCGTCGTCCGCGAGCGGATGACGACCCAGGACGTCGAGGCCATCACGCCGCAGACGCTGATCAACATCCGGCCGGTCGTCGCGGCGCTGAAGGAGTTCTTCGGCACCTCGCAGCTCAGCCAGTTCATGGATCAGAACAACCCGCTCGCGGGCCTGACCCACAAGCGTCGCCTGAACGCGCTCGGACCCGGTGGTCTGTCGCGCGAGCGCGCCGGCTACGAGGTCCGCGACGTGCACCCGTCGCACTACGGCCGCATGTGCCCGATCGAGACCCCCGAGGGCCCGAACATCGGCCTGATCGGCTCGCTCGCGTCCTTCGGACGGATCAACTCGTTCGGCTTCATCGAGACGCCGTACCGCAAGGTCGTCAAGAACAAGGTCACCGACCAGATCGACTACCTGACCGCGACCGACGAGGACCGCTTCATCGTCGCGCAGGCCAACTCGATCCTGACCGAGGACAACGACTTCGCCGAGGACATGGTCCTGGTGCGTCAGAAGGGTGGCGAGGCCGAGCTGCGTCCCGCCGCCGACGTCGACTACATGGACGTCTCGCCGCGCCAGATGGTGTCGGTCGCCACGGCGCTGATCCCGTTCCTCGAGCACGACGACGCGAACCGCGCCCTCATGGGTGCCAACATGCAGCGTCAGGCCGTCCCGCTGATCCGCAACGACGCGCCGCTCGTCGGCACCGGCATGGAGTTCCGTGCCGCCGTCGACGCCGGTGACGTCACGGTGGCCAAGGTCGCCGGCGTGGTCAACGAGGTGTCCGCGGACGCCATCGAGATCATGCAGGACGACGGCTCGTACTTCACGTACCGCCTCAGCAAGTTCAAGCGCTCCAACCAGGGCACCTGCACCAACCAGCGTCCGCTGGTCGCCGAGGGACAGCGCGTCGTCGTCGGCACCCCGCTGGCCGACGGTCCGTGCACCGACGAGGGCGAGATGGCCCTCGGCACGAACCTGCTGGTCGCGTTCATGCCGTGGCAGGGTCACAACTACGAGGACGCCATCATCCTCAGCCAGCGCGTCGTCCAGGACGACCTGCTGACCTCGATCCACATCGAGGAGCACGAGGTCGACGCCCGCGACACCAAGCTCGGCCCCGAGGAGATCACCCGGGACATCCCGAACGTCTCCGAGGAGATGCTCGCCGATCTCGACGAGCGCGGCATCATCCGCATCGGTGCCGAGGTCGGCAACGGCGACGTCCTCGTCGGCAAGGTCACGCCCAAGGGCGAGACCGAGCTGACCCCCGAGGAGCGCCTGCTCCGCGCGATCTTCGGCGAGAAGGCGCGCGAGGTGCGCGACAC
>Ga0247734_1001924_pt1 | contig 14719 bp, 18 predicted proteins | sample UWRJL103311B2_FD_180933 | JGI IMG/M metagenome (GOLD analysis project Ga0247734, IMG submission 180933) | Plant litter microbial communities from Arlington Agricultural Research Station in Wisconsin, United States - UWRJ-L103-311B-2 | ecosystem: Environmental > Terrestrial > Plant litter >... | reverse complement strand
GTCGAGCGCGCGCAGGCGCTCGCCACCGAAACCTTCATCGCCTCGACCGGGCCGGGCGGGCAGAACGTCAACAAGGTGGCGACCGCCTGTCAGCTGCGGCTCGACGTCTACGCGCTGCGGCTGAGCCCGCCAGTGTTCGCGCGGATGAAGGAACTGGCGGGCAGCCGGATGACCCTGCGCGGCGAACTGGTGCTCACCGCGCGCCGCTTCCGCACCCAGGAAGCCAACCGCGCCGACGCGCGCGAACGCATGGCCGAACTGCTCGAAGAAGCGCAGAAACTCCCCGAAAAGCGCGCCAAGACCCGGCTCAACCGGATCGGCAAGGAACAGCGGATCAAGGGCAAGAAACTGCGCGGCTCGGTCAAGGCCGGGCGAGGCAAGGTGAGCTTCGACTGAAGGGCTCCCGTTGCCCCGACCTGTCGACCACTGCCTCAGACGTGCTCTTGGACTGAAACGCTCTTCGTCATTCCCGCGCAGGCGGGGACCCATCTCCCGAGTTCTCGTGTTGCAAGACCATCAGATGGGTCCCCGCCTTCGCGGGAAGGACGGGATTTATGCCAAGCTAAGCGAAGCGAAGCACGCTCCAAAGCGTCGCGAATGGTCTCGGAGCCTACTTGCCCACCCCCTGCGACGGCTGCAACGCCGCCGCTGGCGGGCGCCGCTCGTCCAGCATCGCCGCCGCTTCGTCCAGCGCGCGGGCCTCGCCCATGGTCACGCCGCCGGGGCCCGGCGCGGTGTCGGGTTTGGAGCAGGCGCCCAGCGACAGCAGGGCGATAAGCAGGCAGGCGGTTCTCATGCCCTCGGCCATAGCCGCTAACCCGTCAGGCGTCGATCACGCGCGTGTGCGGGTGGTGCTTGTCGAGATGCTTGAGAATGATCTTGAGGTTGCGGCTGTTGGAGCGGAACAAGAAGTCGAGCACGTCGCCCGCGATCGGAATCGCGCCGACCGCCGTGTCGAACCCGACGTTCGCGGTCATCCGCGCCAGCTGCCACTTCGACATGCCCAGGTTGCGCGCTTCCCACACGAGGTAGAGCCCCATCGCGGCGCCGACGAGGTCGCCCGCCACCGGGACCAGGCCGACCAGCGCGTCGAGCCCGAACTGGCGGTTGATCCCCGGCACCGTGAAGGCGCGTTCGAGAACGCGTTCCAGCCCCTCGATCCGCCGACGGATCGAGGCCGGATCTTTGCCGAGGGGAAGTTCGGCCTGCATGCGCCGCGCCGTGTCGAATCCTGCCGCCACTGTGAGCCGCCTTTCCTCATCCCGCGGCTGGTGCCGCTACGGTCTTATTTGGGGAGCCAGGAAAGCGGCATCAAGGGATGCCAGCCCCAGGGGTTGGCGGAGAACCCGTCGACGCTGCCGCGCACCAGCGACCAGCGGATCGGCGTGCCGAAAGGGATGAACACGTTGGCGGCGGTCATCTGCACTTCGGCCTGGGCGAGCAGCGCGGCCCGATCGCCGGGGGTGGCGGCGCTGGCGGCATCGGCGACCAGCGCGTCGGCCTCCTGCGAGCACAAGCCCCTGGCCCCGTGGCACGACAGCTGGTTGAGGAACCACGCCGCGCGCGGATAGCGAGCGACGTCGTCGACCAGCGCGAGATCGGCGGCCTTCGCATCGGCCACCGCGTCCAGCGCGACTCCGATCGTCGCGAAATCGGCGGACAGGCGCTCGAGCAGGACTTTGGCCCCCTCGCCTTCGGGCAGCCAGATCTTCAACCGTACCGGCCCCATCCCAGCCTGCCCCAACCCACCCTTCCAAGCCCGCACGCGGGCGGCGGCGGCGGTGCGGCGCTGATCGAGTGTCTGGTCGCTCCAGCGCTCAGGCACCGCGCCCAGATCGCCGTCCAGGCTGGGGGTGACGATGCGGCTCGTCGCCAGCCAGCCGCCGACGCGGAACGGGGCGATCAGGCCCTCGCGGTCGACCGCCATCGCCAGCGCCTCGCGGTGCGCGGGGTCGGCGAGGAAGCCGGTGCCGTCCATCACCCGCAGCCCGAACAAGCCTACCACCGGGTCGATCTGGATCGTGCCGCGCAGGATGCCGACCGAGCGGGTGAGCAGGAAATCCTGGATGCGCCCGCCCAGCACGAGGTCGACCCCGCCGTCGTTGAACGCAGCCACTGCCGCTGCGCCGTCGAGCGCGCGCAAGTTCACCTGCCGCGTGCGGTCGGCCCAGTCCTCGATCTTCGGCTGACCCAGGCGCGAGGGTTCGATCGGGGTGAGCACTGCCATCGCTCCGTCGCGGCGCAGCGTCATGGGCCCGGTGCCCTGCCCCTTGCGATAGAGCCCCAGTTCGGGCTGGGCGAGCAGCTGCAGCAGGTACGGCATCGGCCGGGTCAGGCGAATCTCGATCACCCGTCCAGCCATCGCGCGCACTTCGTCGATCCCGGCGAGATCGTCGGCAAGCGGCGTGTCGGCAAGGTCCTTGAGTGCGGTATTGAGCGCCCGCCGCGCCGAATCGGCAGTGATGGCATCGCCGTTGCCCCATGTGCCGTCGCGCAGGCGGAAGATGTAGCTCTGCCCGTCGTCAGTCACGATCCAGCGTTCGGCGAGCGCCGGGATCACCCGCCCGGCATCGTCGAAGGCGACCAACCCTTCCACGGTGGAAGCGCGTACCAGCTGACCGGCGGGCGCCAGGTTCGCGCCTTCGCCGAACGGATCGTCCGGGTGGCCCACGACCGCCACGCCGAGCGCGGAATTGTCGTATCCGCTGCACGAAGCCATGGCGCCGGCAAGCGCCAGCCCGGCCAGAACGGCCACTACCTGCTTGGCTTGGCGCGCGGACAACATGGCAAAGGGCCTAGTCGATTTAGCGCGCGCAGCAAATGGCGCCTCGGGAATTTTACGGGCCGGGATGAGGCCCGGGCCTAGCGGTAGGTGGTTGGGGATCGGGCCGGTCAGATCTTGCGCAGAAGCGTGTCGGGCGCCGCGCGGTCCTGATAATTGCGCAAGTAATCGGGCATCGCGTCGGTAGCCTGACCAGCCACTTTGGCGGAAGCCGGCGCGCGGGCTAGGCGCGGATCGATGTCTTCGCGGAAGGCGACGCCGAAACGGCTTTCTTGAACCCAGGCTACCGAGCCTTCGACCCAGCCGATGTTGCGGATGTTGATCTGGACGACGGTGCCGCGCACGACGCGCACCATGCCTTCGCCCATCATGCCGCCGTCCGACAGGTTGCGCACTTTAATGCGAAATTCGCCATCGAGCCCGTCGACGCGCAAGTCTGCCATGAGGAACAGGCTGTCGCGCGCGATCTGCCGATTGTCACTTTCGTTCATGCGCATTCGTCCGGAGTTTCGAAACAGCACGTCCACCTTGCGGCCGCGCCGCCACGGCGACGGGCGCCAGCAAAAGTAACGCGCCTTGGCCACGAATCCTAGCGGACAATGGCAAACAAACGTTTAACGGCGCACTTGGAGTCTGCCCGCTAACAGCGGGTACGGCACCGCCCACGCCGCCACCCCGCCACCCTAGGGTACTATCTTTGGGTGGTCGGGTGGGGCGTGGGCCGGTGCCGTATAGAAAACGACTCAGGCATTTTCCGTAGAGCGTCTCAGTCGTCGCGCGAGACTTTCTCGCGACGCTCGTGCGCTTCCTGCGCTTCGACCGTCATCGTCGCGATCGGGCGCGCTTCGAGGCGGCCGAGACCGATCGGCTCGCCCGTCACTTCGCAATAGCCGTATTCGCCTTCCTCGATGCGGTGGAGTGCCGAATCGATCTTGGCGATCAGCTTGCGCTGGCGATCGCGGGTGCGCAGTTCGATACCCCAGTCGGTCTCGCTCGAAGCGCGGTCGTTGAGGTCGGCGTCGCGAATCGGTCCGTCCTGCAGCTGCTGCAGCGTACCGGCAGCGGCTTCGAGGATCGAACGTTTCCAGGCATGGAGCAGCTTCCGGAAATATTCCTGCTGCGCGTCGTTCATGTATTCTTCGCCGGGCTCGGCGATATAGGCGCCGCCAATTGCGCGTTTCGCTTTGGCCAGTACATCGATTTCGTCAGCTAGGGCCGTTGCCATCCAGAGAACTCCGCAGGTGTCTCCTTGGATCGCCAACGCCCTGCAGCCCCGGACTTTTTCCGGTAACCGAACAACGATCCGCGGTTCGAGCGGCCTATAAGTCCCGCCATATCCGCGCACAAGCGGATAAGCACGACGCTCCACAAATTTCTTAACACCGTCTCGGTCCGGAACACGGCCGCACCCGTAACGAACACTGCGGATTACGCGTTAACCATATGTAGAGGTGACTCGCGCAAATTCGCTTCATCGGGCCAGGCCGCCACCGCAAACGCCAACACAAACGATTGTGGCGAGACGACTACGGACCCACGAACTAGCATTGGGGTGCATCATGGAAGCCGTTCGCATTAACCAGAACTTCGCCGTTCCCGCCGCCGTCGTCGACTTCGCCGCAGGCGACATGCTGGTCGCGCAGGCGCTCGCCAGCGCCGCGCGGGGAGACGCGTCGGCCTACTTCGACCTCGGCGTCGCCTTCTCGACCGGCAGCCATGGCGCGCAGTGCGACCTGATCGAGGCGCACAAGTGGTTCAACCTCGCCGCCGTGTCCGGCCACGAGGAAGCCGCAGTGTGCCGCGCCGAAGTGTCCGACGACATGACTGCCCGCGAAATCGCCGAAGCCCAGCGCCGCGCGCGCCAGTGGCTGGGCGCTTCGATGCGCAAGGCGGCCTGAGCTTAGAGCCCACCCCCAGCCCCTCCCGCAGGCGGGAGGGGCTGGGGGTGGGTCATTCCCCGCCTTCGCCCTTCTTGAACGGCGAGCGTTCGCCCAGCCAGATCTGGTCGTTGGCGATGCCTGCCCGCTCCTGCTCGAGATAATCGGCAATCGCGGCGCGCAGGCCTTCGTGGGCGATGTAGTGGGCCGAAACCGTGCGTACCGGCTCGTACCCGCGCGCGAGCTTGTGACCGCCCTGGGCGCCCGCCTCCACCCGTGACAGGCCGAGGCTGATGGCGGCATCGATCGCCTGGTAGTAGCACAGCTCGAAGTGCAGGAACGGCTTGTCGACCACCGCGCCCCAGTAGCGGCCGTAAAGCGCCTGCGTGCCGATGAAGTTGAGCGCGCCCGCGATCGGCGCGCCGTCGGCGAAGGCCATCACCAGCAGGATACGGTCGGCCATCGTCTCGCCCAGCAGGCTGAACGCCTCGCGCGTGAGGTAGGGCTTGCCCCATTTGCGGGCGCCGGTGTCCTGGTAGAAATTCCAGAACGCGTCCCAGTGCGCCTCGGTGATCGCATCGCCGGTGAAGGCGCGAATGTCGACGCCTTCCTGCGCCTTGGCGCGTTCCTTGCGCAAGTCCTTGCGCTTGCGCGACGATAGCGCCGCCAGGAACCCCTCGAAGTCCGCGTAGTCGCGGTTTTCCCAGTGAAACTGGATGTCCTCGCGCAGCAGCCAGCCCGCCGCTTCGAACACCGGGACTTGCGCGGGTTCGATGAACGTGGCGTGCGCGGACGACAGGCCGTTGTCGCGGCACAGCGTTTCCGCCGCCTTGAGCAGCGCCGGGGCCAGTTCGGGATGCGGGGTCAGCAGGCGCGGGCCGGTGGCGGGGGTGAACGGCGCGGCGATCTGCAGCTTGGGGTAATACGATCCGCCGGCGCGATGCCAGGCGTCGGCCCAGGCATGGTCGAAGACGTATTCGCCCTGGGAGTGATCCTTGAGGTAGGCGGGCAGCGCCGCGGCGAGGCTGCCGTCGGGGCCGTCGATGACGATCGGCAGCGGGGTCCAGCCGCTGCGGCCGCCGACGCTGCCGGAGTCCTCCATCGCCGTAAGAAAAGCGTGCGAAACGAAGGGGTTACCGCCGCCCGTCAGCGCATCCCAAGCCTCGGCGGGAAGCTCTCCCACCCCGCCCAGCACGCGCGCGGTGAAGCTGCCGTCGCTCATGCCGCCCCGCTCATGACAGCGCGTCCGCGACCTCGAAGATCGCGGCATCGGCATGGGCTTCGGCGCGCGCGTCGTGCTCGGGCTCGCGCACCGTCCACGTCGCGACCGGCAGGCCGCGGCGGCGTTGAGCGGCGGCGAAGCGGCTGGGCAGGTCGCGCACGTCGTAGCCGAGGAAATCGGGCCGCGCATGCCACAGCGACAAGCGGCGGCGGATCTTGCCGGGGAGCGCCCGGTCCTCGCCTTCCGAGACGATCAGGCCGCGCACCGTGTGCGGCGAATTGCGCCAGTACCAGTGCGACACGCGCGGGTCGAAGCTCATCACCGCATGCGGCCCGGTATAGCCTTCGAGCACCCGGCGCACCGCGAGGCACAAGGCGGCGATGCGGGTCTTGCGGTCGGACTTGATCTCGATGAGCACCGGCACTTTGCCGCCCACTTGCGCCAGAACCTGCCGCAAGGTGGGGATCGTCTCGGCCGTTCCGCTCAGCGTGATCGCGCCCAGTTGCGCGGCGCTGCGGCGCTCGAGCGGGCCGGTTTCGGCGGTCAGCCGGTCGAGCACGTCGTCGTGGAACACCACCGGCTGCCCGTCGCCCGAGCGCTGCACGTCAAGCTCGATGCCGTTGCCCGCCGCGATCGCCCTGGCGAAGGCCGCGCGGGAGTTTTCGGGGGTCTGCCCCCCTACCGCAACGTCGTGCAGCCCACGATGGGCAAAGTCCTGCGCGCCGATCCACGCCACCTTGCGCGGATCGGGCGCGGGAGAAATCCAGCGATCAAGCAGGGCGAACGGCAACGATGGCATCCACTTCCACAGCGGCACCGAGCGGCAGGACAGGGACACCGACGGCGCTGCGAGCGTGCTTGCCCGCCTCACCGAACACCGCGACCATCAGTTCGGACGCGCCATTGGCGACTTTGGGCTGATCGGTGAAGGTTGCCGCCGAGTTGATGAACACGCCGAGCTTGACGATCCGCTCCACCCGGTCGAGCGAACCGAGCGCCGCCTTGAGCTGCGCGAGGATCATCGTCGCGCAGGCCTTGGCCGCTTCGGTGCCCGCCTCGATGCTGACGTCCTCGCCCAGGCGGCCGGTGACGAGCTTGCCGTCAACGAAAGGGAGCTGGCCCGAAACGTGGGCGATACCGCCGGCGACGACCACCGGCACGTAAGCTGCGACCGGCGCGGCGGCGGCAGGCAGGGTCAGGCCGAGTTCGGCGAGGCGGGCGTCGATGTCAGTCATGGCAGGCTCTCTTCTTCACGGGTCAGGCTGTCCAGCAGCCAGGGGAGCGCGTGGCCCCAGTCGTCGATGCGCGCGTGCGCATGGCCGAGCTGGAGCGCGCACTTGATGTTGGGCGCGATCTGGGGCTCGCCGCACAGATGCAGGCGGCGGACGTGCGGCGCGACTTCGAGTACCGAACCATGGTGCTGCGACAAGTCGTCGATGAACACCGCGCGGCTCGGCCGATACTCGTCGAGGATCGCCTGCAGCGCCGGGCCCTTCGGCCCCTGGTTGGTGAACACGCGCAGTGGCATGCCATGGCCGGCGAGTTGAGCCTCGCGCGCTTCGCGGCGGAAATCGAGCAGGTTGGTAAGGACGACGACGTCGGCATGCTCGCGAATCGCCGCGATCGCATCGACCGCGCCGGCGATCGGCGTCTGGCGGTCCATCTGGCCGTCGAAAAACTTGTTGAGCAGCGCCCACATCTCCGCCTGACCGAGCGGCGCTTCGGCGCCGATCCGGCGCATCGACTTGTAGAACTCGCCGCCGGCCAGGTCGAACTCGACGCCTTCCTCCTCGGCCAGCCAGTCGCGGAAGTGCTTTATCATGTGCAACAGCACTTCGTCGCAGTCGGTGATGAGCAGCGGGCGGTTCACGCTCATGCCCCCAGCTTTCCGCGCGCCGCAACCAGCGTTTCCGGCGTCACCGCCAGCGCATCGGCCGCGCCCAGCAGATCGGGTTCGTGCGCGCAGAGGAAATCGAGCACCGCCACCAGCGTCGCCGGCTCGCCCAGCGAGGCGCGCAGGTCGTCCGGCGTCAGGCCGGTGAGCGACAGGAAACGGTCGGCGCGCGAATCCTCGGCAAGCAGCCACCCCAGCGCGTTCAGCGCCAGGGTCTGCGGATCGGATGGGGATGGGCGCTCTCTAAGAATTGTCAGTCTCGCTCGGGTGGCATAGAGGGGTTCTCAACCCAGATGGACATCAGGGCCTCGAATGGCAAAGCGAATCCTCGTTGTCGAGGACAACGATCTCAACCGGAAGCTGTTTTGCGACGTGCTTCGCAGCCAGGGCTACGCCGTGGAACCGTGCGCCGACGGGCTAGACGCGCTCGAACGCGCGCGCCAGTTCGTGCCCAACCTGGTCATCATGGACATCCAGCTGCCCAACGTCTCCGGGCTCGACCTGATCGAGGCGGCGAAGCAGGACCCGGTGCTGCGCACGGTGCCGATCCTCGCTGTCACCGCTTATGCCGGCAAGGGCGACGAGGACCGCATCCGCGAAGCCGGTGCCGAAGGGTATCTGGCCAAGCCGGTGTCGATCGGACCGTTCATGCAGGCGGTGCGGGCGCTTTTGTGAACAGAACCGCTCCGTCAGCGACTGGGTCGCTGCCACCTCCCCATCGTCTGCGGCGACAGGGAGGAGCGTGGTTCTCAGTCCTTCCTGTCGCAGCAGGCGATGGGGAGGGGGACCGCCGACGAAGTCGGTGGTGGAGGGGCTAATGCTTGACATGATACACCCGCGCCGCTTTTGCGCCGCAATTCGCGGCCACAGCGCCGCCTGACGCTTTCGGAGTTTACCCATGGACCGTGCAGAAACCTCTGCCCGCATCGCGGCGCTGATCGAGCCCTTCAACAAGAAGGGCGTCGCCATCGCCGACGCCACCCGCTTCACCGACGACCTCGAATTCGACAGCCTGACGGTGATGGACTTCGTCGCCGCGATCGAGGACGAGTTCGACATCATCATCTCGATGAACGCCCAGGCCGAGATCGAGACTTACGGCCAGCTCGTCGACGCCGTGGTCAAGCTGAACGGTTAAAGTCCGTTTGGGAAAAGCGCCGAGGCGCTTTTCCAGCGCGGCACCGGCCCGCTCCCCCACCCGACCGCCCAACAAGGGTACACTGAGTGGGTGGTCGGGTGGGGGAGCGGGCCGGTGCCGCAAAATCCGTCTTTTGGCGGATTTTCAAACACTCAGGAAGAATACCATGACCGAAGCCGTAAGCCAGCCCGACCAGCCTGAAACCGTCGTCGGCGGGAACGTCGATTTGTTCAGCAAGTTCGACCCGCTGATCCAGATGCGCACCGACCTGCTCGCCACCGGCGTGACCGATCCGTTCGGCATGGTGATGGAGCGCGTGGTCAGCCCCACCGTGGCGATCTGCAACGGACGCGAGACGATCCTGCTCGGCACCTACAACTACATGGGCATGACCTTCGACCCCGACGTGATCGCGGCGGGCAAGCAGGCGCTCGACGATTTCGGCGCCGGCACCACTGGCAGCCGCGTGCTCAACGGGACCTATGCCGGGCACAAGGCGGTCGAGCAGGCGCTTTGCGAGTTCTACGCCATGGATCACGCCATGGTGTTCTCGACCGGCTACCAGGCGAACCTGGGCATCATCTCGACCATCGCCGGCAAGGGCGACTACATCGTCCTCGACATCGACAGCCACGCCTCGATCTGGGACGGCTGCAAGCTGGGCGACGCCGAGATCGTGCCGTTCAAGCACAACGACATCGAGGCGATGGAAAAGCGCCTCAAGCGCATTCCCGAAGGCGCGGGCAAGCTGGTGATCCTCGAAGGCGTCTATTCGATGATGGGCGACATCGCTCCGCTCAAGGAAATGATCGCTGTCGCCAAGAAGTACGGCGCGATGGTGCTGGTCGACGAGGCGCACTCGATGGGCTTCATCGGCGCCAACGGGCGCGGCGTGGCCGAGGACCAGGGTTGCCTCGACGACGTGGACTTCGTGATCGGCACGTTCTCCAAGTCGGTCGGCACCGTCGGCGGCTTCTGCGTCTCGAACCATCCCAAGTTCGAGATCATGCGCCTGGTCTGCCGCCCTTACGTGTTCACCGCCAGCCTGCCGCCCAGCGTGGTCGCCACCGCCGCCACCTCGATCCGCAAGCTGATGCACGGCAAGGCCAAGCGCGAGCACTTGTGGGAAAACTCCAAGACGCTGCACAAGGGCCTGACCGACGCCGGCTTCCAGCTCGGCACCGAGACCCCGCAAAGCGCGATCATCGCCGTCATCATGCCCGACCTCGAACGCGGCGCGATGATGTGGGAAGCGCTGCTGCACGAGGGGCTCTACGTGAACCTCGCCCGCCCGCCGGCCACCCCTGCGAACATGACGCTGCTGCGCTGCTCGCTCTGCGCCGAACATTCGGCAAGCCAAGTCCAGCAGATCATCGGCATGTTCACCCGCGCAGGCAAGACCGCCGGAATCCTGGGCTGACCTTCCAGATCCTCCCGTCGCATAGCGATGGGGAGGTGGCAGTCGCGTAGCGCCTGACGGAGGGGTTTTCTCCCCCTCCACCACCGCCTGCGTTGGCGGTGCCCCTCCCCATCCCTGCGGGACGGGGAGGATTCCAAGCCTTACCCCCCGTGCCTGGCCACCAGCCCCAGGAACGCCTCGAGCCAACCGCCGAGGAACCCGGCGGACTGCTCGCCGACGGTGCCGTCGGGGGTCATTAGCCCGTCCTTCCACTGCAGGAACACTTCGGGCGCGCCCAGCGTGGGCATGTCGAGATAGGCCAGCACGTTGCGCAAGTGCTGCTGCGCCAGCGCGGTGCCGATCGCGCCGACCGACACGCCGATGACGCCTGCCGGCTTGCCCGCCCAGGCGTTCTGCCCATACGGGCGCGAGGCGTGGTCGATGGCGTTCTTGAGCACGCCGGGGATCGAGCGGTTGTATTCCGCGGTCACGAAGATCACCCCGTCCGAGCCGGAAATGAGCGCTTTCAACGCCTTGACGCTCTCCGCCTGGTCGGCGTCGTCGTCCTGGTCGTAGAGCGGGAGCGAGCCGATGTCGGCGAACGTGAACTCATGCCCCGCCGCGCCCGGCAGCCGGGTCAGCGCCTCGGCGACCTGGCGGTTGTACGATTCGGCACGAAGGCTGCCGACGACGACGGCGATCTTGGACATGGCTCAAACTCCTGACAGGTAACTGCGCGTGAATGTCGCACCGAGGCGTCCCCGGCGAAACCATACGATGGAATGAGCCTGTGCCCGTTCGGTTGCTGCCGTTTTACGGCACGCCGCTTGCGGATCGCGTCCGGGCAATCAATGGATGGAGATGATCCCGTCCACCGCGCGCCATTCCTGCGGGCCGATCAGGTGGTTGTGCGCGATCCGCACCGAATGGAGCGGCCCCTCGATCTCGCGCGTCCAGTAGTCGAGGAAATCGCGAAGCACCGGAAAGCGCGGGGCGACGTCGTATTGCTGGAAGGCGAACAACTGGAGCAACCGGGGATGGTCAGGCAGGAAGTAATGCACCTCGATCGTCGAGAGGCCGTAGCCTTCAAGCTGCCTGAGGAAATCCGCAGAAGCGCGTCCGTGGATCGGCGATACGTCCGGTCGACCAGCCATAGTCCTCCTTCCGGCGCTGCTGCCGGGCAGGTGCCCAAGCGGACGAGAGGAGCGATCTGCCCCATGTTGCAGCGCAGCGAATTCAGAATGCCATAATCGGAATCGCAGTCAAGCAGCCCCGTCGTCCGGGAAGAAGGCTCAGGCCGGGTTCACCGCCGCGGCCGTCGCGCATTTTTCGGTGGTCTGCTTGTTGCCGCCGCCCAGCAGCGTCACCGCGAGGAAACCGCCCACCACCAGCACCACGAACAGCGCGGTCACTTTGCCGAGGTGCTTGTCGATCACCGCCTTGATCGGCGCGCCGAACAAGCGGAACAGCACGCCCACGATCATGAAGCTGATCGAGCGCGAGACGATCGAAGCGCCCAGGAACACCCACAAGTTCATGCCGATGAACCCGGCAGTGATCGTCAGCAGCTTGAACGGGATCGGCGTCGCGCCCTTCACGACGATGATCTCGGCACCGTAATCGCGCAGATAGCACGCCGCCTTGGGGAAGCTTTCCGCCAGACCCAGCGCATGGAGCAGCGCTTCGCCGAAGGCCTGGTAAGCGAAATGCCCGATGGCATAGCCGAGCAACCCACCGACCACCGAACCCAGCGTGGCGATCGCAGCGAAGCGGACCGCCTTCTTCGGCTCGGCCAGGCACATCAGGCCCAGCAGCGGATGCGGTGGCACCGGGAAGAAGCTCGCCTCCATGAACGCGAAGGCCGCCAGCCACCACTGCGCGTGGCGGTGCGCCGCCTTGGCCATGGTCCAGTCGTAAAGGCGGCGCAGCATTCCATTCCCCCGGGGCAAGATGGCGCCTGAGTAGGCGGCGGCGGGGATTGCGGCAAGCGGAAGCGAAAAACCTATTTGGTTATTTATCTTGACAGCAGCACGCCATTTAGGTACATAACGGGAACAAGGTCGAGAGCGTCTTTCCCGCCCGGCCTTACCCGATCCCCCCAAACAGCAGGATGACCCGATGGTCGAGCACGATGAGGCTGGCGACGCGCCGGTCGGACCGCGCAAGCCGAGTACCAGGATCAGCCCCGCGCTGATGGAAGGCGAAGCCGCGCTGAGCAAGCACTGGCGCCAGTATTTCCTGACTGCGCTAGCCGAAACCTCGAACGTCAGCGCCGCCAGCGCGGTCGCCGGGATCAATCCGGCGCGCGCTTACAAAGTCCGCAAGCGCGAGCCCGAATTTGCCCGCGCCTGGCGCATCGCCCTGCTCGAAGGGTACGAAAACCTCGAACTGGAGATGCTCCACCGCCTGCGCTTCGGCGAGCCCCGCGACGACACGCGCAAGTTCGACAACGCCTCGGCCATGCGCCTGCTGGCGCTCCACCGTGAGACCGTAACCCGCGAACGCGCGATGCGCGAGAACGAGGACCTCGTCGCTGTCCGCGCCGCGATCCGCACCAAGCTCGCGCAACTGCGGCGCGAAGTCGTGGCGCGCCGTGCCACGCAAGCGGTCATCGAACAGGAGCCCACGCCGGATGCCTGAAACCTCGCCCGAAACCCCACCCTTCGAAAACGCAGCCCTCGAACCCCCGCCCATCGAATGGCTGCCCGAGGCCACCTCCCGCGACATCGAGAATCACATCTCCCGCCTCGGCCCGGCAGGTCGGCGCGAATGGCCGTGGGACTGGTTGGTCTGGGCGCGGCCGTCGCAACTACCGCCGCCGGGCGACTGGCGGGTGTGGTTGCTGATGGCCGGGCGCGGCTTCGGCAAGACCCGCTGCGGCGCCGAATGGGTCAACGCCGTCGCCGAGACCGACCCGCAGGCGCGCATCGCACTCGTCGCCGCGAACCTGGGCGAGGCGCGCAGCGTGATGGTCGAAGGCGAATCGGGGCTGCTCGCCATCGGCGCGCCCTGGCGTCGGCCGCTGTTCGAACCCTCGCTGCGGCGGCTTACGTGGCCGAACGGCGCGCAGGCGACGCTGTATTCCGCCGCCGAGCCCGAATCGCTGCGCGGCCCCCAGCACAGCCACGCCTGGTGCGACGAGATCGCCAAGTGGGACAACGCCTCCGCCCGCGCCACCTCGGCCTGGGACAACCTGCTGATGGGGCTGCGCCTGGGCGACACGCCTCGGAGCCTCGCCACCACCACGCCGCGCGCGGTGCCGCTGGTCGCGCGGCTGATCGCCGAGGACGGCGTGGTGATGACGCGCGGCAGCACGTTCGACAACGCGGCCAACTTGCCCCGCCGCTTCCTCGAGGCGATGCGCGCCACGTTCGGCGGCTCGCTGCTCGCCCGGCAGGAGCTGGACGGCGAGTTGATCGCGGATGCCGAAGGCGCGCTGTGGACCCGCGCACTGCTGGAAAGCTGCCGCGAACCCGCCGCGCCGGACCTTGCGCGGATCGTCGTCGCGGTCGACCCTCCGGCCTCTGCGGGCGGGGACGCCTGCGGCATCGTCGTCGCCGGGATCGCGCTCGATGGGACCGGCCACGTCCTCGCCGACGCCTCGGTGGAGAAGGCGCGGCCCGAACGCTGGGCCCGCGCCGTCGCCGCCGCCGCCCAGGCGTGGAACGCCGATCGGGTCATCGCCGAAGCCAACCAGGGCGGGGCGATGGTCAGCGCGGTATTGCGCGCGGCGCAACTTTCGCTGCCGGTCAAGCTGGTCCACGCCAGCCGCGGCAAAGTCGCCCGCGCGGAGCCGGTCGCCGCCTTGTACGAAGCCGGCCGCGTCCGCCACGCCGGGACGTTCCCGGCGCTGGAGGACGAGATGTGCGGCCTTATCACCGGCGGTGCCTACCAAGGCCCCGGCCGCTCCCCCGACCGCGCCGATGCGCTGGTCTGGGCGCTGACCGACCTGATGCTGGGCAACGGCAAGAACCCGCGGGTTCGAACGACCTGAGCAGACTTGGGATTTGCCGATCCCGACTCGCCCCCGACCCGTTCGCAATTCCGCTGCCCTTCTTCGTCATTCCCCCCGAAGGCGGGGACCCAGCTGACGCCCTGACAACCGGCATTGTCATCAGATGGGTTCCCGCCTTCGCGGGAATGACGGGACAAGAATGCATTTCCCCCCTCGAAAGGAACCCCAAGTGTCCTTCATCGAATCGCTCCTCGCCGCCTTCAAGGGCGGGAGTACCCGGCTGCCGCTGGCGCGCGGGTCCGCATCGCCCTGGTTCTTCACCGAAAGCGGCGGCCACGGCGGCCGCGCACCGTTCGAATACACCCGCGCGGTGCGCTGCGCCTATCTGGAGAACCCGGTGGCGCAGCGCGCGGTGCGGCTCGTCGCCGAAGGGATCGGGGGCGCGCCGCTCA
>Ga0247734_1001922_pt1 | contig 14726 bp, 4 predicted proteins | sample UWRJL103311B2_FD_180933 | JGI IMG/M metagenome (GOLD analysis project Ga0247734, IMG submission 180933) | Plant litter microbial communities from Arlington Agricultural Research Station in Wisconsin, United States - UWRJ-L103-311B-2 | ecosystem: Environmental > Terrestrial > Plant litter >... | reverse complement strand
CCGCCTTGAACGAAACTGACCTGTAGCCGAACAACATGTGCTGGATTTTCATCAGAGTCAATCGCCTTTTCTGGGAATCCTGGGACCGGGGTTAACAAATCGGGATCAATTTGGGAGACTGGAACTTTCCGCTCCTTGAACTCGGCATAGGTCGGGAGTACGTTCGATAGGTCCCTGACGTCAATGATATTCTCTGGCCGAGGGACTGAAATTACTTTGTAAAGACCTGAATCTCCTGGTTTGCTGCCGACGTTGATAACTCGGGCACCCATCCATGGCACCTCTTCCCGCACTTTTGTGACCACAGTCTCTAGTTTATGGACAATTTGCTCTTTGCTGACACCTTCTGGCATGGGGAAAAGATATAGAATGTGGGAATAGACCTGTAGCATCGGTAGCTGACCGAGGATATCCTGGTAGCGGTCTAGATCGTGGTAGTTTTGCATCCTGACTCCGCGACGGCTGTGCTATTGGCAACGGGAAAGATGAATCTTAGTAAATGAGTAATAGAAACGGTCCTGGGTAAGAATAAAAGGTTATTTTGTCTTTGTCAAAGGTTCGGCTATCCCAAAGAGTTCCAACAGTATGAAGATCTATCTGATCTTCGGTTCAAATACACACGCTGCCTCCAACAGCTTAGAAGTATTCAGCTGCATTTAAACACATTTGGTGTAGGCTCAACTTGATGACGCTAAGATTAGTTTGGATCATGAGCTAGAAGTGAAGAGTTGCAAGGGCTCGCATGCTGCCGAATAATAAGAAGCAGATATTCCGCCCTCATAATCTAAGGCGTGCCATCAACCCGTACACTGGCCATTACCTTACCTTCCGTGCTTGAACCAAAGGAAAAAGTCTAGGGTAGCTCTGAAATTGCCATAATTTGAGCTCAATAGCGGAAAAGATTATTTCGGGCCTGGGCCATGGAGTTTTCTGTCTGACCTTCGGAGTTTGAACTTCGGCGTCCTGGTCTAGATAAGCATCCCGGAGTTTCTCGCTGAACTGTGGAAATCTGACTTGAGATTGGTGGCTGTGGGTGCCTTAAATTCGGGTACTCCACGTAGCGCGCACGTTTATGTTTAACTTTGTTTATATGAAAAGGGACCTGAGCTGAATGTAATATTTTAGTGTAGGGGTACTCATTATTTACTCGGCAGACTTGACCCCTGGACTAGTTTGTGATTTTCTAGAAGATACAGTTGTGACTTCTCTTTCTCAGACGTAGCACTTTCTCAGACGTAGCATTACAACAAATATTTCAAAGGTTTCAACAGAAGAGCCAGGTCACCATATCCAGGATCGAGATTTATCATTGAGTATTTCACTACGCATTCACCAATCCAAGCATTTGCTCCCCTACGCCAATTGTCCACACATTGCTTTTGTTCAGTATTGATATAAAACCACATGACTGATTAGAACCCCGAAATCCTGTCCCTCCTTTGGTCGCTCATTCAACATGGTTGGTTACGATACCCTTCCTATAGAGGATAAGAAATTGTTGGTATTCGGACCCCAGGCTTTATCACTCGATGCAGCGGCTTCCAGTGCTCTTCAGTCCACAATAATGAAAATACGCAACAAAGAATGGATATGCAATGCCATTGCGGATCTTCCTAGCTGTTGGGAGACTTTCGTGGATGAGTTTCCAAGATACAAAGTTTTTCCTGGCGCTCAAACCCTCACAAAACTCACTGAATGGCTCAAGACTGGAAATCTGGAACACCAGCTTCCTCATCTTCCAAACATCATCTTGAGTCCATTGGTGATAATAAGTCACATCACCGAATACCTGAACTACCTCGATACCGCCTCCGGTAAGTCTCAGACCCAAGAGCCACCAACAGAGATTTTGGGTTTTTGTATGGGGTTTTTGAGTGCACTGGCAGTCGCAGTCAGCAAAAATGGCTCAGAACTGGAAACCTATGGCGCAACAGCTATACGCCTCGCCATGTTGATTGGTGGCGTTGTTGATGCTCAGGAGATGTTGGACAGTCAAGGGCCGGCCAAGTCGTTTGCAACAGCTTGGAATTCACCCACGGCAGCGGCAGAGATGGAACGCATACTCAAAGGCTTCCCTGAGGTATGGAAACTGATCCTGTCCGTGTATAAATAATATCATATGATGCTGACAAAGACAGGCATATGTTTCCGTTTCGTATGACGAGCAAAGGGCGACAGTGACAACTGCTGCGAGCACAGCTTCCGCATTGCAGAATGAGCTACGAAGCATAGGTATTATTGCCAACGAGATTGGCCTTTACGGTCGCTTCCATCATGAATGGTATAAAAGTGATGTCGACCAGATAATCAAGTTTTGCGAGTCGCAAGCTTCCCTCCACCTTCCAGACGCGTCAGACCTAGTGCATCCCACTCGATCCAACTCGAGGACTGGCTTGATCACAAGCGGCGGACTCACTGGCCATGCTCTATCTACCATCCTTATCCAGCATTCAAACTGGTACCAAACGTTCAAGGCTATTTACAATTCAAAATCAGTTGGCCAACAAATGATGATTAAGTCCTTTGGGCCCGAGAAATGCGTCCCTCCAACAATACAACGTGAAATCCAGGTGGAAGCTAGCACTCAGCAGCTGCCCCAGGCAAGAAAGCCCGACGATATTGCAGTTCTAGGAATGTCAATCAAGGTCGCTGGCGCAGACGATGTGGCCGAATTCTGGGATCTGCTTTGCGCTGGTAAGTCTCAACATAAGGAAGTGCCTCCCGAGCGTATCAAGTTCCACAATTCGTGGCGGGAGCTCGATCCAAAGAGAAAGTGGTTCGGGAACTTTATCAATAATCAGGACGCTTTTGATCACAAGTTCTTCAAGAAGAGTGCTCGTGAGGCAGCGTCTATGGATCCGCAACAACGACAGCTCTTGCAGGCATCATATCAGGCACTGGAGCAGGCGGGATATTTCAACTCGCCCGATCAAGAAAAGAGAATGGGGTGCTATATTGGAGTATGCACGTCTGACTATACGTACAACGTCGGTTGTCACCAACCGAACGCATTTACCGCAACCGGTAACCTCACGAGCTTCATCGCTGGCAAAATCAGCCACTATTTTGGGTGGACTGGTCCGGCGCTCTGTATCGACACTGCTTGCTCCTCATCTATGGTTGCCGTGCACAATGCCTGTAAAGCAATCCTCAGCGGTGACTGCAATGCGGCGCTTGCTGGTGGAGTCAACGTATTGAGTGACCCTGCGTGGTTCCAGAATCTGGCTGCCGCATCCTTCCTGAGTCCAACGGGCCAATGCAAGCCCTTTGATGCCAAAGCCGACGGCTACTGTAGAGGTGAGGGCATTGCGGCTGTATTTTTGAAGAAGATGTCAACCGCCATCGCCGACGGTGATCAGATTCTAGGAACCATCAGCAGCACTGCTGTGTTTCAGAACCAGAACTGTACACCAATATTCGTTCCCAACGCCTCTTCGCTCTCCGACATGTTTCTGGATGTTATAGATCGGTCAAAACTCACCCCTTCCCAGGTTACCGTTGTCGAGGCGCATGGAACGGGTACGCAGGTTGGCGACCCGGCTGAATATGACAGCATCCGTAGAGTCCTGGGAGGCTCCCTCAGGTCCAAGCCCCTTTTCCTCGGATCTGCTAAGGGACTTGTTGGGCATACCGAGGGTACTTCTGGTGCGGTATCACTGATCAAGGCTCTGCTTGCAATTCAGCAGAAGGCTATCCCCCCGCAGCCGAGCTACGACACGCCGAACCCGCACCTCCATGCCACCACAGAGGACAAGATAGAGATCGTAACCACATCTAGAAAGTGGGACGACAACTTCCGGGCAGCTCTGATCAACAATTACGGTGCATCAGGCTCAAATGCATCTGCTGTAGTGACCCAGGCACCATCACTGCCAACCAGAAAGGCGGCCGCGGCGGCTCTATCTAATAATAACAACATCGAGTTCCCTTTTAGATTCTGTGCCAAGAGTGATACAGCCATCCGGGATTACCTTTCAAAATTTCGCCACTTCCTTTTGTCCAATTTATCTAAAGAGCAGACCCAAGGCATGTCAGTGGAAAATCTAGCCTTTAACGTATGTCGCCAATCTAACCCGACGCTCGAACGAGCGGCTGTTTTGACCGCCCGATCTCTGCAACACCTTATACAAAAACTGCACGGATTCGAAAAAGGGGAGGTGGATGCTGTGTCGGCTGTAAAGCCTACGTCAAGGCCTGTGGTGCTCTGCTTCGGTGGCCAAATCTCAACCTACATTGGCTTGAGCCGTGAAGTCTACGACAATGTGGCTATCTTCCGCAGCTATCTTAACCAGTGCGATGCTGTTTGTCGTTCCATCGGATGCGAGAGCATCTTCCCAGGAATTTTTGAAAAAGATCCCATTGCTGACCCCGTCAACCTCCAGACAATGCTATTTGCGACACAATATGCTTGTGCTAGGAGTTGGATCGATTGTGGAGCACAACCAGTTGCGGTTGTTGGACATAGCTTTGGCGAGTTGGTCGCTCTTTGCATATCAGGCACACTTTCGCTTCCTGATGCTCTCAAGATGATTTTTGGTCGTGCAAATATTATCAAGGCTTCTTGGGGACCTGAGAAGGGGGCCATGATGGCCGCCGAAGCTGATCTCGACATGGTCAAAAAGCTCCTGGCTGAATCTAGTGGGCTTTGCACTGAGGCAGGAGAACAACCACCTACCATTGCCTGCTTCAATGGACCTAGGAGCTTCACCATCGCCGGTTCATCCAAGTCCCTCGATATTGTCATCGAGACAATTTCCAGGAGCTCGATATATTCCAGCTCGATTAGATTTAAGAAGCTCAATGTCACCAACGCCTTTCACTCTACCTTCGTTGAGAAATTGATGACCGAGCTAGAGGACGTAGGCAAAGAACTGGTATTCAAGAAACCTGCCATACACCTCGAGAGAGCCACCGAGTTTCAGACCACTGAGCCGCTTACTCCCAGATATGTCGCATACCATATGCGGAATCCCGTCTACTTCAGCCACGCTATCCAGAGACTCTCCAAGAAGTATCCTTCTTGTATCTGGCTAGAAGCTGGGTCCAACTCCACGATCACAAACATGGCCAATAGATCCTTGGGTTCATCACCCGAAACATTCCACTGCCAGAGCATCAACATTACGAGCGACAACGGGCTACAACAGCTGATCAATGCGTTCACTCGTCTGTGGAAAGAGGGTTTGAATGTGACTTTCTGGGCACATCATCGGCAGCAAACTTACGGTTACACGCCATTAATTTTACCGTCTTATCAGTTTGACACGTCTCGCCACTGGCTGGAGCCCAAGCCTCCTGTACTGGCCGAGGAACCGATGGCTGCTAAACAAGCCGAGGACGAACCAAAAGGACTCTGGAGCTTTGTCGGATACAAAGAGGAAGGGAAGGTAGTTGCGAGGTTCCGTATAAACACAATGACCGAAGATTACATGAAGTTTGTCTCAGGGCATTTGCTTGCACAGACAGCGCCCATCTGCCCAGCTACTCTTGAATTAGACATTGTGGTCGAGGCACTTAAGTCGCTATGCCCGGACTTTGCCACTTCCAACTTGCAGCCAAAGATCTACAACGTAGAAAATCAAGCCGCAATATGTATTGATCCATCTAGATATGTTTTTCTTGAAGTTCAGGCCAGGGAACCCAGTTGTCGCGACTGGGACTGGAAGTTTGTCAGCAACAGCAGTTCGTCAACTTCACCCAGTACTTTGCATGTTACCGGCAAGACAGCATTTATCCCCATCAATGATGCGGAGCTTCAGTCTGAGTTCGCCAGGTACGAACGCCTGATTGGACATCAGCGTTGCCTGGCTCTTCTCAACAGTAACGACGCGGATGATATCATCCAAGGACGGAATATTTATAATACTTTTAAAGAGGTAGTCGACTACTCTGAGCCGTACCGCGGTCTGCAAAAACTCGTGGGAAAAGGGACCGAGTCCGCTGGGCGAGTGACCAAGAAGTACACGGGAGAGACCTGGCTCGACACATTGCTGGCCGACTCCTTTTGCCAGGTGGGTGGCATTTGGGTTAACTGTATGACCGACACAGACCCTGCCGACATGTATATTGCCGCTGGTATCGAGAAATGGATACGTTCCCCCCAAGTTGACTACCACTATGCTCGACCGCAAATTTGGGATATATTTTGCAGCCATCATCGTGCCTCAGATCAGCTGTATCTGAGTGATATATTTATCTTCGACCCGACAAATGGTAATCTCGTCGAGGCAATTTTGGGTATCAAGTACCATAAAGTTGCCAGAGCCTCAATGCGTAAGATTCTCTCCAGGCTGACTCCTTCCGCCGCGTCGCCAGTCAAAGAAGCTATCTCGTCATGTTCCATGATACCAGATGAGATCGCATCAAAACCCAGATCAAAGGAAAAGAAAACCGAAAAGAAGAATCAAACTCCCGCTGGTCCAGATGTTATCGGAAAGACTAGATTGCTCCTTGCGGAGATTGCTGGGGTTGAGCCGGAAGAGATTCCAGCTGATGCTCAACTTGCAGATATTGGAATTGATTCACTTATGGGCATGGAGCTGGCTCGTGAACTTGAAGGGACCTTCAAGATCACCCTCCCCGCCGATGACCTGATCACAGTGGTTGACTTCAGTCAGCTGGTACGACTGATTCAGAACACGCTAGGTCTCCCTGTTGATTTGGATCAAGGTAGTGACACTTCTGAGGATGCAGACACCCCCGAGAGTAGTAGAAGCGAAGCTGGCTCTGTAACCACTTTGAGTTCTACTTCTTATCCAGGTCACAACGATCAGAAGCAGTTTGGCAATGAATTTCCAACTGCTCCAATGCCAGAAACAGGTGATGATCTTAAGCTTCCAGCTTCAGCGATTATCGAGGCATTTGAAAAGTCCAAGATGCTAACGGATCAATTCCTTGTCGAATTTGGTTGCGCAGGATATTATGATACTTCTATGCCCAAACAAACTCAACTCGTCGTCGCGTTAACCGTTGAGGCATTCGAGCAACTAGGCTGTCCACTCAGGAATGCTGCGCCAGGGAAGAGATTAGAACGCATTCAATATGTACCACAGCACCAGCGACTGGTGGATTATCTTTACAAGATGCTGAACAATGCAGCACGATTAATTGATATTGATGGTCCATTAATTACTCGCACTGCCATAAAGGCTCCCTCCAAATCTAGCGAGGTACTTTTGACCAACTTGCTACGTGACGATCCTCAACATGCAGGGTCTAATCGACTTACTTACTATTGTGGGAGCAGATTGGCCGACGTTCTGACTGGGAAATGTGATGGCCTCAAACTTATTTTTGGGAGTGAAGAAGGCAGAGAGCTGGTTACCGACTTATATGCCAACCTGCTTCTGAACCAGGTAGCCAACTCGCAGATGCGAGATATTATAGCGCGACTTATCTCCAAGCTCCCTAAGGACAAAGGGCGTATAAATATTCTGGAGATTGGGGCTGGTACCGGTGGAACAACCAAAGGAATGGTTGCCATGCTAGCCAAGATGAATATTCCCGTCGAATACACCTTCACCGACATCTCAGCCTCTTTTGTCGCAGCAGCCCGGCGGAACTTCAAAACATATCCGTTTATGAAGTTCCGTGTCCAAGACATCGAAAAGCCTCTACCCAAGGAACTCATTGGCACCCAGCATGTTATTATCGCCAGCAACTGTATCCACGCTACCCACAGTTTGACCAAGTCCACCACAAACATCCGTCAGGGACTGCGTCCTGATGGATTCCTCATGATGCAAGAGATGACAGAGCCGATTTATTGGGTAGATATAATCTTTGGCCTCCTTGAAGGCTGGTGGTTCTTTGACGATGGTCGCCAACATGCCATTACACACCAGTCCATTTGGGAGCGTGACTTGCAATCTGTTGGCTATGGTCACATTGACTGGACCGATGGCCATCGCCCAGAAGTCAACTTCCAGCGAGTTTTCGTTGCCCTAGCTTCAGGCCCTAAGTATAACCGCCAACCTCTTCCCCCGCCACCAGCAAAGATCGAAGCAGTTTCCACTGCAGCACGAAAAGCTGCTGTCGACGATTATGTGCGCAAGTATACCAGTAGTTTCGTTGCCCCGGTTGCTTTGAACTCACGGAATCTTCCGAGCGACTATGAGCAGTGTGTATTAATCACAGGAGCATCTGGAAGCCTAGGTGCTCACCTAGTGGCTCACATTGCAGCTCTTCCTCAGATAAAGTCAATCATCTGTCTCAATCGGAGAAATACGGCGAAACCAGAGACCCGCCAGCAGAATGCGATGGAGGAGAAGGGTATTTTCCTTGACCCCACAATCAAGTCTAAGATCCAAGTGCTGCAGACTGATTCTGCCAAGCCTATGCTCGGATTGTTTAGCAGTGAATACAAGACTCTGGTTAACTCTGTCACTCATATCATTCACAACGCATGGCCAATGACCGCCATGCGTCCCCTGTCTGGCATGGAGTCACAGTTTCAAGTCATGCGCAACCTAATCGATTTTGCTGGAGACATCTCGTCCCGCCGTTCTGAAGGTTTCAAGGTCAGCTTTCAGTTCATTTCTTCTATTGCTGTTGTTGGGCACCAGCCTCTCTGGAGTGGTAACCCTGTTATTCTTGAAGAAAGAGTAGAGATTGATTCTGTGCTGCCCAACGGGTACGGCGATGCTAAGTACATCTGTGAGAGAATGCTCGATGAGACCCTACACATGCATCCCTCTCAATTCCGCACTATGTCTGTTCGCCTGGGACAGATTGCCGGCTCCAAAACCAGCGGGTATTGGAACACTATGGAGCATCTTTCATTCCTGATCAAGTCCTCACAAACCCTTAAGGTGCTTCCGGAATTTGAGGGCCCACTTTCCTGGACGCCGGTGGACGATGTGGCTGGCACGTTGAGCGACATACTCATATCCGACCGCACCCCATATCCAGTCTATCATATCGACAACCCAGTGCGTCAACCATGGCGTGAAATGCTGATGGTCCTTGCGGACGCTCTCGAAATCCCGAGGGCCAACGTAATCCCGTTCAAGCAGTGGATTTCCCTTGTACGATCATTTCCTGGCGTCGTGGAGTGGGACAACCCTGCGATGATGGTTATTGACTTTTTGGAGAATAACTTTTTTCGCATGTCTTGTGGTGGCCTAATACTAGATACCAACAAGAGCTGCGAACACTCCAGCACGCTTGCAGCCGTTGGTCCCGTGAGCGCAGAGGTGACGAGAAAATACATTCAAGCTTGGAAGGATACGAACTTCTTGCATAGTTAGAATGTTTTTATGTTTTTATATGGAGTTTCCTTGGACACTGTTGTTATCCAGTTTATCCTATGTTATTTTGGAATGATGTAGTCATTTTTACTACTGTGCACTGCAGAGTTCTCCTTTGTACAGTACACATGATACATGTCTCACGATACAAATCTATTGTTTATTTAGTTTAGCTAAGCTTGCGAGAAACATTTATGAAATATTTTATACAATTTGAACTTGTTCAATACTACAAGTGACGATGACACAACAATTCCAGAGTACAGTGATTTTGTGTAAGTATAAAAATAACGTCTCTTCTATCCGGATTCTGTGAAGGATTGTTATTGCTGCAACTTTTCAAATAATTTAATTTTTAGCTTAGTGGTAACAACTTTAGGATCCCCAAAGGAAGGTTCAGAAGGTTGGTACTCTGATCGTGATACCTAAGGACTATGTGATCTACTTTCTACAATCACTAATCATTGCTCAATTCTTACCCTTCACAATAATTACTCCTCAGAAAATAGTCAGAGTGAAGCTTTGTTCTTTTCTCGCTACGAAGAGTGCTAGCTAGTATTAATAATGCTTAAGCGAAATATCCGTGAGCCTGAGTTTTTAGGCACATCGACATTTAACCCTCACAGTGATGAAGGGAGTGGGTTACAAAAAGCCAATCCATTTCACTTTCCCAACTTTTACAAACATTGTTGAGCAGGTTAATCAAACTAATAATAGTTCTGGCATATTCATCTGATCATCATTCTAAACACCCCGCTGACTAATCAACACAGGTCGCTCGCCATACAAGCCAACTACGGTGCTGATATTGAAATATTACTACATGATATTGAGTGAATTTTGTAGCGGATTCTTAGACTTCGCCAGAAGAAATCACATTGTCCGGAGTTTTGGTATAGTGGTATTACCTGCAGCATAGAATCCCGAGTTGGCTCGGACATGGTAATCCCGAGTAAGAAACTCCGACCGCAAAATCTCGCGAAAACATCTTGACGCCTTGACTCATACCGCCATCCGTGCTTGAAAATGGCGTTCGGGTGGGTCTGTTACTGTGCCTCAAGATCTATTCATAGTGTACATAGCTAGAGCTGCAACAGTCTGAAGGAATAATTTGCTGGCTTGTTCATAAAGACTTGCACACCTTATCCTTGATCGCTTTCTGTGACAAATGTACCACACATTCTATCTAATAACTCTCGCACAACATATCTTACACTCCACAATACGGATAAGCCTCTAGAATCGAATATCGCAATGTCAATTCCTGACAAGTGTACTGTTCTCGTGGTGGGTGGTGGCCCAGGAGGGTCGTACACGGCTTCAGTACTTGCTCGTGAAGGTGTGGATACTGTACTACTAGAGGCCGATACTTTCCCTAGGTAAATTATATGTCTTCATTACCTTTCCAAACTTTGTTCATCGTTCTGGCAACATGGATCTTAGGGTCCCTCAAAGAAGCATATCCCCACAAGTTATCTTTGCATACTGTTGTCCCATCGACTTACAGGCAGAGTTATCAAGGATTTTTGGACTAGTTAGATATCTCTCACAGGTTGCTTTTCTATGGCCTACACAGTCGATGTGCCGGAGTCTATAACATCAAACTAACTTTGGCGACATTAGGTACCACATTGGCGAGAGTATGCTGCCATCTTTCCGCCACTATCTACGATTTATCGATTTGGAGCAAGAATTTCTCGATTACGGTTTTGTCAAGAAGGTAAACATTCCCTAATCTAGTGTCAGGCAAGATGTATCCTTTTGCCCTGTGACGAGCATCAATCTTCTATATCCATCAGGAGACTAGCATGTCCATCTGTAAATCTCTTGAGACTAATATTTGCGACATGGTAGCCCGGCGCAGCCTTCAAATTAAGGCCCAATCACCGCGATGGATGTAGGTACACAGCTTAGCTGCTCTTCCAATTATTGTTTTCGGGTCTAATTACCATAAACAGTTACGGACTTTGGCGTAGATTGCTTCACCTTTAATGTGATCCGGTCTATATCAGACGAGAAGATGCTCCGACACGCTGGGAAGTGTGGAGCCAAGATCTTTGAGGGAATCAAAGTCAACTCAGTCGACTTTGATTCCAGTAATGGTTACTCCAATGGCACCAATGGTTCTGATGTCAAGCCAAGCCCGGGTCGTCCAGTCTCAGCTTCGTACACCAGGAAAGCCGATGGTGCCACTGGCGTCATCAAGTTCGATTACATTGTTGATGCAAGTGGCCGCAATGGCCTTCTTAACACAAAGTATTTGAAGAACCGCACTTACAATCAAGGTCTCAAAAATGTTGCAAACTGGGCATATTATAAGGGATGTAAGCGATACGGAGAGGGGACCCATCAACAAAACGCCCCATTTTTTGAGGCATTGAGAGGTAAGTTGAATATCTCTTCTGTGGAATTATATGTACACCTAGGAACTAACGCTCTATTCGGCAACTAGATGAGAGCGGATGGGCTTGGTTCATTCCACTGCATGATGGCACGACTTCTGTCGGAGTTGTCATGAATCAAGAGAAGGCTACTAAAAGGAAGGCAACCTATGCTTCTAGTCAAGAGTTCTATATAGACTCTCTGAAACTAGCACCATATCTTACAGAGCTTCTCGGAAACGGCGAGCTTGTATCCGCCGTTAAATCCGCCTCGGATTACTCGTACCATTCGGACTCATACTCTTTCCCCTATGCCCGTATTGTTGGCGATTCAGGGTGCTTCATTGACCCATTCTTCTCCTCTGGCGTCCATCTCGCATTATCGGGTGGTCTTTCAGCTGCAGCAACCATCTGCGCAGCTATCAAGGGTGATTGCGATGAGAAGGTGGCTGCTGATTGGCACTCAGCCAAGGTTGGGGAAGGATACGCACGATTCTTGCTTGTAGTGTTGAGTGCATACAAACAAATGCAGAACCAAGATAACCATGTGCTTAGTGATTTCGGCGAAGACAACTTTGACCGAGCTTTCGATTTCTTCAAGCCAGGTACGTTGAATATCTGTCACCAAAGCCAATTTGATTCCGGTGTCAAATATATAATAATATGTGATGCAGTGATCCAAGGAACTGCTGATGCTACCAACAAATTTACCCAGCAAGAGTTCTCGCAGACTATCAACTTCTTGACTCAGGCATTCCTCCCACCCGAGTATGCAGATGCCACTGAGGCGGCAAATGCTAAAGCACGTTATGATTCACTAGCCCCAGAGGAAAAGGAGGGTTTGAAGGCACTCCGTACCCACCATATTCAGAATGTGTTGGGTTTGGAAAAGTTTACCACAGATGTCGTTGATGGGCGTGTTCCTAGATTGGAGACCGGAAAATTGACGCTTGTACTTGTGACGGCATAGCTATACTATTGGTCAGATCTTGATGCGAAAGTTCTGTTGACTGGGTAATTATAGGGATACATGATATTTCCATTTCATGTTCTGGCTTTGTATTCCACTGTTAACTCTCCTGAACTATAAAACTAAACCTGAATACCTTGTCAAATGTGATTAGAAATTCCGTATTGATGTCACCAGATTGAAAATAGTTTGTGGCTGAGAGTGTTGCAGCGTAAGCACAATATCTTGCTCTCAGTTTTTAATCCAAGCATGTGAGCAGACTTTCCTCTAACGGGAGCGAAACTGCCAAAAATGGCTTTGTAGTTGTTTTTGCTCGGACGTATCGACGGCAGGGATTGACAAGGTAACTTATGTGTTGATTCTTTGAGATATGTTCTCCGAGTGGAAGTTTCTATCAGCTCTTGGTCGACTTACAAGAAGGGGAAGCATATTGGAGTGAATAGCCCTTCCAACAGCAAATGAAGCCCTTTCCCACTTATGAGAAACACCAAATTCATTGAGTCAGCACAGAAGAAGCACGAATTTCTTTCATTCTGGAATCTAATATTACCTAGCTCTTTTGAATATAATTTTTAGAACTATTCGAAGATGGAAGAGTTTCTTGTTTTATAGGTACAAAAATGATCATCTTATTATATCTTCGATTTTCAATTAGCTGGATTTTCCTTCCAAGTGAGCTCTTAATATTGATAGTTCTACACTTTTGGATAATACTACGACTTCCAAATGCCACAACGACTTCCACTCTTTCCAGTTCGATAGCTTACTCGTTAACTCTGGCATGTTTTCCGATTACAGATTCGTAGAGACTTTTGATGTCTTAGAGAGTCAGGCATCGCAGAAGCGCTTTGTACTAAAGGAAATATATAAAAGTATAGAAATTTTCAATGGTATAATGTGACACGCATTCTTAACATCCCATTCTTCTTGATTCAGGCGGTCTCTTAGAACTAAATATTGTAGTTGTTATAAAGCAGCCAATCCAAATCTGTTTAGTCTACTGTATTCATATAATTTTAGCACTTTAGCAGGCTTACTCTACTTCCGCCCCTCGATATTTTAAACCCTTTTCAATATTGAAGACATCTTTTCCATCAAGACAACCTATTGTATTAGGTAGGGAACTCATCCGAGAGCTATAACTTTGACAAAATGGTATGGTTTGTAGTAGCCAGATAACCGACACAGCTGGGAGGGCGGGTATCGTGGCGGAAGCACTCCGGCAAGAGGAGCATAATCATGTAATTATCAACAGGGTCCATAAGCCTTTCGTGAGACCGGAGTTTTTGGTCGGAGTTTCTACTCCCACACCGATAAGCAGTGCCTGTTGCGGCTGATATCTGATAGCGTTCGTCTTACATGCCAATATATAAATTCATTGGTAAAAATTTAGCCCAAAGCCGATACCACGTTTGATTGATTCATTCAGCCGGGGCAGAATAGGGGCCGTTGGGCCCGAACATTGGCAAGGCTGGTACCTCGTTAGTCTAAACCTTGTTTTTATATCAGCTTAGAGTTGCTTCGTATCAGAATAGCAAGCATGTAGCAATAGCAAACATGTAGTGGTCATTTAGATAGATGTCGCCTGTCACAGCTAAGAACTATTCTTCGCAGCACTTCTGTGCATTAGTCAGTCAAGGAGTCACCCACAAGGCGGACTGCTTTTCGGTACTATTTTATTATTCTCAACATGTTCCTTGACACTAGACCAACTGCAGATCTTGCAATGAACAGCGACGATATCCATCTTCCGCGAATCCTCTGCCTTCATGGTGGGGGTACCAACAGGCGCATATTCCGAACGCAGTGTCGTAGTATATCTGCACAACTCAAGGGCAGATTCAGACTCTGCTTCGCGCAGGCTCCTCTCCCATCTCAGGCTGGGCCAGATGTGCTATCTGTCTACAGAGGGTGGGGCCCCTTTCGAGCTTGGATTCCCTCTCCCTTGACTTTAGTCAAGGTCGATAGTCCAACTGCAATCGCCTTGATTGAAAAATCTCTGGAGGATGCGATGGATGCAGACGACCTGCTAGGTGCAACGGGGCCATGGGTAGGCGTATTGGGTTTTAGTCAAGGCGCCAAGGTGTGTGCAAGTCTGTTGCTGGCGAAACAGGTGCTACAGGAAAA
>Ga0247734_1001921_pt1 | contig 14737 bp, 12 predicted proteins | sample UWRJL103311B2_FD_180933 | JGI IMG/M metagenome (GOLD analysis project Ga0247734, IMG submission 180933) | Plant litter microbial communities from Arlington Agricultural Research Station in Wisconsin, United States - UWRJ-L103-311B-2 | ecosystem: Environmental > Terrestrial > Plant litter >... | reverse complement strand
AGCAGCGGTTTGGAATGGGAACTCAATTGGCCAGCTGCAGAAGATAAGGTCCTCAGGGGAATATTCGCAGGGCGACGGGTGGTCCTTTGTGAAGGAATATTGAAAGGCGTGGACTGTGTGCAGCAGCCCTCTGCGATATGCAGTGCAGGTGGTTAAGGGTTTGAAGGTGTGTTGACGATGGCGATGGATAAGACAGGGAAAGTACCCGCCGATTGGGCTAGCAAAAAGCCGGTTCCTTAGGAACGTATTCTACATGTAAAGTAGAGTGGGGAAGAGGGGGAATGGAATGATGATAGGTGGGTCATGAAATAGTTGCGGGTGACGAGGGACTGGACGGGGAGAGTGCACGATGTTGGCAGAGATGTTTGCTGGTATAAAAAAAAGGATCAGGGGAGAGAAAGGCACGAGGTTGCTGCAGTCGACGTGGAACAACACATTGACGGGAGCGAGGATGACGCCGGCGAGGCTGGTTGGGTGGTCAAGCCAAATCAGAATAATAGGGGTTCACCACCCACTGGGACAGCGTGCCATGGACTTCCCGTACGCCCATCACCAGCTGATCGACATTGATCTCAAAATGACATTCATTCATTCATTTCACACACGACCAACTAACTGACCGACTTCATATGAATAATGGAAATACACAGAAGGAGAGTAAGTAGTTCCCTTCCGTGATACTTACTGGGCACGGGTTGGGTTTGGTTTGGTGATGAGCACACGTGAGAAAACCGAGGAGAAGACTGCCTGCTCCGCGGCTTAGGTTCGCTTTACCTCTGAAGAGAAATATGAAAAGCATGATACTTAGTTTGACCGACATAGGAATAATGGATTGTAATGCTTCATTCGTTTCGTCCGGTCCTAATGAATAATGCTTTGCTTTTCATCAACTCTGCTATTTCATCGGGTCAGTAATAAGGCGAGCTAATGTGTGATGTTTGTCAAGCAGTATGATAAGATGATAATCGAGTCCATTTCAAGGCAACGGTAAAGAGCTGTCTGCATTCATTGAACAGATCGTCCTGTTTATTACCTTTTACCGTACGTACCCCTAGAACAAAGATGGAGTTGGGGATTCGGTTGCCTTTGACACCACCACCACCTCGGTTGAGACAATTGGGGGGACGGGGGGGGGGCCATTAAATATTAATTACCAAGATGACACATTTAGTAGTATTTGTATAAAGCAAAGTATAGTATCTCGTTTGAAGATTTAATTCTGATATTTCTCATTTATATTTAAGAAGGCTTCCGATCAGCCTGATTGATAGAGAGGGTCATGCATAGGCTTGCCCGCTTGGTTGATTCTAATAAAACAAAAAGCTACCTGCTCGCCCAGAAAAGGAAGGGCGGAAGCTATCGTCAGCCTTGCCAGTACGGAGGGAGGTATGCAGAACATGTTTCGAATATAGCAGCCAGCCAAAAACGAACGACGGTGTTGTACCTCCGTACCAAAGAAGAGACCAATTGTTCCGGTGTTTGGTTTAACTTAGTTACTGTAGTATAACCACCCTCACCACCCTCCAACCAACCCCTTGTAGTGGCTACTATTTAGGGATGTGCTTACAAACCAAGCTGCAAAAGTACTTTGTATATGGCAATTATATAAAGCTCTTATCAAGAGAGAATATAGCTCCAGGCTTTGAAAACACACAGGTGCAAATATAGAGGTGGGCTAGCCGAGTACAGTAGATAACCGACGGGCTGTAATCACTCACTTCCTATAAGTGATGTCCTCTTCGTTGATGTAGAAGTAGGTGAAGGTGGAGCAGAGGACGGACTCGTATGAGTTGCTTCTCTGTTGTTGAGGCACGGAGAACGAGGGGTGGCTTTTACGCACTTGGAAGGCTTGTGCTGTTGAAGAGCGTTAGCTACAGTTGCAAGGACTTCCATATTATTACTTTGGTTGTTATCCTGCCTCGCCCGCCAGCCAAAAGAAGCAACTTACACGAAACTTGGCACTGTGGCTCAACAATACAAAGAGGAGGCCGAAATCGAAGCCTACCATAGCTACTTTGTTGGTAGTATATCTTATTTAAGACATTGGAGAAATAATCACAACTTGGGCATCAAGGAAACATACGACGGCGGGTGAATAGTCATACGTAACTTCAATAAAAATTAAAAATTAAAAATTAAAATAAATAAATTGATAAGTCACCTAATGCTGCTACACCGCTGCTATATTTACCACCTCAGATGTTGTTTTGATTTACGGAATACGAAGTACGAAAGACTCCCCCTCCCCCACCTGGGCTGGGTTGTCCATCTGATGTTGGTGTACAGTAGGCTTGTTCACCTAGCCAACACGTGGTACTTGCAGGTTTCGTTCAAGCATTAATAAGTGAGTTCTTCCTCGATGCCTCCTCTCGTACTCCGTACTGATCCCTAGATCCACAGAAGCGTAAAGGATGCAAGCATCTCCATCTCCATCTGCCAACCTGGGTTGTTCCCTTATGGCATTTACACTTCCCTTCCTATTGGGCAATCCTGATCTAGAGCTCTCGACCATCCATCTGATCCCAAATATGTCGGCATCTACTTCTACTTAAAAGTGCAAACCACCTGCTACTGACTTTGATGGTTGGCTCCTAGCCCAGGTTGTATGTCCGATTTCTATAGTTGACTCCAAAGTACGAAGATACCATATTGTATGTGGGAAATCGTCCTGGTCGGTAATACTGTAAATATGCTTCGCAGCCTCGATACCGGCCGTCCGTATCCATGGTAAACGAGAGTAAGCAGACCCGGTCGGTACTTTACAGACAGTAGGAGTAAATCCACCTGCGAATCCACCTGCAAATCCAGACCGCACTCCTGGCCTCCATCCCTCTGTGGCAAATGGCAATTGTTGCCAGCAAACAGCCAACAGCCAACCCGATCAGCAGCGAGCCCCAGCGCCACATATGCAGAGAGTGCATGCGAGCGGATGCATCGAACACGACATTTTGCTGCGCAGCAAGCAGCAAAGAATACGTTTCAGCCACATTGGAGATGATCGAGTTTGCGTGAGATCATGACGGAGATGTTTTCCACGCTCTCGAATAATCAGTAATAATGGCCCCAAGGACGGTTGATATGCGCAAAGAGGAAACTAGGAAGCCAGGAGGCCAGGAAACCAGAAAGTCGCGGCCCTTGGTCCATTTTGGCATGAAATCCATCGTAAACGCTCATTTACCACCGCATGAAACGACCATCTCATCCATACTGTAACTGATCAATGCCTGCTCCGAGTGACTTGGCTCGTCGGTCCATTCGTCGTGCTGAGTGATCTGGTTGGCCCCTCGTACGCTCTCCCCCAAATTCGAAGTTGCTGCCGACCAGGGGGGACAGCCCGAACTGTTGACTGTAAATTAATGCCAGGGCTGGGGAAGAAACCCTGTTTGGAAAAAGGCAAAAGTGAAGTCCTCCTCCGCCCGCCAAAGCGCCAGCTCACTCATCTCGGCCCTCACCACACCTTTCTGCTCGCTCCATCCTTTCCCATCCATCCTTCCAACAATCAATCTGGACAAGCGAGAAACCCATTATCATCATCATCTTCGCAATCGCATCGTCGCATCAAACCCGTGGTGCCAGAATCTCACCGTCCCGTCTAGTCTTCCAACAAACCTTACCAGCCAGGGCTACCGGCAACTAGTGGGTGCATTTGAGACTCGTACCTGATAAGAAACCGTCTAGCGCCGACCCGTTTTAACACTGGAGCTTCCAAAACCATAACAAAGGAGAGGAATATCATCCGTCAACTTGCCTCGATCGTCAATTCATCCCAACTGCCCGCTGCCGTTTGTTGTCGTCGTCAGGCAAAGTGTCTGTCGGTGATTACTCGATTACACATTGCAGCACCTCTCGCGAAACACCAATAATAGCCACCAGGACTCGACAGCTTGAACACCTAAGCGCCTCTGCGCGACGTCAAGATGGGCAGCACCCAGTTTGGAAACTTCCATGTTAGTCAATCCGACGAACAGTAGACCAGAGTTGCAATCAATGATGTAACGCTTGCATGTGCTTATGCTAACAATCCTCCGATCCAGAATTTTTGCCGCGACTCAACTTTACCAGTCTGCAACGTTCGTACCTCCCCGCACCTCACCTGCTCACCTTGAACTGAACGTGTTCTGACCTTTTGCTCAGCTTTTTCCTGGATTCAGCTATGACAATCCTGCCGGCTTTGATACTACTTGCTATGTACGCGGCATATCGTTGAAAGATGGCAAGCACCTAGGGAATCTTGGTATGTTGTTACTGATCGGATTGGAACGGAAACAAAGCTAATGGGGTGCTAGGTTCTATCCTATTTTGCGGAGTTGCAATCGTGGTTGCGTTCTTCCTTCTATGGCGTTCAGAACGGAAGCAAGCCGCTGTCGGTAGAAGGTATGTCAAGCTTCAGATGCTCGGCTCAACAAATACAGTCTTTGCTAATTCTTCCGTAGGGAAATGCAATTGTTTCTCCTGGGCTACATCATAATAGAGATATGTGAAATATTCACCGTCGGCAAATTTCCATTGAATAACAAAGTCCGAATTGTAGGTTGAACATGGAGTTGATTTAAGATCACTGCTAACTTGCATAGGCATTTACTGGCATACACATTGGCTTTATAGTTGGAACTACTTGGATCCTCCTCCTGAATGCTATTGTCGGCTATCAATTCTTTGATGATGGCACCCTTGTCTCACTTGTACCAATGGTCGTCACGTCAGCCATGCTCCTCATTGGCTCGGGATATATCGCCCTCGACACTGGATTGAGCTGGACTGGTTATTGGGACGACAGCCTTACTGGACGAAATAGGAATATTGCCCTTTACGTCCTCTATCAGCTTGCGCCTCTGGTTTTTCTATTCTTGTTCTTCGTTCTTGAATCGATTTTAGTAATCAGAGTCTTGGGAGAACGCAAACCAATGATGTATCTGGGAGCTGCCGCAATTCTCTTCGCCGTGGGCCAAATTTTCAACTATATTGCCAGCGTCCATATCTGTGAAGGCACCAATGCCAAAATTGATGGCGCCATGTTCGAAACACTTTTTACTCTGCTCTCGGTAGTAGCTGTCTGGATTTTCTGGTCCAGCATCACTGAAGACGACTGGCCTATGCCCGTGACAAACACTTACTCATGATGAGAATCAGCATACACATTACCAACGGAGTTCGGCGGCATTCTTTCAAAGAGCGACAATTTCATGTCGAATAACGAATCTTATTTTATAGATGGAATTATACCAAGCATTCAGCTATCCAAAGATAGCGAAACACGCCTAATTAGTGTATATAATAAAGGCGAATGAGGCAAGGGATTACAGCATTCCTTTAGCGGGGTGGCATACTTTCAGCAAAAGCAGTTTAGTGGCTTTGGATGGTATATGTGAAGGATTAGCTTGTACAATTTGCTTGACAGTAGTATACCCACAGGAACTGATTGAAGGAAGATTTTAATTGTATTGATCAAACATTTTTGCGCTTGTTCTTCGCCTCTTCGTTTCCTCCTCATTTTCATCATGTACTGATTTTAGAGTGTTCATATCATCCCAGAGGAAGACCTGTTAAAAGACTAAAGGAATTATCTCTCTCACCAGGAATGGGCTGTTTTATTTAGGAGCCTAGTATTAAACCCAACTCCCATAGAATAATCGCCTAAAACAAGGCTACCGCAATAGTCTTGGCACACCCTATGCTTGCGGTAGCCTTGCATACAAAGATGAACGAACCTAGGAGGTGAAATCAATCATACATCGCAAGGCCAGGACACTTAGTAGATATATATACTAAACCGCATCAGCGGTTCCGGTTCAAGCTCGACAATGTCTGACTCTGATGGAGAGTATGAAGCTTCAGACGATGAGATTATCAATCCGTCAGAAGAACCTGTTCCCGGCGCGGCTTCGAAGGGGGGGAAGGGAAGAGCAGCATGGGAAGACATACAGCGAAGTTGGGACAGTGTGCTGGCTACAGATGGAAGCATAAGCACAACCATACAAGGCTTACGAGAGTCAAACCAGAGGAAAAGGCTTCTAAAAGATACCACACCTCTACAGAGAGGTATTATTCGGCATCTTGTTATTATTTTGGACTTTTCCTTCGCAATGGTTGAAAAGGACATGAGGCCCACACGATACCTCTTGACTATCCGTTACGCATGCGAATTTATTGCTGAGTACTTCGAACAAAACCCAATATCACAACTTGCCATCATTGGCTTGCGGGAAGGGATCGCAGAAACCGTCAGCGTTATGGGAGGAAATCCAACAGAACATATCGAGAAGCTCAAGCTGCAAAGGCACAAAGAGCCAGAAGGAAGCCCGAGCTTACAGAATGGTCTAGAGATGAGCAGAGCACAGTTATTCCACACCCCAGCACATGGCACACGCGAGGTTCTCATTATATATGGAGCCCTGTTAACCAGCGACCCTGGGGATATACATAAGACGATAGACACATTGATCAAAGACCGCATTCGAGTATCAATAGTTGGACTGGCCGCGCAAGTGGCTATATGTGCCGAATTGTGTAAACGTACCAACGCCGGGGATGAAGGAAATTATGGTGTGGCGCTCAACGAACAACACTTTCGAGAGTTATTCATGAGGTTAACCACGCCACCTATCACCCGTACCAAGGCACAATCGCAGGCTAGTCTACTCAGTATGGGTTTCCCATCGAGAATCTCGGGTGCTGGGCAGACTATGAGCTTCTGCGTATGTCACAACAAGCTTTGCTCGGGTGGCTATTTATGCTCAAGATGTGAAGCCAAGGTCTGCAGTCTCCCCAGCGAATGTCCAATTTGTGGGTTAACTCTCATTCTTTCTACTCATTTGGCACGCTCTTATCACCATCTCTTTCCGCTTCAGAACTGGGTAGCAGTCTCGGGGGGTGAAGCTGCAAACTCGACAGCCTGTTTTTCCTGTCAATCCCCTTTTCCAAAAGTCTCAGCAGGCAACGGGAAGGAGAAAGAAACCGAGGTCTCCACTAAGCCTGTGGAATCGAAAGACGTCAGTGAGAGTGGGAGATATGCCTGTCCCGTATGCAGAAACCACTTTTGCATCGACTGTGACGTTTTCGCCCACGAGGTACTTCATAACTGTGCAGGCTGTCAGAGCGATACCCGTGGCTTGGCCGACGAGTCTGCAGGGGCAGCTATGTAGCCATAGATCCATGAATTGCATAGCACAGGCGTATTTGGGCATGGGACTACATGTCAGGATTGACACCATCCAATTGGGAGGAATTTAAAGGAATTGTATCGGAGTTAAAACAAAAGGATACCCAGTACATATCGCTGCATGGACGGCAAGACAAAATTTTACAGGACATGCGCTACCTCATCACTGTTATGCTCATCGTCCTGTGCTTTTCTTCTTTCGTTTGTGACAAAAAATCAAGTTTTGAAATTCGGTAGACACTTCTGCATGTGCAAGTACTACAAATTCCGTGCTTTATTTTCATCAACATGATCCAATGCAATAGAGAATGGCCGCTGTCATACTTTCGGCATCTTGCTTCAGTAAACTGTCAGGCTACTTCTGTTCCGGCTTTTCTGTTCCTCCTCCTTGTCACGGGTGCATATATATCTTCCCATTTAACGTGAAAGTCCCGAACAACTTTATGTCAATTAGCAGGTTAAGCCAGGTTTGGTTGGACAACCCTGAGCCGGTGGAAAGAACGGATACTCCACAAGAGTGACTATGGAAAGAGGTATGCGCCAGATCATTTGTAATATAATATGGTAAAGTACGGATACGTACTGTTCTATAGTATCTCGACTTTCATCCTACCTATTGTCTCAGGTTACATATGATAATCTTTAGTCAAGTTGAACTTCAGAGACTACTTTGAACACAGCAATGCCAGATTCAGGGATCGAATAAGTTATGTTTTATCATATTCAAGTTCCTGATTATGTTCAAAAAGTTGGGTTTGAATGTCTGATATGGTGTTAGGCCAATAGACGGACCTAAAACCATGGTAAGGTTAAGAGTATATGTAGTCTCACATATGCATTACTGATGACAGGACTCCAGAGAAGAGACACCAGAATGTTTACCAGCCAAGGATTTTGGATCGAGGTGAAGCAAGAGCACCAAGCGTTTCCAATCTACATCTCACAGTAACCAAGGCGTACATCCGCTTTCCCATTGTACCCTTGCACCAGCCTTGGTATTGGAATGGTAACTTAATTCTGCGGAGGACGGAATTCTTGGGGAGCCTCGGATTCTGGTGTTAGAGAGATACAATATATTTTAGAGCAGAATTAGGATACCTAGCTATTAAGCCGCTTTTTGCCAAAAGTTTAAATGCTCATTATACAGGTTGCACTACTTAGCAGTGGCTCAAAGAGAAGCACTGCTGTTGTATTTTAGTACTTGCCATTCAGTCTCGCTAGCCATCCAGATCTGGAGTCGGCAAGCGCTTTTGAATTTCCATCTTTCTCACGTAGTTGAAGTTATAAATTACTGAAGGTTCGAAACCAATGGCCGAGGTACTTTTGCCTAGCTTGTGGCGAACTACAACGAAAATCAAACGTCAAAATCAAAACTAGGTTTTCGGGCCGCGACTCATGGTCCATAATTAATTATTTCTGCATGTACAAACAAGCATTTGGTGTACAGGTCAAGGTATGCGGGATTTCCCTAAGTCCTTAGAAAGTACATTTTCCATTGCTGCCAAGTGCTAGTTGTTACGTGGGCCAGATCATATGCAACACCAAAGTTGAGCACGAAATTGCTTTTGAGATTTAAATCGGTTGATTTTATTGATCTTCAGTGTCTAAACTGTATACGCAGCTAAAAGAGAAAAAAAGACATATCATGCAGATAGATTTCGTATACAAATGAGTCGTCTAAATTCACGGGCTGTCGGATAGTCTTGCCTGTCTTAATGAATCGTGTATCATAGCTGAATCGCGTATCCTACTTCGGAAGGAATTACATAGAAAGTAAACCAGAGAATCTCTAAAAGACACAGTGGCAGTGGGAAATAATGGTACACCGGGACTTTGCATTTGCCCAGTGAAAGTAGTGACTACCTTTCAGCCAGAATAGCCCTTGGCTGCTTTTCCCTTGAGCTCTTAGGTAGGGTAACTTCCGACTTCCCAAGACGTACTTCTGAACTATGGCAAAGGCTGTGTGCTATTATATACATTGTACAAGTACAATCCCAAGCATTCAATTAGCCATATTAGTTCATGGATAGATCCTTAGCACTGTATTTTGTCAGTGCCAAGTATGAGGACAAGTGCTTATTTGCTATGCTTTGCATGGCACAGCACATAAAGAAGCAGAAGACTAGGCCATCAAGTCAGTGGAGAGTAAGCAAAAGTCCAAGAGTGAAGTTGCCATACACACCAAGCCAGATGATTATTAAATAAAGAACTCCCTTGTCCCAAAGAACATTGTCTCAATTTGCCTTTGGAAGCTTACTTTTCTGGAACCATTCCATTTTACTATTCTCGCTTACCCGATCTGTATTGATCCGTCGGAAATTCCTCAGTCGGGCCGGGATTTCCTAAGAAGACTACCCGACAAGGCGGTTATTTTTTTCGGAGCTACCTTCACTAACGATTCCACAACACTACAACACTACAACCCCCCGAAACTCAAGGCAAAACAAATGTCACCCCCTCACTGTCATCAACGTATCTGTTTCCCATAGAGGGATTCAATTTGGACATTAACGACGCATTGTAATCTTACGTGTGTCCACGACGTCACATCGGCTATCCACCTCAACAAGTCCGTGTCACACTGCTCCGAATACCGCAGTTTGAAAGGTAGATATATGCTGTTGTGTTCAACTACGCTACCATTGAACGCAATGTCACCAGGTGAGAATGGCGTAGCAAATAGTAAGTTTGCCTCTGGGGAATATCAGACAAGAGCTAATCTTATCCAAAGATCCCGAAAGTCGTCAATCTCAACAAAGTGATTTGGCAAAATCCCTCCTTACTCAACGTATTCCCACCTCTATGACCAGCCCTACCGCCACTGATCCTGCGAAAACCCTCGAAGTTGACTATGGAAATCTGATTCTGCCGGTACCTGCCCTGCCGTCAGTGGTCTGCTCGCAACCAACACTTCTAGCCCCTCCTGCAATCACAGGCTCAGGACGCGCTTTACAAACATCGCTTCACAATGGCTCTGGTCGCGCTCTTAATGACACTCCCTTGGGGAGCACACCATCTACCGCATCAAACAGCCCTAGATTGTGAGTTTTGATTTATTTTTATAGTATGAGTCACATATCTTATGGGTACCTGGAATTTGACATATGAATTGGATCTCATCCATTATAATTGGCACAGATCACTGTTGCATTCAGTGATATCTTACTGACTATGTTAGACTTCCAATCAGACAAAATTCTGGAGATCTCACCCCTCGTAGCCGTCCACATCCCTCGACTTTAAACATCCCAGGCATGACTCAATCTAAGGTATCTCCAGATGGGAAGATCCCAAAGAGAGATGTCGGCGCTAAGCTAGTTGTTATAATGGTCGGTTTACCAGCTCGTGGCAAATCTTATATTACGAAGAAGATCCACAGATACCTCTCCTGGCAACAGCATGATACTCAGATCTTCAACGTTGGAAATAGGCGACGTGTTGCAGCGAGCGCTATTCCGACGACATCGCCACGATCGCCCAAGCTCACTCGTGCGTCTTCGGGTGCGGCTGTTATGGACCCTCCCACTCAAGCTGCCCATATGATTTTAACGGGGTGAGTACCATCGATATCATTCTGCTGAAACGCCCCTTGATATCCAAGACAACGAAAATACTAATAATTATTCAGTGTGGATCCTAACGAACAAGTCGAAGAAGTTAGATCAGACGATATCAAAAGTATGGACCAAACAGCTGATTTCTTCAGCCCTGAGAATGCAAAGGCCGCTGCTATTAGGGAGGCGGTAGCAATCTCTACTCTGGATGAAGTCTTGGCATATCTACTGGAGGGAGACGGATCTGTTGGGATATTAGATGCAACGAATAGTACCATCGCCCGGCGTCAAAAGTTGTTCAACCATATCAAAGAGCGTGAGCCGAAACTTGGCATCCTCTTTGTAGAAAGTGTCTGTGAAGACGAGAAGGTTTGTTCCACCAATCCTCACCGCAATCCATATGCTGATAATATATAGCTCCTTGAGGCAAATATGCGTCTCAAGCTTCGCGGACCGGATTATAAGGATAAGGATCCAGAACGTTCGTATGAAGATTTCAAATTGCGAGTCGCTGCATATGAGAGTGCATATGTTCCTTTAGGCGAGTACGAGGAGAAGAACAACATGCAATACATCAAGATGATCGATGTCGGTCGAAAAGTTATTCATCATCAGCTCTCTGGGTTCCTTGCTGGTGGTATTGCTTCGTATCTCTCGACTTTTAATCTGTCCCCACGCCAAATCTGGATTACTCGCCATGGCAAGTCCTTGGATAATCAAGTGGGTAGACTTGGTGGCAACTCTGATCTCACCGAATCTGGTGTAGCCTATTCCAAAATCTTATATGAATTTATCACGAAGAAACGCGTGGAATGGGAGGATGATCAGCGAAATCGTGTTCTTGCCTCAGAGAACATGCCTGTTCCTCAACGACCGGGAGACAACACGCCACCTTACCCAGACATTTTAGGGGATCTAGACGAGAAGAACTTCTGTGTTTGGACATCAATGATGACTCGCAGCATCAAGACCGCGTATTATTTTGACCAGGATGAGAACTACGACGTCAAAAATTGGGCAATGCTCAATGAATTGAACGCAGGAAAATTTGAAGGTCTCACTTACAAGGAGATCGAGGCGCAATATCCTGAAGAGTACCACAAGCGATTCATAAACAAGCTCCAGTACATCTATCCGGGAGTTGGCGGAGAGGGCTACTTGCAAGTGATCAGTCGTCTTAGAGACATGGTACGAGAAATTGAGCGTATCAAGGATCATGTCTTGATTATTGGGCATCGGTCAGTTGCCCGAGTACTGATGGCATACTTCATGGACCTCACACGGGATGACATCGCGGACTTGGACGTGCCCCTCGGAATGCTCTTTGTCATTGAGCCAAAGCCATACGGGATTGACTTTCACGCTTACAAGTATAACGAGAGCTTGGCAACCTTTGACGAGCTTCTCGATTACAAGACCCAAAAAGAGACTCAGAAGGGAAATTAGATATATTTCGACAGTGGTTTGCTAGAAAACTAGCGGTACCAGATCGGGTACGGGCGTTTGTGGGGGTTTTGATTGCATATACAGCATTTTCTGCATAGCATGAACGGAATGAGGCTATCGTACATTTGTAGATTAGTTTCACATGTGTTTTCTGGAATTCGGCGTTTGAGGATACGGGGATAGGGAAACGGATATAGCGTTCATGGATGGTTGGCATGGGTTTACGGATGATACCCAGGCTTGCTTCATATACGTGGGAGGGACGCTGTCACGATAATGGCTTGTAGAACTGTGCATAAGTAGCCGATAGTAAGATCTTAAATTTAATGGACTTGTAATAACCTTTGGAGGTCTTGAGGCTGGTGTAAGTTTCTCTAAATTAGGTTTAAGCTTCGTAATGCCAGGATCACTTTGATTGTGCATTCTGAGCATCCAAGGGGAATAACTCGACAGTTCACTTTAGTTAGACATAGGTAATACCTATGGCTTGAAGACAAGCTTCTAAATTTCAACTTTAGTAGCCAATGATAGTCTTATCTTAGATCTTACAACATGCTAAAGGATGTGACACAATGATCCTAACCTTAGGTAGTGTTTCTAGCTTAAGTATATTCCCAAAAACATGATACCTTTGTTCAGCGACCCCACTTTTCTACTTGGCATTAGACCCCGAAGGAGGGCGCGTCTACCTCCCCGCGTCAAACACTTGCAATTCTCTTCCAGAATTTAACCAAGGGATGGGTCAGTTTCTCAAAAAAATCAGCAGGAACTGTTGACTTGAGCCAAAACAGGAAACAAGATGCTCTGAGTGGTCCTTGGTCCTGGTAAGTCCTATTGTTTTCCTACAATACCAGCAGCCACAAGTATTGCGCTTTGTCAACCTGCGAGACCACAAGCTAATCCTCAGTGTGAATAGCATCTCACTTCCCAGTTTCGATGCGCCAATCGTAGTCTTTTGGTTGACAACATCAAAAAATCTACCTTACTACACTTGCCTCGCATCCCATACCAAAAACCACCCCATCCTCGGAAAAAGCAGCAACCAAACCATTTTCTACAAAGCCGTTTGATACATGGGCCTCTTCTGAAATCTCTCAACCTCATCACCGTGTGTACCGCAAAAGGAGAGCGATTTCTAAGACCTGTTACATTATTCCAGCTTTGCAAACCTCTCTCCATCACAGCCCCGCACTCCCTTAGGAGCCGCAGGACCTCTCTCCGTTACAATTTGGGAGCGTTTCAAAATAGAGCGCAGCGCGAGTTCAAACAAGTTATATTGAACTTACACCAGAATAACAGATCCAGGCCCGCAAATAAACTTCATCACAAATATCTTGGTTTACCGAAATACAGGCCGCAACCCCTCTCATCTTTCTGCCCACAACACATCTATACGCCTAGCGCTTCACACCCGAAAGCCCATCCTATAACCAGGGAATACACAGCCTTGAACGTTACATTACGAACAATCCGAACAATGTCGTCTACTGGATCGAGGAAGCGTAAGCTAGAAGATGATGCCACAAAATACTACGCTGTGAAAGCAGGACATACAACAGGAGTCTTCGAAAGCTGGGCAGATTGTCAAGAGAGCATTACTGGATTCAAAGGAGCTGTGTGTAAGTGACACCTTGCTATGGGAGCATATTGTTAGTAGTACTTATTCTTGCTAGTCAAATCATTTACTTCTGAACGAGATGCAATGGACTTTATTGCTGGTAAGGTAGTGAAAGGATCGAAAGAAATTGAACCTAGGTTCTACGGAGTCGCAGTTGGGAAAGTACCTGGAGTTTATGAAGAGTGGGTTGATGCACAAAGGCAAATCGCTGGTGTAAAAGGCCCAAAGTACAAGAGGTTCTCTACAAGGGCAGAAGCTGAAGCATTTGTTAGGGCTGGTGGGAAAGGTTCTCCTTCGAAAGTGGCGAAGAAGGAAGCTGCGATGACCTCTGAACCTGCAGCAAAGCGTGCTAAGATAATTGCAACATCTGCAGGAAAGGAGCCTGCCCCTCTTAAGGAAACTAGGGTTTACACAGATGGTAGTAGTTTAGGGAATGGAAAACTTGGGGCGCAAGCCGGAGTGGGTGTGTACTTTGGTGAAAATGACAAGAGGTAGGTTGCTCGTACAGTATATCTCCTATTTAAGTATACTTACGTTCTCCTAGGAATGTTTCGGAGCCACTTGAGGGAAGTCCGCAAACTAATCAACGAGCAGAGTTGACTGCTGTACTCAGAGCTTTGGAAATTGTTCCCCAGACAGACAATATCCGAATCATCACAGACAGTAACTACTCTATCAATTGCTCCACCGTCTGGTATAAGGCATGGCAAAAGAATGGCTGGACAAATTCCAAACATGAGCAAGTCATGAATCAGGATTTGATCAAGTCGATTAGGGTACTAATAGAGAAAAGAAATGAGAAAGGCGTGCAAACTGCTTTCGAGTGGATCAAAGGACATTCAAAAGATCCTTCCAATGAGGCTGCCGATAGACTTGCCGTTGCCGGAGCCCGTCGACAACGTTAAAGCATTCGCATATATTGTAAGGTCGGACGCCTTTGTCAGGGACTCGGATCAAAAT
>Ga0247734_1001920_pt1 | contig 14742 bp, 13 predicted proteins | sample UWRJL103311B2_FD_180933 | JGI IMG/M metagenome (GOLD analysis project Ga0247734, IMG submission 180933) | Plant litter microbial communities from Arlington Agricultural Research Station in Wisconsin, United States - UWRJ-L103-311B-2 | ecosystem: Environmental > Terrestrial > Plant litter >... | reverse complement strand
TGAGCGTCTTGGTGCGCCGCGAATACATCGCCCCCGCGAACAGCGTGAGGTTCGATGTCGCCTGCCACTCGTTGTCGAAGCGGTATTCCTCGATCTTGTCGTCGACGTCGGTGCCGCCTCCCCAGATGTAATAGTGCGCGGTGATGCCGGCGGGGTTGGTCGCCGCGTTGGGGTAGTTCGGGCTGGTGAAGCCGTATTCGTAGATCGGGCTGCCCGAGCGGCGGTCGAACCACAAGTCGACGTTCTTGCGCCGGATCGTGGTGAACAGGTTGTCCTCCTTGCCTCGCCGCTCGGCCTTCGAACGCGAGGCGTCAAAGCTCATCTTCAGCGTTTCGGTCGGCTTCCACTCGGCGCGCGCGCCGAACTGGTTGGTCATGACCTTGCGGTGATCGTACTGCAGGATCTGGTCGACGAAACCGCCCTGGTAGCGCTGGTAGACTGCCTCCTTGCCCTCGACGACCTGCTCGACCAGCGTGCCGCCCGAGAAGTCGTAAGCGAGGCCGGTCTGCTGTTCCTTGAAGTCCGCCTTGGAGTACAGGCCATCGACCGAGAGCGTCAGAGTGTCGGTAGGGCGGAACTGCAGCGAACCGGAGAAGCCGTAGCGTTCCAGGCTGCGCTCGAAGAAGAACGGCGAGAGGTTCGACGGCATCGACACGCGGCTGAACGGCGCGACGTTGGGCCCGATGCGAGCGCCGGGAACGCCGCCCGCGTTGTAGTAGGAGTCGATGCTCGAACGGTAGACGTGGCCCGCGCCGATGGTGAACTCGTCATTGCGGGTGTCGCGCTTGGTGTAGACCGCCGACAGCGAGATGCCGAGCGTCTTGTCGGCATTGCGCCACGAGGCGACGCCGGACACCTCGGGGTTGTACTTGTCGGCGAGTTCGGCCCACATCTGCCCGGCGGAGGCGGCGAGCGAGAACTGCTCCTTCTGGTCGATCGCGCGCAGCGTCTTGACGTCCACCGTCGCGCCGATCGACGCACCGTTGATGTTGGCCTGCGGCGACTTGTAGACGTCGGCCCCGGCGATGATCTCGGACGGCATGACGTCGAACGAGAATTCGCGGCCGTTGTTGTCGGTCGCCAGCGTACGGCCGTTGACGGTCACGGCATTGAACTTCGGCCCGAAGCCGCGCACGGTGATGTAGCGACCCTCGCCCCGGTTACGCTCGATGGTGACGCCGGCGATGCGCTGGAGCGATTCTGCGACGTTCTGGTCAGGCAGCTTGCCGAGGTCTTCCGCGACGATCGAATCCACCACCGCGATGGACTCGCGCTTGATGTCGATCGACGCCTTCTGGCTGGCGCGAATGCCGGCCACAATGATGACGTTCTCTGGATCGACCGCCGACGCCTCCGCCGGAGCCTCCGTCGTGTTGGGCGCCTGCTGCGCGTTTGCGGACGTTGCCAGCGCTAGCATCGATACAGCTGAAAAAAGCAGGGCCGACTTGGCGGCAGTGCAAACGCTTCCCTCGTTACGCATTTCGACTCTCCCTCGAATTTTCTTTGCAGGCATTATGACCGCTAAAGACTATGTGTCAAATGACATAATACATCATATGATTATCGAACCGATCTTATCGGCAGCACGCACAAGGCGGAGGCGAACACGAAGACCACCGCCGTCACAAAGATCACGCGGTAGTCGCCGCCGAACAGGCCGAGCAGGACCGCGGCCATCACCGGGCTGATGATCTGCGGGATGTTGACGGCGGTGGTCAGCACGCCCAGGTCCTTGCCCTCGTCGCCCAGCGCCGCCTTGGGCAGCACCTGGGTCATCAGTGCCATGTCGATCGACATGAACATGCCGTAGCCCACGCCGATCACGGCGGCGTAGACCCACATTCCCGCCATCGACGGCGCGACCAGCGGCGCCACCATCGCCGTACCCATGATGAGGCTGCCGACCACGACGAACGGCTTGCGCCGCTGCAGCCGGTCCGACAGCCAGCCGGAGAACAGCGACGACGCGACGAGGCACACCAGCGTCACCATCGCCATGTTGGCGATCGCGATATTCGACGCCGCGTCCCCCAGACCCACGTAGTCGCGCAAGATGTAAAGCAAGTACGCCGCCACCGCCTGGTAGCCCATGTAGATCGTGAAGCGGCTGGCGAAGGCCCAGGCGAAATCGGGATGCGCGCGCGGGCTGATCCAGAAGCTCTTGAAGAACGTGCCCCAATGGATCGGGCGGCGCGGCAAGGCATCGCTCGGCGGCTCCCGGTTGAGCACGACGAAGGCGACGCACGAGGCGGCGATGGCACCTGCAAAAAGCCCGTAGGCCAGCATACGCTCGGATGCGAGATAGCCCGCCACGACGGTGCCGGCAGTGAGCCCGGCGGTCAACCCCCCGCCGGCGATACCCGATACCGCGCCGCGCGTTTCCGGTGCGAAGCGGTCGGCGATCAGCGTGGTCATCGCCGGCTGCATCGCATTGTACGCTACCGCCGCCATCACCCACAGCACCATCAGCGACCAGAACCCGGTGGCCCACGAAACCCCGAACAGGCATGCCGAGCCGACCAGCGACCCGATCGCGATCCACGGCGCGCGCCGCCCCCATCGACTGCGCGTGCGGTCCGACAAGGCGCCCGCGATCGGCGTCGCCAAGGTCGAGAAGATCGAGGTGATCGCGAACAGCAGCGCGAGGTTGGTCTCCTTCGACGCGGGAGACAGTTCGGAGATCTGGTTGGGCAGCAGCACGCCCAGCACGCCGCTGTAGAGGCCCATCAGCAGGAAGAAGTTGACCATCAGCGACAATTGCAGCCGCCAGCGCGCGCCGCCTTCGACCCAGGCGGTATGCCCCTCGCCGGCTCCGGTTGCGGCGCCGTGCATCACTTCGCGGTCCGCTGGCTGTCGGGAACGAGGCGCAGGCCCGCCCCCGGCGGCCGGCGATGCGGCCCGCCGCGTTCGCCCCAGCCGATCGCCGCGACCGAACGGGCGATCGCCGCCTCGTCGATCTCGATGCCCAGCCCCGGCCGGTCGCCCAGCACGATGCCGCCATCGGCGATCTGCTGGTCGACGTCGAACCCGGTGGGGAAGGCGAAGTCCTGCACCTCGATGCCGATCATGTTCGGCACCGCCGCCGCCGCATGGGCGACCGGGTTGGCGTTGTAGCCCACCGGCGACACCGGCAGCCCGCGCGCGTGCGCGGCCATGGCGACGCGCGTGAAATGCGTGATGCCCCAGACGCTGCCCGCCTGCACGATGTCGACCGCCTGCGCGTCGAACAGCGGGGCGTACTGCTCCAGCCCGGTGAGGTTCTCGCCGGTCGCCACCGCCGTCTTCGCGGCGCGCGCGATCCGCGCGTGGCCGGCAGCGTCCCAGCGGCGCACCGGCTCCTCGACCCAGGTGAGGTCGATGTGCTTGTCGATCTCGGCGAGGTGGCGGATCGCCTGCTTGGTGTTCCAAGCCTCGTTGACGTCTAGCATCAGCGCGGGCCGCGTGGTGTTGCGCGCCAGGATGTCGCGCAACACCACGAGCCGCGCGATGTCGCGGTCGAGATCGCGCCCTCCCTTGATCTTGGCGGCGGTGAACCCGCGCTCGGCCCACGCCTCGTAATGCGCGGCGAAGGCATCGCCCTCCAGCCCGTAGCACAGGCCGGAGGCGTAGCCCGGCACGAAGCGGTCCCCGGCGCCGAGCGTGCGCCACAGCGGCTCCTCGGCCATCTTCGCCTTGAGGTCCCACAAGGCCATGTCGATCGCCGCGATCGTGCCGAACGTCGCCCCGGCGTGCCCGCTCTTGAACACGTGCGAGAGCATCGAATCGTACAGCGTCGACACCGCGCGCGGGTCCGCGCCTTCGACCGCGGGGAACAGCCGGTCGATCTCGGCATGCGCGCCAAGGCCGATTCCGGTCAGCCCGCCATCGGTTTCCAGCAGCAGCACCGGCACTTCCGTGACGCCCGACTCGACGATGCCGTTGACATCGCCCACCGGCCGTCGCCAGTCGTGGAACGCGGTGAGGCTGCGGTAGCCCGTGATCTTCATGCGGAAATCCTCTGCCCCAAGGCGTGTTCGTAATTCATATTATGTATGATCTATGTCGTTTGACAAGTCTTGACGTGATCGGTCAAGTGCGGTCAGCGTAAATCGGGTGCCGCACCATGACGCAGCACCGGCAAACAAAGGCGTGAAAAAGCATGCAGGACAGGGTTGTCGGCCTCGGAGCACCCGCCAAGACGCGGCGGCGTCCGCGTCTGGCCGAAGCGGTGGTCGAGGAACTGGTCAACGCCATCGTCACCGAGGTCTACCCGGCCGGCAGCGCGCTTCCGCCGGAAAACATGCTGTGCGACCACTTCGGCGTCAGCCGCACCGTGGTGCGCGAGGCGACGACGGCTTTGACGGAGAAGGGGTTGGTCGTTTCGCTGCAGGGGCGGGGGACCATCGTGCGCGAGCAGAGCACCTGGAACCTGCTCGACCCGATGATCCTCGCCGCGCTGTTCCGGCGTGAGGATGGGCTGGCCTATCTCGACAACCTGTCGGAAATCCGCTCCTCGCTCGAGGCGTCGATGGCGGCCAAGGCGGCCCGGAATGCGACCGAGGACTCGCGGGCGGAACTGAAGGCGCAGATCGACAAGCTGGAGGGCCTGATCGAGCAGCCCGCCGCCTATGTGCATGAAGACGTTGCCTTTCACGACGTCATCATGCGCATGTCGGGCGACCGGCTGAGCAAGGCGATCATCGACGGCATCCAGTCGCGCGCGCTCAATACCCACAGCTATTCCGGCACGCTGAACGTCGAGCACGTGCGCAATACCCAGGCCGCGCACCGCAAGGTCTACCAAGCAATCGTCGACGGCGACAGCGAAGGCGCGGCCAGGGCGATGCGCGAGCATATCGAGTCGTCCTGGGCCCGGCGACGCGCAAGCCGCCCGCAGAACTGACTTTCGGCACGTCCATAACGGCACCTAAGCGGACGTAGCCGGCACCTAGCCCTTCCAGGGCTGCTCGGACAGCGCATAGATCCGCTCCATCTCCACCCACGTGATGTCGGGCGCGAAAGGCAGCGGGCGCTGGAAGGTGCGCATCAGCGCATCCCACGCCTGCACCTCCGGATTGGCCGCGTCGCGCGCCGCCTTGCCCGCGGAGTCCGCCGCCAGCGCCGCGTCTTGGTCCATCACCAGAACCATGCGGTCGCCAACCTGCCATATCTGCAGATCGCGCACGCCGTCGGCGCGAATCGCGGCCGTCACCGCCGGCGGAGGGCCGCCCGGCGCGTGCCAAGCGCGGTAGCGCGCGATCATTTCGGGATCGTCCACCAGGTCGACGACGAAGCACCGCCGCACGATTTCGCTCATTTCACTCTCCCGGTTGACGCACTCCCCCTCCTTACGTATTCATCATACGTCTTACAAGATGGAGAGGGCGGGCATGGCCTTGCTGTATGGCGCGCAGATGTCGAAAAGACACCTCGCCGAACGAACCGGATCGCTGTCGCAGTTCGCGGGCGTGCGCCTGATGACGCTGGGCGACGGCGTCGAGCGCGGGGTGCGAATGCTCGAATTCCGGACCGGATCGGGGCTGCGCTTCACCGTGCTGGTCGATCGCGCGATGGACATCGCCGAGTGCGACCACGCCGGGCGCGCGGTGGGCTGGCACTCGCCCGCAGGCTTCCGCAACCCGGCCTTGCACGAGTACGAAGGCGAAGGCGGCCTCGGCTGGTTCCGCTCGATGTCGGGGCTGAACATCACCTGCGGCCTCGACCACATCCTGTTCATGCACGACGACCCGGCGAGCCATTACCACTACGGCCCGCGCAAGGTCGTATCGTCCTCGCTCCACGGCCGCGTCGGCACCATCCCCGCGCAACTGACCGGCTATGGCGAGCGCTGGGACGGCGATGCCTGCACCTTCTGGGCCGAGGGCGTGGTGCGCCAGTCGACCGTGTTCGGCGAGGACCTGCACCTGATCCGCCGCATCGAGGCGGACCTGGGCGGCGACGAAATCCGCATGACCGACCGCGTGGTCAACCACGGGTTCTACACCACGCCGCACATGTTCTGCTACCACATCAACGTCGGCCACCCGGTCGTCGCCGAGGGCGCGCGCTACGTCGCGCCGGTGCGCGAGGTGCTCTGGGCCGCCCACGCGGACGATTACCGCAAGCAGAACGTCGGCTACCGCACCCTGCCCGCGCCGATCGTCAATTTCCACGAACAGGTCTGGCAGCACGACATGGCCCCCAACGCCGCCGGCCGCGTCGAAGTGGCGCTGGTCAACGAGGCGATCGGCTTCGGCTTTTCGGTCGTCACCCGCAAGGACCAGTTCCCCTGCATGTTCGAGTGGCAGAACCTGCACGCCGGCCACTACGCGGTCGGCATCGAGCCTGCCACCAACCACGTCCTCGGCAAGGATTTCGCGCGCGAGCGCGGCGAGCTGATCCTGCTCGAACACGGCGAGGAGCGCCGCTACGACACCGTGCTGCGCGTGCTGCCCGATGCCGCCGCCGTCACCGCCGCCGTGGCGCGGATCGAGGGCACCGCGCTCCAGCCGCAGGACGAATATCCAGCCCCCAGCGGCCATTATCCCGTGATCGGCCCCGCGATCGGTGCCGCCGCATGAAGGGCCGCACCGTCCTGTATACCGGCGCGGCGGGCGGCCTCGGCCTCGACACCACGCTGCTGCTGATCGCGCGCGGCGCGCACGTCATCGCGCTCGACAACGACGAGGCGAAGATCGAGCGCCTCGTCGACGCGGCCAGGGGCATCGGCCCCGGCCGCCTGACGGTATCGCACACCGACCTGGCCGACCTCACCGCGCTGCGCGCCACGCTCGACGCCCTGATCGAGCATCAGGGCACCATCGACGTCGTCATCAACAATGCCGCGATCTACCCTTCGAAACCCTTCGAGGACTACACGATCGAGGAGCACCAGCTGGTCCAGCGCATCAACGTCGATGCCGGGATCGTCGCGGTGCAGGCGGCGCTGCCGGGGATGCGCGCGCAGGGCTTCGGGCGGATCGTCAACGTATCGAGCATCACGATCTCGGGCGGCTGGGCGAACTTGTCGCCCTACGTCGCCTCGAAGGCCGCGCTGGTCGGCCTGACCCGTGCCTGGGCGCGCGAGTTCGGGGCCTGGGGCGTCACCGTCAACGCCATCGCGCCGGGTGCTTTCCCCACCGATGCCGAGAAAATCCATCCCGATCCCGAGGGCTACGCGCGCTCGGTTCTGGATGCGCAATCGATCAAGCGGCGCGGCAGCGCGGCGGACATCGCTCACGCCATCGCCTTCTTCACCGCCGACGAGGCGGGTTTCATCACCGGACAGACGCTGCACGTAAACGGCGGCTGGACCATGTCCTGAAGGACCATCCAATGACCATCCTCAACGGAATCCGCGTGCTCGACTGCTCGATCGCCATGGCCGGGCCCTTCGCCGCGCAGCGCCTGGGCGACATGGGCGCCGACGTGGTCAAAGTCGAGCCGACCAGCGGCGAATGGCAGCGCCATGCCTCGGCCGGCGGCGCTGTGGGCAACGCGATCAACGTCTCGTTCCTCTCGCTCAACCGCAACAAGCGCTCGCTGGCGATCGACCTCAAGTCTGCCGAGGGCAAGGCGGTGCTGCTCGATCTGGTCAAGGACGCCGACGTGTTCCTCCAGAACTACCGCCCCGGTGTGGCCGAGCGGCTGGGCGTCGATTACGCGACGCTCAGCGCGATCAACCCGCGCCTGATCTACGTCTCGATGTCGGGCTATGGCGAGGACGGGCCGTATCGCATGTTGCCGGGGCAGGATCTGTTGTTGCAGGGCATGTCGGGCGCGATGCTGTCCGCCGGGGCCGAGGGCGCGCCGCCCGCCCCCGCCGGGCAATACCTCGTCGACGCGATCGCCGCCTACAGCGCCTTCGAAGGCGCGCTCGCCGCGCTGTTCCACCGCGAACGCACCGGCGAAGGGCAACTGGTGCAGGTCAACATGCTCGATGCGATCACCACGATCCAGATGCAGGAGCTGTCGGTCTTCACCGTCGGCGGCAAGCCGCAGACGCGCTCGGCCGAACCCCACGCGCACAGCTACATCCGCGCGCCTTACGGCGTGTTCGCAACGGCGGACGGCTACATGACGCTGGCGATGGCGCGCTTCGCGACGCTCGCGCACGAACTGGACGATCCGTTCTTCGCGGAAATGGAGGAGGAGCGCGACGGCTGGACCCAGCGCGACGCCGTGTTCGCGCGGATACGCGGCCACCTGATCGCCCGGCCGACCGCGCACTGGCTCGAGAAATTCCGCGCCGCCGACATCTGGTGCGGCCCGGTCTATAGCTACGCCGACCTCGTCGACGACCCGCAGATCAAGCACAACGGGACTTTCGTGGAATACGACCACCCGACCGAAGGCCGCGTGAAAGTGCCCGGCTTCCCGATCCGCTTCTCGCGCACCCCCTCCGCCATCACCCGCGGCGCGCCGCTGGTGGGCGAGCACAGCGAGGACATTTTGCGCGAGGCGGGCCGCAGCGACGCGGACATCGCGCAGTTGATCGAATCGGGCGTGGTGCGCCAGCACGCATGACAGCGCCCCCGTATCGCGGCCTCACCTGGGACCACCCGCGCGGCTACCGCGCGCTGGAGGCTGCGGCCGAAACAGTCGCGCCCGGCCAGGGCCTGTCGCTCACCTGGGACCGCCACTCGCTCGAAGACTTCGAGCAGCACCCGATCGCCGACCTCGCCGCGCGCTACGACCTGATCGTTCTCGACCACCCCCACGTCGGCGAGGCGGTGACGCACGACTGTCTTGTGCCGATGGAAGAGGTGATGGGCGACGCCACGGTGGCGGCGCTGGCGGCGGCGGCGATCGGCCCCTCGCTCGCCAGCTACCGCTACGCCCGCCGCCACTGGGCGCTGCCGCTCGACGCCGCGAGCCAGGTCATGGCCTACGCCCCCGGCCGGGTGGAGACGCCCCCCGCGACGTGGGCGGCGGTGCTCGAACTGGCGGCCCGCACGCCGGTGGCGCTGTCGCTGTCGGGCCCGCACGCCGCGCTGACCTTCCAGTCGATCGCGGCCTCGCTCGGCAGGCCGGGCGGCGCTTTCGTCGACCCCGCGATCGGCCGCGAAGCCTACGACCTCATGGCCGCGCTGACCCGCGAGGCCACCCGCGCCCGGATCGACCAGAACCCCATCGCCCTGCTCCAAGCCCTCGCCAATGGCGAGGACCTCGCGCTCGTGCCGCTGGTCTACGGCTACGTGAACTACGCGAGGCAAGGCGTCGCCTTCGCCGATGCGCCGCGCGGGGCTTCCGGGATCGGCTCGATGCTCGGCGGCACCGGCATCGCCATCTCGCGCCGCTGCACCGTGACCGAGCCTTTGCGCGACCACTTGCGCTGGCTCATGAGCGAGGGCGCACAGCGCGGCTTCATCCCCGCGCACGAAGGCCAGCCCGCATTGCGCAGCGCCTGGACCGACCCCGCGGTCGATGCCGCATGGGGCGGGTTCTACGCCGCCACCCGCGCCACGCTCGAAGCCGCATCGCTGCGCCCCCGCCACCATGGCGCCATCGCCTTCCAGACCGAAATCTCCGTCCGCCTGCGCCAAGGGCTGCTGAACCGCGAACCCGCCGCCCCCGTCCTCGCCGACATCGCCGCGGCCTTTGCCCGCCACCACACCGAAGGAACCGAAACATGAGCGCCAACTTGCGCTTCACCATCGCCGACCACATCGCCACGATCACGCTCGACCGCCCGGAAAAGCTCAACGCGATGACCCCCGACATGGCCGCCGCGCTGGTCGAGGCGGTGACCACCTGCAACACCTCGAACGACGTCCGCGTCGTCATCGTCACCGGCGTTGGCGACAAAGCCTTCAGCGTCGGCTCCGACATCACCACGCTCGACGCCTATGCGACGCCGTGGGACTTCCGCAACCGGCAGGACTATTGCGACGCCCTGCGCGCCTGCCGCAAGCCGGTGATCGCCGCGATCAACGGCTATGCGCTGGGCGGGGGGCTGGAGACGGCGATGGCCTGCGACATCCGCATCGCGTCCGAAAACGCCCGCTTCGCCGCGCCCGAGATCAAGCTCGGCTGGATCGGCGGCGGCGGCATGGCGGTCGGGCTCAGCCATTCGGTCGGAATGTCGAACGCCGCACTGATGCTCTACACCGGCGAGATGGTCGACGCGACACGCGCCGCCGCCTGGGGCCTCGTCAGCGAAGTGACGCCCCCTGAGGACCTGCTCCCCCGCGCCCATGAAATCGCCGCCCAGATCGCCGCCCGCGCGCCGATCGCGGCGGAAACCGCCAAGCTCAACTTGCGCGCCGTGCACCAGATGCCTTACGAAAAGGCCATCGAATACGAACGCGACCTGCAGGCCATCTGCTTCGCCACCGCCGACGCCGCCGAAGGCCGCACCGCCTTCGCCGAGCGCCGCGCGCCCATTTTCGAAAGGCGTTGACCATGGACCTGTCCCCCACCGCGATCCTCCCCGCCGACCCCGACGCCCTGCTGTTCGGCCGTGCCTGGCTGCCCGAAGCGCAAGGCCCCGCCATCGTGCGCGTCGACGGCGAGCGGCTGACCGACATCACCGCCGCCTTCCCCACCGCGCGCGATCTGTGCGAGGCGGACGACCCCGCCGCCGCGCTGCGCTCCGCAGCCGGCACCGACCTCGGCCCGCTGGCGCCGGTGCTCGCCAACGCCGACCCGGCCACGCGCGACGCCGCCCGCCCCTGGCTGCTGTCGCCGGTGGACCTGCAGGCGGTGAAGGCCGCCGGTGTCACCTTCGTCACCTCGATGATCGAGCGCGTGATCGAGGAGCGCGCGCGCGGCAACCCCGAGGCCGCCGCCGACATCCGCGCGCAAGTGCGCGATCTCGTCGGCGACGACCTGCGCGCGCTGCGCCCCGGATCGCCCGAGGCGATGGCGCTCAAGCAGACGCTGATCGCGGCCGGCGCCTGGAGCCAGTACCTCGAAGTGGGCATCGGCCCCGACGCCGAGATCTTCACCAAGGCCCAGCCTATGGCGAGCGTCGGCGCGGGCCACGCAATCGGCGTGCATCCGGCCTCGACGTGGAACAACCCCGAGCCCGAAGTGGTCCTGATCGTCGCTTCCGACGGCCGGATCGTCGGCGCGACGCTGGGCAACGACGTCAATTTGCGCGACGTCGAGGGGCGCTCGGCGCTGCTGCTCGGCAAGGCCAAGGACAACAATGCCGCCGCCGCGCTGGGACCTTTCGTGCGCCTGTTCGATGGCGGGTTTGACCTCGCCGCGGTCGAGACCCTAAGCCTGACGCTGGACGTGAACGGCAAGGACGGTTTCGTGATGCAGGGACGCTCGGAAATGCGCGAGATCAGCCGGGCCCCGGCGGACCTGGCGGCGCAGGCGCTCAATGCCCATCACCGCTATCCCGATGGCATGGCGTTGTTTCTGGGCACTTTATTCGCCCCGACACAGGACCGCGACGTGCCGGGACAAGGCTTCACCCACAAGGACGGCGACGTGGTGCGGATCGGCTGCGCGCAGCTGGGAACGCTGGTCAACCGCGTCGCCGCGACCGATGCCTGCGAGGCCTGGACGTTCGGCACCTCGGCCCTGATGCGCAACCTGGCGAGGCGCGGATTGCTGTGAGTTCGCGACCGAAAATCCTGCTGACCCGGCGCTGGCCCGAAGCGGTCGAGGCGCGTCTGGCGGCGTCTTACGAGGTCACTCACAACGACACCGACGCGCCCTTGAGCGAAACCGAGCTGGCCCAGGCCATGCGCACGCACGACGCGCTGTGCCCCACGGTGACCGACCGCGTGACCCGCGCAGTCCTGACCGCCGACGGCCGCCGCGCGCGCATGGTCGCCAACTACGGCGCCGGGTTCGAGCACATCGATCTGGCCGCCGCGCGCGAACTCGGCATCGCCGTTTCCAACACGCCCGACGTGCTCACCGAGGCCACCGCCGACATCGCCATGACGCTGCTGCTGATGGCCAGCCGCCGCGCCGGAGAGGGCGAGCGGGAGCTGCGCGGCGGCGGCTGGACCGGCTGGCGGCCCACGCATCTCGTCGGCCAATCGCTGTCGGGCAAGCTGCTCGGCCTCGTCGGCTTCGGGCGGATCGCGCGGGCCACCGCGAAACGCGCCGAGGCGTTCGGCATGCGCATCGCCTACCACAGCCGCCGCCCCGCGCCCGACATGCCGGCCGACGCCTATTTCGCCGACCTCGGCGCGCTGGCGGAGCAGGCCGACATGCTCTCGCTCCACGCGCCGGGCGGGGCGCAGACGCGGCACATGGTCGATGCGGCCCTCCTTGCGCGGATGCCTGCGCACGCCGTGCTGGTGAACACCGGGCGCGGCTCGCTGATCGACGAGGCGGCACTGGCGCAGGCGCTTGCCGAGCGCCGGATCGCGGCGGCGGGGCTCGACGTCTACGAGGCCGAGCCGCAAGTGCATCCCGCGCTACTGGCCTTGCCCAACGTCGTCCTGCTGCCGCACCTGGGCAGCGCGACGATCGAGGCACGCACGGCGATGGGCATGAAGGTGGCCGACAACCTCGACCGCTTCTTCGCGGGCGAACCGCTGATCGATCCGGTCACTTTGCCTTGAGTTCGGCGATCGATGTCGTGGCCGGCGCGGTCGGCGACTGGCTGGATGAACCGCGCGACGGCCCGCTGATACTGGGCCTGTGCGGCGCGCAAGGCTCGGGCAAGTCGACGCTGGCGCAAGCGCTGGAAGCGCGCTTCGCGGCGCAAGGCGCGCGGGTTGCGGTCCTCTCGCTCGACGACCTCTACCTCGGCTGCGCGGCGCGGGCGGCGGTGGCGCACGCCATCCACCCGCTGTTCGCCACGCGCGGCGTTCCGGGCACACACGACGTGGCGCAAGGCGTGGCGCTGCTCGATGCGATCCGCGCCGGCGAATCCGTTATGCTCCCACGCTTCGACAAGGCACGCGACGAGCCTGCACCCGAAGGCCAACCGACGCTCGCGAACCTCGACCTGCTGATCTTCGAGGGCTGGTGCATCGGCGCGCAGGCACAGGACGCCGCCACGCTCGCGCCGCCGGTCAACGCGCTCGAACGCGATGACGACCCCGATGGCGTATGGCGCGGCCACGCCAATGCCGCGCTGGCGGGCGCCTATGCCGCGCTGTTCGCGCGCATCGATCGCCTCGTCCTGCTCGCCGCGCCCGGTTTCGAGGTGGTGCGCGGCTGGCGGGGGCAGCAGGAAGCGGCGCTGCGCGCCCGCGTCGCAGGCGGCGAAGCGCAAGGCGCGCACGTCATGGACGAGGCCGCGCTCGACCGCTTCGTGCAGCATTACGAGCGCATCACTCGCCACATCCTGGCTGAAATGCCCGGCCGCGCCGATCTCGTCCTCCCCCTCGCCCCCGACCGCAGCCTGAGGAAACCTCAATGATCGTCTCCTCCCCGCTCGACTTCCGCGAGGCCGCGCGCCGCCGCCTGCCGCCGTTCCTGTTCCACTACGTCGACGGCGGCGCGTTTTCCGAGGAGACGATGGCGGCCAACCGCAGCGCGCTCGCCGCCGTGCGCCCGCGCCAGCGCGTGCTGCGCGACGTTTCCGCGCTCAGCCTCGAAACCACGCTGTTCGGCGAGGCGATGGACCTGCCCGTCCTGCTCGCCCCGATCGGCCTGGGCGGCATGATGCGGCGACGCGGCGAGCTGCAGGTCGCCCGCGCCGCGCGCAAGGCGAACGTGCCGTACATCCTCTCCACCGTCAGCGTCTGCCCCTTGGCGGACGTGGTCGCGGCCAGCGGCGTGCCGGTGTGGTTCCAGCTTTACGTGCTCAAGGACCGCGGCTTTATGCGCCACGCGCTCGAACGCGCGCAGGCGCTGGGGGTGACCAAGCTGGTCTTCACCGTCGACATGCCGCTGCCGGGCGCGCGCTACCGCGATGCGCATTCGGGCATGAGCGGGCCGGCTGCGCCGCTACGGCGGATGCTGCAGGCTGCCACGCACCCGCGCTGGGCCTGGGACGTGGGGCTGATGGGCCGCCCGCACGATCTCGGCAACGTCTCCGACTATCGCGGCAAGCCCACCGACCTTGCCGACTACATCGGCTGGCTGGGCGCGAACTTCGACCCCTCGATCACGTGGTCCGATCTCGAATGGATCCGCGACTTCTGGAAAGGCGAGATGATCGTCAAGGGCGTGCTCGACCCCGGCGACGCGCGCGACGCGGTACGGCTGGGCGCGGACGGGGTGATCGTCTCCAACCACGGCGGCCGGCAGCTCGACGGCGCGCTGTCCACCGCCGAAGCCCTGCCCGCCATCGCCGACGCGGTGGGCGACGAGCTGACGGTGCTGGTCGACGGCGGCGTGCGCACCGGGCTCGACGTGGTGCGCATGCTGGCGCTCGGCGCAAAAGGCGTGCTGCTGGGCCGCGCCTATATCTACGCGCTGGCGGCCGGCGGCGAGGCGGGGGTGGCGAAACTGCTGGAGCTGATCGCGCAAGGCATGAAGGTGACCATGGCGCTGAGCGGGGTGACCTCGGTGGACGGCATCGGGCGGGATATGCTGGTGTGAGGGCCACTCTTTAGACGGCCACCTTCGAGCATTTTCCCCGAATGACATGGCGTAATCGCGGAAGGGCGATTCGCCTGATGCTGGTCCGCAGTTTACGAAACTGCGGATTTCAGAGGGTAGCTGTTCCCCGATAAGATGGAGAAACGGGCTCACGATTTGCACCGGGCCCAAGCATCGAACGGAGAACAGCCGTGGCGCAGTATATAGGCTTGGACGTATCGCTGAAAGAAACTTCATCTCGGTTCGGGAGAACGGCCGACGGATCTGGCGGGGCAAATGCCCGTCCGATCCCAAGTT
>Ga0247734_1001919_pt1 | contig 14747 bp, 21 predicted proteins | sample UWRJL103311B2_FD_180933 | JGI IMG/M metagenome (GOLD analysis project Ga0247734, IMG submission 180933) | Plant litter microbial communities from Arlington Agricultural Research Station in Wisconsin, United States - UWRJ-L103-311B-2 | ecosystem: Environmental > Terrestrial > Plant litter >... | reverse complement strand
TTGAGATAATATCTTGCAGATAAAATTGAGATGCTGGCGGGCGAAAAGAGATTCGGCTAAGACAGCTATGCTAAGAGGTGATGCACCTGGTGCTAGTACAGCGGCATCTGCTAAATTTGACAATGCACGAACTGAGGCTAGAACTATCTGCGAAGGATTGCTCGATGGGCAGAGGTTTGACAGAATGGCAGGTAAAACCGATGCAGATTGGAGCCGTGGAAGAAATGATGGACCGCCTAAAAGTTTATTAGAAATTGTCTTCTGTTGTAGACCTCGACTTCCTACCTGCCGCAATGCTTGCTATTATATAGAGGCCCTGGAGGCGTACCAACTCCTCTTCGCCCAAAGGCTTTGATGCAAAAGTATGATCATGCGATTTGCTATCATTCCTGCTGGAGGGTCTATTGTAAACCAAGCGTACAACGGGGTCTAGAACACCAGAAGCTACCGCCAACTCTTTCTTCGCAGTGTGCCCAATGAGGTGATTTTTCAGGGCCTTTAGAACTGATATCTGCTCGGTAGTATTTCTAGCATTTCGGATTTGTAATGCCCATTGAGCCATTGTTGTACAAGACAGTGTTTGTTCCAACGAGTAGCCTCGTGTTCAGGTTATTGAAAAGAGTTGATGTATATGTTGATCCGAGTATAGGGTAGGGAGGTTAAATTAGCTGTTAAGTGGTTGGAGGGAAAGCAGTGAATGGATTAGCTTATGATTGTGGTGCATTTGGCAATAATTATGAGTATATGAGATAAAATGAGGAGGTGTTGACTGCCAGTAGTGATAATGAGGACCACAGCCTTGTACCGAGAAGCAAGGGTGAGGCGAAAAGACTAGGGCGGTCTGAGGGGAAAAAGAGAGATTCGGAGCCTCATGATCTCATCCAGAACAGGCGAACAAGATTAAGACTTCTCCAGTCACAAATAGACCATGCTGGAATGCTGAATGAATTGTCTACCTGAGCCTACAAGATTACTGCCAGCTCAGCATTTATACCAACTACCTCCATAGACCACAGGCTAGCCACTAATTGCGAACATTGCAAGCACTAGTCATCAACGCCGAAACTTCCAAGAGGCAGCATTTGCAGCCCATGATCTTGCGAAATCCTCCAAACCTCATTCAATCACTGTACGATTCTGGGCAAATATCAGAGTTAGATAATTGAACTGGCTATTCACGAGGGACAATATACCATTCGGACGGCCACAAACACCTACTTTTCACCCCACCTTCCTGCCTCCCCAGAGTTGAAATGACTTCCACATTTGAAGGACTATGCTTCAACCTAGATTGAGCCCCTCTCTGTTCCAACAGCAGCATCAGTATGGGTCACCGTCTACCAGGAAGAATTCATTATCAAATACACGAAGGAGCATAGCGACATCGCCTTCCTCCCCCGCCCTCGCACCTCCTCCAAGGCCCATTCATTATGTGTCTAGAGGCACCCAATACTCCCCTCAAACGCAGATAATGGACGATTCTCATGCAGAGCCTGTGGTAGATAATCTTGCCCAAGATCTGAAAGTCCAAGATCCTGCACTCCCGAACAATGCTGCTTCAACACCAGTCCCTGAGGCACCCCCCTCACCCAAATTGAAGCCTGGAGCCATCCTCAAACAAGATTCCCCAAGCCTTAAAAGGAGACAGAAACAAGAAGAGACTTCTTCTTCCGTCGTAGGTAGCGGCAAGGTGTTGGATGCAAAGCGGGTTAGATCAGCAAATGCGCCAGTCAAAGTGCTTCCAGTGCGGTATGAGTTATGTGAGGTGGAGGACATCGTAATACTTATAGCAAACATGATTTCGGAACTTATCGAAACTAATGATGACCTACCTCTTCGACAAGGCGTTCTTACACGATTTCATTCAAGGTACCGCGCTTCTAGCAGATATGTGTACTGCATGTGCTAACATTCCCTAGAACTCCACCCGGAATATCTGTCTTAGACTACTTACAGAGACTTGCAAAACATGCTACTCTTACTCCGCCACTTCTTCTTTCGATGGTTTACTATATCGACCGACTGTGTTCACTATATCCAGCATTTACCATCACCACTCTCACCGTTCACCGCTTCCTCATTACGGCCGCTACAGTCGCTGCAAAAGGTCTCTCAGACTCTTTTTGGAATAATACCACATACGCAAGAGTAGGCGGAATAAAACTAGCAGAGCTGGGATTATTGGAGCTTGATTTTCTATATCGAGTAGACTGGAAAATCGTACCAAATCCTGAGATTTTAGTCGAATACTATCGTGGTTTGGTTGAGCGATCGGACGGCTACAAGCTAGAAAGTGACGGCGAAGATAGCTCCAGCGAGGAAGATGACTTGTTAGACTCACCCGATGCAAAGGAGGAGGCCACGAACGTGAAATGGAAGGAATGGATGGACAATGTCTCAACGCAGAACGCTGCAAAAGAAGTATTAGTCGACGGAAGAAAAGGCGCGTGCATCAAAGAAGAAAACGTTGATTCATAGACAAGAAGCGTGAATGAAAATGGGAGGTAATGAGTGTTTTATACCCCTGGTTTCTTTCCTGGCTTCTTAGCAGTGGGGTTGGATATTGGCGTTATTAGGTTACGGTCTGCATGTTGTCAAGAGATCATGTCCGAGGAAATGAATAGTAGTATCGTACTCAGGGCCATGGAAGTAAAGCGGGAGCACAACTGTACATGGTTGCAAATACATACAAACACAGTAAATATGAAGTGCATACTTCGTCACCGGGCTGAACAGAAACAAATACGAATAATTCTGATTCACCAAGGATCTTTGTTGCAAGCTATGTCCCATCAAATAATTACTTCACTTCCATCACTCGATCGTAAAGTTTTCCTTTTTACTGACTTCGTAACTCCCGAAATTTAATCAGCCTTGTTCCAAACCTGGCTTAGTCATGAGATGCCCATGAGATGAGGCTACGATCTCATAGAGCTTGAATCCTTGCGCTACAACAACACAACCAGACATGAGGTCTTTCCAATTGCTCCTCGCACTATGTGCTATTGCACTAGCATTAGCCACGGAGCTCATCGACGAAACAACGATTTATATTCAGCCTATCGGACCATCTTCACCTGCGAGTCCCCTTGCCGAAATCAAGTTCAATCCCTCAACTTTGGAAGCAGAACTTGACTCCTACGATGCGCCTATTCTATCACCAGAAACAAAACTCGTGCGCATAGGCATCTATGATGCCATAACATCAACCTGGAAATCATCGACGTCAATAACCTCAGCAGAGAGCTTTGCAAAGGGATTCCGACCGACTATTGTGTTGAATTTGGATGCACAAGGAGAAGTCTTGGGAGTCAGTTTGAAAAGTGCGATTATTGATGCTGGACAAACGAGAGATTTTGGTCCGAGGGTGATAGTAAAGAGAATGGGGAAGGGGAAACAACCTACATTAAATAAGCCGGTCGTTCTTTCCCCCCATGGAAAGATTGAGGAGCCCGAGCCTGAGAAGACCATGCTGCAGAAGTAAGTCTTTTCATTGTATTTCATTTCATATCTAATGCATCGTGTTCTAGATATTGGTGGGTTCTGCTTGGAGGTGTTATGCTTCTTGTTACAACTGGTGGAGGAGACTAGTGATAAGCCTACCTCTCTATCACCCTATCAATGGCATGAAATGTTATTCCGTTCTGTAGCTCGGATCATGGAGATTAGAACGAAGTTCCGGCTATCAAAACAGCATTATGCTTGGTTACAACTATAGCGAAAAGCCAAACACATAGTATCACTTTCAGAACACACCGTCTGGTACAAGTGCTTCCATTAGAACAATATCTAGCGAATCCTTTTCTGTGAACTGGGCTGAATCGTTCCTTGTAACGTTTGTGTCATAAATAGTACGGGTTATTTTCTTCTCTATATTTCCCCATGCTATGTTTACAGTTTTAGTCCGTAGCTTATTTAACCTGCATTACTATTTATACACTGTCAAAAGGTTTAGTGGCAGATATACATAGTTGTAGTTGCATTCTTTACTGCATTGCACCCCAGTGTAGCTAGACTTCTGTTCCACTTTGTCTACACTGAGCTGTGAATTAACAATCTTTATTGAAAAGGAAGGAGTACAGTTTAGTTCCGATTGAGGCATCAATTAAGTGAAAGTAGTGCGAGCTAAGAGCGAATATAAAGTAAGCACTTAGTCTTCTAATCACGTGTAGTAATGAATTCTGGCCCCTCGGTCTTTCTCGTTTACGCGCCCAAAACGCGTTCCTGCCTTCCTTAGCAACAACCTAGCTAAAGCCTCATTTTCACCAACAACAAACCCCTTCCAATTTCATAACTCGGACACAACCAAAACTCACCAAAAATCTTCAAAGTATCAACTCAAAATGGCTGACACAAACGGATCCGCTACTGGCAGCAAGACTGTTGAAGATATCAAGGGCAAAGGCAAGGCCGTTGCGGAGCCCGAGTCACACGATGCGAGCATGGAAACCGGTGACGATAGCTCTAGTGAGGATGAGGTTGAGGAAGTAAGTCCCACAATCATTTTGCACCTATGACTACGAGACTAACACATTGTTGGTAGGGCGCACTTGATGGTAGGCTTAATTATTTGTCTAATTCAGTAACTTCATATTGACATAAAGATTTAGCGGATGAGGACGATCCAGACAACATGGAGGAGATTGATCATGATAACATCATTCCAGACGGTCGTCGTACCCGTGGCGTCAAGATCGACTTTGTTGAAGCTGCTAAGAAGCTCGGAGAGGAGGAAGACGATGATGATGAAGATGATGATTTCAATGCTCCTGATGAGGACAAGATGGATGAAAACTAGAACTGGCAACCAACATGGAGAAATGTGGTTTCATGGAATCCCGATGTCTTGCGAATCTTGATAAATTCTCTTCAGTTGCCAGAGATTTCGCCTCGCTTTGCGATCATATCTTCTCTCCAATGTTCTCCTTAGCTAGGACTTGCTTCACATCACCACCTTTCCTTTTATGCATTGCGGGCTTTTTGCTAGCATCTTTGGAGGCTTTATCGATATCGGTTATGGAAAAATAAAAGCTTTCTCTGTTTGTCGCGGGGGCTATGGCATTACGAGGTTCAGCGCATATGATAGTTACGAATTGATTGATGCGCCAACGTTTTGTATGCAAGGCTCTTTTGCACACGCTTTCCTTAAAACAATAAAGGCACTTCATAAGGGCATGATTTTGCGCGATGGTAATAATGGCTTGATTGTGATTGTAGATTCCAAGTATGACGTTCACACCCCTTCACATACGTTACGTGGTCTTAATTAGTACGCCCTTGAAATTTCAAGTCGAACAGCTAAATGAGGAGTTAGGTTCGGACCGCATGAAAGGTGGCATTATGAACATTGGAAGCCCCGTATTCTGATAGTTAAGATTAGGCTTGATATTTTCTTCTCTAGTTGACCTAATAAACCTGCCCCATCATCTTTTCACTTTGATAGACCAATTTCACCAGGGCGCAAACGAAATTACATTCAACCTTGTTTGCTTTCCCACGACCGCCACCGTCATACAGCACCTCTTGTGAATTCGACAACTCAAATCATGGCATCTAGGTACGTCTTTACCACCTTCTTTAAAGATATCCCAGGACGCAGCGAAGTCAAATGCATCCTTCGAAAGCTAACACCATATACAGCAGATTTGGTCCCTCTTCCCTCCACCAAAGGAACGATCCGCGAAGCGCCCTCTTCGATGGCTACACCGGCGGCGCATCGACCAACGACAACAGAGCCGGTAGCTCTAGTCCCAGGCAAGCCAACGGCTACGGTTACAATCCCTATAGCGCAGCTGGAAGCAGTGGCGGTGGTTTAGCACCGTCTGGGGGAGGATACCGCCCTGCAACTCCGAACTCGAGGGGACAGTTTAGTGATGCGACACTGAATGAGTTGGAGAGTCAAAACGACGGGGAGGTCTCGGGGATCTTGGGGAAGGTTCGGCTGTTGAAAGATATGACGATTGCGATTGGTGATGAGATTAGGGACTCGAGTGCGTTGGCCGAGAAGATGGTTCGTAGCCCCTTCCCTTATTCCAGGACACTACATAAACTATATCTAAAAATTTGGAAAGCTAATGGATCATACAGAATGATTCTTTCGATGGGACGAGGTTGAGACTCAAGGGAACGATGAATAGGATGCTGGTTATGGCACAAAAAACGGGAGTGGGATGGAAGGTCTGGTTGGCCTTTTTTGCAGCAGTAGGATTTCTCTTTTGGTATGTGTGGTTATTTTGAAGGCTGGTTAGGAGTCGCAGAACACATACTACGGGTTTTGCTCCAGACCATACACTCTAGCACTACCAGCACCAGCACCAAGTCAGGATGGAGGGATAGAGACACTCTTCCAGGGATACACGAGACACGGAATCGGAAATGGGTAGGCCACCAGCTTGTACATGTTGTACGTATCACAGGAGTTCAATCTTGGGACATGTCGACACGAAAGGCGTTTTAGGGAACGATTGTAATATAGCTAAGAAATATGGAAGTGAGGGAAACTCGTCGCTAGAGCACACCTAACGGCTTCTTCATCTTAACCATACGCGACGGGAAGCGCGCGTTATGCATTCTTTATACTACATAATCACTTACCCCAGTTTACCCTACATTACAACATTTGTAGCCTACGTTGTGAAGACAGGTGGGAAAGAATGGAAATGAGAGTTTCCATACTGAATTTGTGTTTTGGTATGTATTGGTATATCTAGTGCATACCAGTTCTCCCGTGCCATTTCAGACTTCTAAATGTATACCACGATGAATATACATTCTAAGATTCATCTGTTGTCCATTGCTGTACGGGTAGGGTAAGTGCTAAGGCCACTTTGATCCATTCATAATGAGTTTGAAAGGGAGGATGTATAACTGTGAATACAATTAAGTAATTCCGCCATCGCAACTATATTGGATGAATCGTTGATACCATTTCTTGGTCTCTTCATTGGCCCAGAGCTTGGAGGGATAGTGCTTCGAAATCTGCATCTCGATTTGAGTTGCATTATCTTTTCGGATCTTTCCTTCGGCCTCTGCTCACTAACCTGATTATTTCAACCGGATAATAATTTCAGTACCCGCTCCTTCGGTCACTGAACCGCTGCGGACTACTCAAATCCATACTGTTCTGTGTGCCATCACTGCGCACCATACTGCTTGCTGTCTGACCCTGCCCGGATCTTGGTCCAAACCCAGGACTCGATCCCTCTTCACTACTAGAGAGCTCCTCCTCCGTGTCTGTATGCTCATACTCATCGGCCTCTGGCACTTCGGCATCGAGATCAACCTCCATATCCATATCTAGCTGAGAACCCATATGCAAAGTACTTGCTTGCGTTTGAATAAGATCCGATTCTTGCAACATATCACCAGCACCGTCATCTTCATCATTAAGTGCGCCATCCAGTGCGGACCCACGCATTAGGGCTTCACGGTAGGCATCTTCAGGAACTCGAGCGGCCAACACGCCCCGAGGTACGGTATATTCTTCACTTGGTTCTTCATCGTCCTCATCTTCATCATCATCATCGTCGTCATCATCATCATTGTCATCATCTAAGGCCGTGACATCGGCCTCCGGTACCTCTTCGTCCAGGTCTCTTTCTCCACCTTCGACCTCCATCCCTAGTCCCAAGTCCGCAATTTGGTCACCTGCCTCTGCCTCTGCGAGCTCTTGAGCTAGTGCTTCGCGTCTCAATGCTTCGGCATGCTCTTCTAATTCCCGCTTCTCCTCCCGAAGTTGATAGAGAGATTTGGGGATTCCCGGAGGCTTGATCCAGGAGTTGCCATAGTTTTGTATATTGTGTTTTCGAGCTGCGACTTGAGCTTCTGCATTTCGTAGAATGGCGAGCTGAGAGGGAGCGGCGGGGTGCCGTCGGGCTTGGGTTGAAGAGCTAGAAGGAATATGATTGGAAGAGTGTTGGGCATGGGAGAACGACGAAGCAGTTGTGTACCAGAGGGTATGAGACTGGGAAGGTTAGATGAGATGCAAGTTGCTGTAAACACGAATGACCTTACATCTTGAGGGGCAAGAATTGGGAGAGAATACATGACTGCGACTTGTGGATTTCCTTGAGTATTGACAATGACGCTCTCTGTAATTTGGAAGTGATGGAGGAGTATGAATTGTGTGTTTGGTTTCGGTCATGTAAACAATTAATGAGACAAGGCTAACATACAGCCTTGTTGGGTTAGTGTGCCTCAGGCGTGGGTTATCATTTATTTGCATCTACACATTCTCATATTTCTCGCCTGAGCATTGGAGGGTTATCAGCCTCCGAATATTACAATGTGTCGTTATTGAACTTGCATGAAACTATCTTAAGGCTACCTCGGGGGAAGTTATTGGGGAAATTGCGCGTATTCATGTAGAGGTGTTGTACACACTAATTTAGATATGTATTTCATTAACTTATCCAGAAACAAATGCGAGAACCAACGAGTATAGCATAGTAGAGGCGTACTTCAAAGGCAATAGTATGCATAGATTTGATTAATGCACGAATCAATGCACCTATGCACAGTTAGCAGGAATGCTACTACAAAAGTTTAAATGGAGTTTCTTCGATTTTCCAAGACTGATAAAGTTGAAATTGGAGTGCATACATCATATATATGTACGGTACTTCACCATCGTGTACTAATGAATATATCTAGAATTGCCGACAGATTTATCTTCTTGTCTTTATTGGGAGACCCACGATCCCAATTAATTCCGCCTCTTTGTCCGAGCGGGAGAAGCTTCGAAAAAGTAACTCCATTATGTCCTGACCCCCATTCAACCCTTAAGCATATTACTTGGATGTGTGACAATAAGCCGCCAGTAGGATCGTGTAGCTGTGTAATAATAATTACTGACTTGACCGGAACCGCCCGGTGAAAATAAGTTTGCCCGACATCCGCCGGTCCTTGTACTTACTCCTTCTGCTTGATCTTGATGCGACCTCTTAGCCGGGTTTTCTTTTTGTCTTCAAGCTTGGTCAACACGGCGTCCGGCGGCGTGGGACTGGTAAAAAGCTAAATCCCCCGTACCGTCGCCCTACCTAAAACCTGGCCAACAGCCTATCACGGGCGTCGGATTGTGATTTTGGGGCCAAATTCAATGTGTCGACAAATCTCACTTGCGCGATAGAACCGGAGACTCGGCTGCATGGGGGATGCAGGACACAGCAGCCTCCACAGCCTATCCTCCAATCACATGGGATTTCGTGCTTTTTACACATCGACAGCGTAGTTCATCCCACCATGGAGCAACCTGCAGCCTTTGGAGGGGTACTTGTGTGCACGGCCGCTTGCCAGCATCCAGGATCGCTGGGGCAGAGCATGGCCTGGCCTGAGCTGACAACCTGGAGCCTCTCAGTGGTCAAGACCGCTGTAGGGACTAGCACTCCTGAAGCATCCAGTATCCATCGCTTGAAATCATCCGTCGAACCCACTGGCAAGCTTGTTTGGAGATCCAGCGGCCGATGTCGCCGCCTCTAATGCAAGACTTTTGAAATTTTCGCATGTAATTTGTGCAGGAGAGTAGACGCAGCCGCCTCGGTGGCTCTTCAATGATGGGGTTATAGCCACGGCACCCACCAGCATATGCCTCATGCCATGCAGCAAGCGGCAGCCAGTGTGAGTACGGGCACGGAGTCCTGTACATGTATGTGGAAGATACTTATAAGCATGTGGGGGGCAGCGATTTCCGGAGTACTAAACGTACGACGTACACTACGTACTGTAGAGTAGAGTAACATCAGACTTCTGCACGGTTGAGCTGCATCCGAGGAGGTGCTTGGTTCTGGAAAGGGAAAAGGAAAGACAAGGAAACTTTCGTCCGGCAACAGCTCAGCAGGTTAAGAGGCCCCCTTCCGTCTCATTTCTCCTGCGGTTGCTGGGCGTGAAGATCACGTCTTGTCTTTGCTGTGAGGTCCATACTTTCTTCTACCTCCCAGGGTCATGTACAACTTCGTATACGGTACATTGTTCGTACAGGTAAGGATCAGCAAGGCAGAACTGGAACTGAAGCTGGGAGCTGGAAGCTGGAAGCTGGGGAACAGGGTGAGACGTCACTTCGACCGGGACCGGTGGGAGAGCTGGAATAATAATAATGCAGGGTCCCAGCGATGAATGATACGTCGCCGCAACTGATATTGCTTGTTTCAATTGGCGTGGTCCTCACTCAACCTGGTGGTGGTAATCAGTGTTCGTTTTCGCCCTCGCCCTGGGTGGCAGATAGTACCAGACAGAATGTAGACGCGGAAGCCATGGCCGGTGCTCCATCACATCTCAGTCAGGCCAAAGCTGCAAAGCCGTTGAGCAATCTTCCGTAACGCCGTACTGTAATGTACAGCATCTTGTACACATCATTCAATCGATCTTGTGCCCGGAGGGGGAGGGAAAAGGATACACTAGAGTCGGTAGAGTCAGTATAATTAAGAGTTAAGCGACTAGGCGACTAAGAGCTCTGGCTGCACACCTCAAGCAATTCCCCCCTAGCTCTTTTCCATGTATGGAGTTGACCAATGAAAACAATCGTGTTGACCCGGGCCCGTGAAGTGCAGGAGTGGAGCATTGGCTCTGTCTCTCAATAGCCTTATTATTATTTCTCCCAAATCCTCCCGCCTCCTTCTCTCTCCCACACAACATTTCCAAATCTTTTGACCGAATTCCTCAATTTCGGACAGGTCAAATACTTCAAGGATACACAGTCACGTTGTGGGTGAGTTCTCCCGTTCTCTATCGCTGCTCACTCTCCCTGCTATCATTACATTTACCCCGCAGCACTGCTCCTATCAGACAGCTATCGGCCCCAAAATCCGATATCTTTTGATATCCATCCTTAGTGGCGGCATTGGTCTCTTTGAGTGAAGAGGGCGCGTGAATCATCTGCAGAGGTTCCCCTATCTCTCTTTTAGAACTCCGAATCGCCCTATTTGGTCCAGAGGAACCAATATTCTTGTCTTCCCAGCATCCTGCGCTGCTTAATTATCTCCTAAGCACCGGGCTTTGTTCACTTTTGTCCCGCAACAAACTAGAAATCTACCCGTCCAAACCGCCTCACATCCGCCATAAACTAACTCATCCTTCTGTCATAGAATATCCCTCGGTCAGAACAAACAACTACCTGAACCGCCAAGAAAATACATACTGGGAGGGCTGCTATGGCCGCTCTCGAGTTTGATGATAGAGACACACAAATTGCTGCAGAAAACGAACCGTATCACCAGTACGAGGATCAGAACCAAGACGCAGAGAATGGTTCGTGGGCGGGGGCTCTTCCCGTGAAGCAGTAAGTTGTTCCCATTGCAAATGCACCAGATGCGCCCTTGCTAATTTGATTCCGTAGAGGGTTGTATGATCCAGGTCTAGAAAAGGATGCCTGTGGTGTTGGGTTTGCCTGGTAGGTCACCCATACCCACGTTCATACGGTCCAACTAACACCAAGCAGTAACATAAAGGGCAAGGCAAGCCACAAAATCGTGAGCGATGGTAGGCTCTCTTCCTAAATCAGCTCCAAATTGTCGCTAATATGTTGTTCTTGCAGCCCGAAATCTACTTTGTAACATGACCCATCGTGGGGCGGTGGGTTCTGATGCTCGTGATGGAGATGGAGCAGGAGTGATGACCTCGATCCCCCACAAATTCTTTGTAAAGAACTTTGCGCGCGAGCAGGGAGTCGAGCTTCCTCCATTGGGTCAATATGCGGTGGGCAATTTGTTCTTCAAGCCGGATGAGGAAACTCTACAGGAATCAAAGAGACAATTGGAGGATGTTGCGGAGTCATTGGGATTGAGGGTATTGGGATGGCGAGAGCCTCCCAAGGATTCTACTCTCCTTGGACCAGCTGCAGCTTCTCGAGAACCTATTATATTGCAACCCTTCGTTGTTTTAGAATCTGCTTATGGTTCTGGCAATGCCCCAGAGACCACAGACCCCGAGCTGTTTGATGAAAAACACTTCGAAAGACAACTCTATGTGCTGCGAAAGCGTGCCACCCATACCATCGGGCTCCACAACTGGTTCTACTTATGCTCCCTATCCAACAGAAACATAGTTTATAAAGGCCAGCTTGCTCCCGTTCAGGTTTATCAGTATTTCTATGATCTTGTAAATGCCGATTTCGAGGCCCATTTTGCCCTCGTGCATTCGCGTTTCTCAACGAATACATTCCCCTCCTGGGACCGTGCTCAGCCATTGCGATGGGCAGCCCATAATGGTAAGGCTATCGTAAATTTATTGCCTGGCCTGTACTAACTTTTAATCCAGGTGAGATTAATACGTTGCGTGGCAACAAAAACTGGATGCGTGCTCGTGAGGGTATTATGCAATCCGATATCTTTGGTGAAGATCTGGAATCGCTCTTCCCAATCATTGAAGATGGTGGTTCTGATTCTGCTGCATTTGACAACGTGCTTGAACTGCTGACCATCAATGGCGTTTTGTCTCTTCCTGAGGCTGTGATGCTGATGGTACCAGAAGCATGGGAAGATAACGCGGCCATGGACCCAGCAAAGGCAGCGTTCTATGAATGGGCTGCTTGCCAAATGGAGCCTTGGGATGGACCTGCTCTTTTCACATTCGCTGATGGAAGATATTGTGGTGCCAATCTTGACAGAAACGGTCTGCGCCCCTGCAGATATTATGTTATGGATGATGACAGAATCATTTGTGCATCAGAGGTTGGAACAATCACAGTTGATCCTGAGCGAGTCATTTTAAAGGGACGTTTGCAACCCGGAAAGATGCTTCTAGTTGACACTGTAGCTGGACGCATCATCGACGACGCTGAGCTCAAGAGCACGGTCGCAAATCGTCATGATTTCAGATCATGGCTTCAGAAAGAACTAGTCAGCCTACCCAAAATCCACGAAGATCTTGCTAAAGAAGGCACTCTCAATCTCGCTGCTAAACCGGATGCCGTCGCAATTCAAGAAGACCCATTGTTGAGAGCCTTTGGCTACTCATTCGAGCAGGTCAGCTTGCTGCTTGGACCTATGGCTTCCGACGAAAAGGAGGCTCTTGGATCTATGGGAAATGATGCACCTCTTGCATGTCTCGCCCAAGCTCCCCGTCTTCTTTCCGAGTACTTCCGACAGCTTTTCGCCCAAGTCACCAACCCACCTATTGACCCTATCCGCGAAGCCATTGTCATGTCTTTGCAATGTTATGTTGGCCCTCAAGGCAACTTACTTGAGATGGACCAATCCCAATGTGGCCGCCTTCTTCTCCCATCACCCGTTCTTTCTATTCCGGAATTCAATGCACTGAAAAACATCGAGAAACTTCACCCAGACTGGACTGTCAAAGTTATCGATCTGACTTTCCCAAAGTCTGAAGGTGTTCAGGGATACATCAAGCATCTTGACCATATCTGTGACGAAGCTACCGCAGCGATTGAGAACAAAGATCGGATCATCATTCTCTCTGATCGTGCTACATCTGCCAGTCGTGTCCCTGTCTCTGCTCTACTGGCTTCAGGTATGGTTCATCATCACTTGGTTAACAATAAGTGGCGTTCTCTAGCCGCCATTGTTGTTGAGACTGCCGAGGCTCGCGAGGTTCATCATTTGTGTGTCCTTGTCGGATATGGGTGTGACGCCGTCAACCCATACCTCGCTATGGAGTGTATAATTAAGATGAACCGTGAGAAGTTGATCCGCAAGAAGCTCACTGATGACGAGCTCATCCGAAACTACAAGTATTCAGCTGATGGTGGTATTCTTAAGGTTATGAGCAAGATGGGCATTTCTACCTTGGCTAGTTACAAAGGAGCACAGATCTTTGAAGCTCTCGGAGTCGACGATACCGTTGTCGATCGATGTTTCAAGGGCACTGCTACAAGAATCAAAGGTATCACCTTTGAACTCATTGCCGAGGATGCTTTCAGATTCCACGAGAAGGGATTCCCTTCAAGATACACTGTTAGTATTCCGGGACTTGCGGAATCTGGTGAATATCATTGGCGTGACGGCGGAGAGCCTCACATCAACGATCCAACATCCATCGCCAATATTCAAGATGCTGTTCGCACAAAGAACGACAAATCTTACGAAGCATACTCTTTATCCGAGTATGAGCAGATCAAATCTTGCACTCTCCGTGGCCTTCTCGATTTCAAATTTGATGAATGTACCCCTGTTCCTATTGATCAAGTCGAGCCTTGGACAGAAATTGTTCGGAGATTTTGCACAGGTGCCATGTCGTATGGCTCGATCTCCATGGAGTCTCACTCCACCCTTGCCGTTGCTATGAACCGTCTTGGAGGCAAATCCAACACAGGTGAAGGTGGTGAGGATCCTGAGCGTTCTGAAAGAATGGCAAACGGAGATACCATGAGGTCTGCTATCAAGCAAGTAGCATCTGGACGATTCGGTGTTACGTCCAACTATCTCGCCGATTCCGATGAACTTCAAATCAAGATGGCTCAAGGCGCTAAGCCTGGAGAAGGTGGTGAACTTCCTGGTCACAAAGTCTCCAAGTCTATTGCCAGAACACGTCACTCTACGCCTGGTGTTGGTCTTATCTCCCCACCTCCCCACCACGATATCTATAGTATCGAAGATTTGAAGCAATTGATCTATGATCTCAAGTGCTCCAATCCTCGTGCTCGAGTATCCGTTAAGCTAGTATCTGAAACTGGTGTTGGTATCGTTGCCTCTGGTGTTGCTAAGGCTAAAGCTGATCATATTTTGATCTCCGGTCATGATGGTGGAACTGGTGCTTCTCGATGGACCGGTATCAAGTATGCTGGGCTTCCATGGGAG
>Ga0247734_1001918_pt1 | contig 14763 bp, 22 predicted proteins | sample UWRJL103311B2_FD_180933 | JGI IMG/M metagenome (GOLD analysis project Ga0247734, IMG submission 180933) | Plant litter microbial communities from Arlington Agricultural Research Station in Wisconsin, United States - UWRJ-L103-311B-2 | ecosystem: Environmental > Terrestrial > Plant litter >... | reverse complement strand
GAATGCCGGGGTCCTCAGCGCTATAAGCACCAGGGAAGCTGACAAGCTCACTCTCGGTGGGAGTGGCAGTGCCGGATCCACCAACATTGACCTGGGAGCAAGAGATGAAGAACTCGGCGCCACCGACGTTGCCACCGTTCTGCAGAGAGAGGACTTCATGGCGGAGAAGGTAGCCTCCGGACTTGATATCGCTGGGAAGAGTGATGACTGCAGGGAGGTTCTTGGCAACTGCAAAGACGTAAAATGAGCAAGTGTGAAAGGGCGGCAGGGTTCGAAATACATACGTGTGTTCCCTTGCTCCCATGTACCGTCTGCGAGCTTGCCAGTCTGCTGAACCTTGAACCATTTGACAGTTGTGCCATCGACAGTCGCGCAGTCACCGCCGCACTCGGCCATGTAGGTCTGCATGGGACCGACGAGATGGGGCCACTGATATCACAGGGTTAGTCAATGCCATAGAAGATGCTACGAGCAAACGCACCTGGCCACTTCCACCGCTGAGCCAGTGGAACTCGACTGTATCTCCAGGAAGAGCATCACCGACGAGACTGGCTGTCTTTGCATTCAGACCGCAAGCCATGTTGGGGCTAGCCATGTCCTGAACAGGCTCGACACCAGACACCTGGCGGATGATAGAGTCCATGGGGTTCTGATAAGGAGTGGGACCAGCATATGATTTGCCACCAATGACAATTGGGTTGATGTATCCGTGGGCGCTGACGAGGGCAGCGCTGGTAAGAGCAAGGAGGATAGAGAACTTGGATGGCATAGTCGTGACTGGGAAGTGGGGAGTATCGCAGTGCGATCGAAAAAGAAAACCCGAAAGAGAGTGGTTAGGTCGAAAGACGCGTTGGGGAAAAGCTCTAAGCAACCCAATCCTCGAGCTTTTATACCGTAGGACTTGTTCCTGGCATGAATGAGCTGATTGTGCGTCGAAGAGGCATTTCTGCAGGCTTGGCTCGTCTCGAAGTGTAGCTACGTTACACCAGAATCGTGCCGTGTTATTGCTGCCATAGTGAACCATCTGCAACTTGACACATCTAAAAAGATGGCAAGGCGATCGGGAGTCGTCGCCACTGAGTTCAAGCGGAAATCTGTGCAGATATGTCCCGTATAGGAACGGACAAATGCAACGAGCCTGTTTTCACGAGTGCTAGAGCCAGCGTACACTCATGGTGCGTGATTTCACGTTCCATCGTCTCGAGCCAATTACACGTAACCATTTCCTCGGATAAATGGTTTCAGAGTTTCAAGAGACATATGAGGATTCTGATGAAGAGAATTTGAATGCCCTCGATGTAGTTGAACAGAGTTGAAGGATGTTGAAGGCGATGGGATATGAGGAGCGGTTATGATTTATCCTAAGTCGTTCCCAGCGGGGTTACCATTTTCCCACGCCTCCCATGATACGATAGACCACCTCAAGTCACTCTACTCTTTGTAGCTTGACGCTAAGTCACCCTGCAGTCTACTTGACCAAAGTAAAAAGATTACTTGTACGGGAGTAGATTTGGGAGGTGGTATAAAATCTACGAAGTTTTAAAGCGCAATCTGTACCAAGTCCAAGCAACTATCATGGGAAAGTTCCCTCTTATCGCAGGCGCATGTCCTGTATCGATCCAGCTTGTTGGTAGCAGTCGCTGGACGATGTCAATGATATCAGACGTAGCACCAAGAGAGTAGTGGGTGAGTTCCATTGCCGTCTTGGATAGCAAATAAAAGTGTAATAGGGAAGCCAAAATAAGCTCCTTAGTAAATAGAATAGGGTAGGGAGTCCATATGCGTTTTCGTCTTTTTGAGATCTAATTACATGGCCATGCCCTGGGCTTGTGCCATCGCGCCTAACTGCGCTCGCATGTCTGGATAGGTAGTGAGGAACTTCAGCTGAGCCATTGAGGCCTACAGGAGCGATAGTTAGCGAACGGATTCAGTAGACAATGAAGATATGCAGACGTACAAATTGGTAGCTCAATGCGCTGACCAGTTCACCCTCGTTCCTTGCCAAGTCAACCTGCTTAGCTAGATATTCGGCTGCCAGTTCAGTCTTTCCTTGTTGTATGCTCAGTTGAGCCAAGGTTCCAACTGCAGCCTCGCATTCGGGATCAACGCTCAATGCTTCTTTGCAGTACCTCTCGGCGGCAGCAACGTCACCACGGCCTTGATACAAAGCAAGAGCTTTGTTCACCATTGGCAGGACGTTCATGGGTCCAGCTTTCACCTTGCCTTCGACAGGCCTAAAGACGAAAGTGATGAGACGACTGAAGATGTAGTGTTAGGGGAAATGGCATACAGTTTCTCTAGCTCGATAGCCCGGTCAAACTTCTCGATGGCATCCTCGAAACGTTGCTGATCGAGGAGCAGTTCTCCGCTTAAGTATTACTGATATTTAGCAGAGGGACATCAAGAAGAATGGCTTTACACGCACTAGTAGTTCTGAGGTTCACTCCTTTGAGGGAATGTCCGGAGTGTTCGTCGGAAGGTAGCCATGCTCTTCGCTAGTTCTTCCTGCTTGTATTCTGCAACAGCTAGTTGGATATGGCTGAACACAAAGCTCTCATCCAACTCCAATGACTTGTTGTAGTTGTCTGCTGCTTCTTTGAACTGTCCCATGATAAAGAGAACTAATCAACAAAGTCAGCTCAAAGCACATACAGATAATGCAGAATGATGAAGTACCTTGTCCTCGATGGTAGTAAATATCAGGGTCAGATTCGTTCTTTTGAATGGCTTTCTCGAAACATTCGAAGGCTTCCTGAGCATTTGACTGCTCCATGTAAACGCTGGCTAGCTTAACCAAGCTCTGGGTATTGGCAGGGTTCAGTTTAACAGACTCCAGCAAGTCAGCTTTGGAACCATCGACGTCTCCTGTCAAGAACCTGGGATATATAATATGAGCAAGATTCTGAGAACCGATGGCAGCAGCGTACTTGAAAGTTCCTCGGAAATTTAAAGCCTCAGCATTACCCTCGTCTGTTGAGATGCCCTGTTCGAGGGCCTCATTCACGAGAGTGAGAGCATGTGCATAGTTCGCACTCTCCAACGCTCCCAATGCCATATCCAACGTGTTATCACCAATGGAGGGATTCTCGGGTAAAGTGGGTCTGGCTTTGGGTCGGAATGCGGCGAAGTAGGCGGAGATGAAGGTGTGAGGTGGTAGTCGTGGGTCTCTCGTGGCTATGAGCTCTTTCGCTCTGGTTTCCGAAAGCTTACGAAGAACACGGTCGACGGATTGAGCAGCGGACTGGTTGGTGAAGCGGTCGAGAATGGTGGCGGCAGTGAAATCATGAAGTGCTTCCTCGTATCGTTCTAAACTCTCCAACGCTGTGGCTCTTCTATTCAGAGCTTTGACATACTTCGTGTCGAGCTTCAATGCCTGATCACAGTCCTCAATGACAAGGATGTGGTTGGGAGGAGTCATGTTCATGTAACCTGTCAAGTCGATCAGCACATTGGCATTTTCGGGCCCTTAGAGAAGGATGAACGTACATGCGGCACGGTTTGCGTAGAAGACAGGCTCTTCTTTTGGTGAGACGTTAATGGCACTGGTGTATAGCTCTGCAGCAGACTCAAACTTGCGCTCCTGATAAGCATTGTTTCCCTTCGACTTGAATGACGCAGCCAACGTTGCCCGGTCCTGTGCTTTCGTTGAGGAAGCTGTGAGAAGTCTAGAGGATAGAATGCACGTACCTCAGTAGACATAGCAGCAATCTCTTCCGGCGAAGGAGGTACATTGTCTGCAGGGACTGACACGGGTCAGACGCGCGCATTTGCGTCAACCAGAAACTACTACTCACCATCCTCGACCTTTGGCTTTATCTCTTCCAGAAGAGGACCGTCAGGATCGTTGACCGTTTTCTTCGACTTCTTGCCCTTGGGCTTGCTGGACTTGGGCTTGCTCGGTGCCCCAGAGGACGAGCTGGCGGCGTAGTATGCTGTTCCACCAATAACCACTGCTGCTGCTGCCGTTCCCAGCAGAACAGCGCGTCTGTTCTCTGAGACGAAGTGCGCCACACGTTCAACGACAGAGGTTTGGTGAGCTGCTGCCGACATTTTAAGAGGGGAGGGTGAGAGTCGGGATTATGGACGTGCTTACTTCGGCCAACAACGCGAGGCAATTTTGGACAGTAAGGTTAGGGTTATCATGTCATTTCTGATGAGGCTCCTCACTGTCAGCCGCCGGGTTCCTCAGCTTTGAACGAAGCTAAAGTGTCTTCAAGTATTTCCTGTTCACTATGTAAACGTGACAATTCCAAGAACATAAAAGACATTCAATTATCTACCATATTCTACCAGTACACAACGGAGACCAAATTAGAACTTCATCAACCCCAAAACCCCATATCAACCTCTTTACATCTACACTTTACGGATCCGTCGCCAAAAGATACACAAGTCCAGAGGTAAGCTTAAACACTTGATACGTGACTGGTCCCAAAATGGCCAACAAAGGTTCCAAATTTCCTTTCAACGAACTAGTCAAAAGTCCAATAACCGGGGTCAGAAGTGCCCCCAGAAGACCGTTGAATAGTCCAATGAAGTTATAGAACAGATCGCTGTCTCTGGCACTGCGCAATGCGATATCTATCAGTACACAAATCGGATGTCATGGGATAGAAAGGATTGTGGCGCACGCTGCTCGTTCGATACTAGGTTGACTTTCCGCATATAGATTTCCACCTTTAAGCAGTGGTTCCAGATGCGCCAAAGCAGCAAGAGTGTCCTAGATCCATTGACATGTAAATCCATGCATTTTTCTGTTATGCTGCTTTGTAGACGCACCAAACTGATTCCAGTCACACTCAAAACCGAATTCACCCAACCGAGCAAGCCGAAGAGAAGATTGAGATCTCCGATACTCTGTAAACTGATGAGTTGGACGACTGCTGTATCCAGTGCGGTGTATATCTTGTTGCTCTCTTGCACCACAATTGCGGAAGATATGGTGTTAGCATTAAGGCCATCTATAAAGAGGTGCTCAGTAACAGTTTCAAAATGTCTGGCAGATGGCAGGGCTTACTGAGAGTGGCGATGGGCCCAGCAACATCTGTCTTCAGTTTCGCAAGGACCTGATTGACGCTTGAAAGAAACGTTCAAAGGTCAGAGTTGGAATGATATATAGAAGTTCTGGAAATGTGTATTCACGTAGGTAAAGCGCGAACAGTGATGGTCTCTGGAGCACGAACATCCAGAGTTGCTGGGACTGCCACAGGCGCAGCCATAACGAGGAGAGCTGACGCTACAGCAGCGAGAGCAGCAAAGGGAGCAAATCGCATGATAGATCGTCAAAGAAGATGCAGGCGTAAGTGGGGAATGAGCTCAAGAAAGAACCTAGAGAAGAAGAGACACTTGAAACGAGGTGGACTTTTTGTACTTTACCCAGTCCGTCGGAGGATGGATTCTGGCAGTTGTAGAAATGAAAGTTGATTGACTGGTCGATCAAAGCTAAGCGCTAGTAGGTACGCGACGACGTTCGGAGGATGCCAAAGTACTCTAATTTTTGTCCACGCCACATCCTGCCCCGGGAAAGGAATGAAACTGCCTCTAGACATCCGTCCCAGAAATTGGCTATGCGAAAAGATTGGGATAGGATGTTGAGACAGAACATCGAATCGCTTCCCATCTGTACTGGTAAGAACCAACAGCACACATGTTGCCCCAGTGCACAAGTCCGACTGTCGCACTGATATCCTCGAGGTAACCGATACACACGAAACATACACGAGTTCGCTTGCAACAACCAAGAACAACTTATGCCGAAAGACTCAATTGCCTCGATCTCTTGCGGAATGGAAAGCACTAGGTCATGTCACTTTCACCCTGGGTCGCCACTACTGTAACATATGTACAACTTTAGCTCTTGGTGATCCGTTGCAATAGTAAAGTAAGTAAGTAAATTGAGGAGGAGCGATCTGGAAGTACAACATCGCGAGGCAATCCCGTTGGAGACCCCGTCCGAAGTAGACCCACATTCAAAGTACTCGGAAGACATAGGTACGCGTGTATCCCGAATGCCGAAAATATAGCAGGAAGCCCGAGCCCAGCCGCAAGAATCAACTGAACAGTAAATCAGCCTGTGCCCTCTTCGAAGCCTTGTCCTCCTCGAAACACGACCTCGTAAATGCCCCCGAGGCGCCGAGGCCTGCTGTCTGAATAAGCAATTGTCAGATCCGTTATATATTGATACTTAGTTGACGCGGCAAAAAACTTTATGTAGTTGTCAGGAGATTGGAGAGAGCATGCGAGTGCTTTGGATTTTGAATTGCTGTGGTAAGTGGTCAAGAGAGTTTGGATTGATTTGATCACACGTTTTGGGGTGGGCAGGTAAGATTCAAGTTTCAGTTCGTATTATGCAAGACAAATCGTATCGTGTATCATATGGACTTTGTAGTATCAATCGTATCACACCGCAACCCCCTCCCTGCCAGTGTATTCACCACTCTAAGGATCGGTGGCCAAGAGGAACAAAAGTCCGGAAGTCTGCTGGTAGAACGCATAGGTAACTGGCCCGATGATTTGCAAAAGTGGTTGGAGGTTTCCATCCAACTGCTGAGTGAAGGCTGTCATGACAGGGGTCAAGAGAGCACTGAGAAGACCATTGAACAATCCCAAGAAGCTAGCGAACAACAGACTGTTCTGTGCGCTATATAGATGGATGTCAATTAGTATATGAAAGTAGGGGAGGAGGAGGGGAGGACCACGTACGCAGCAGCTTGGACAGCAGCAAGGGCATCATCGCGGGCAGTGAGACCAGTTGTACCGAGGAGCAAAGGGATGACATGAGCGAGAGCAGCAAGAGTGTTCTGATAGAAAATATTAGTGAACTGAACGCTGAGTAGTGTGGGAGGCGATGGGACATACCAAACTGACGCCCGTCACGCCCAAGAGGGTGTTAGCCCAACCGACCAAGCCGAAGAGGAAGGCGAGATCACCACCGCCTTGCAGAGCAGTGATCTGGGAGACGGCGGAGGACATTGCTGTCTTGATCTGGTTGCTTTGTTCCACTACGACTGCGGAAGAGTAGGTGCTGGCAGTGAGAGCATCTGGGCAGGTGACGTTGAGAAAATAGACAATGCGGGAGGTATGGATAGTACTCACTAAGGGTTGCGATGGGCCCAGCAACGTTGGACGTAAGCTGCGTGATGATCTGGTTGACACTGAAAATAATCATTAGAACGGGGTAAGGCATAGCGATGAAGGATGTACACACCTAGCGGTCGAACGAACAGTGACTGCCTCGGGAACACGAACTTCAACAGCGGCTGGGACTGGCACCGGTGAGGCCATGACGAAGACAGCCGAAGCCATGGCAGCAAGAGCAGCGAAGGGAGCAAATCGCATGGTGGGTTGTAGTCGTCAAGGGAGAAGGCGAGTGAACTTGAAAGCTTACATTCGACAGACGGAGGGTTTGAGCTTTTATACGACTCCCCAGGTCTATTCAGTTGAGAAATGAATGAACAGCCTTTGATCGACTAGCTAAATTCAGTTTTCCAGGGGTACGCGCGGAGCCTGCCTGTCATTCCCAGCGCGACAGACTCTATTCTTTGTCGGCTCCGCATCCAGCGCCGAGGAATGCACCTGGACGTTCCTGACTGCAAACGAAAACACCATTCAGAATCCTATGTAGCCAAGCTACACAAGCTACAGCTCTGGTATGCAGGATTGACTGACTACTAAGCGTGGTCGAGGTCGAGACTTTGATCCACTGGCGTCGTATTACGTACTTACACATAAATAATATAGACTACCCGGAGCAATCACAGCGGGCATTTCGCCTGACTAGGGAACTCGACTTCGTCATGCAGAGGGTTCTGTCTATCGCCATGAATAGGTACCAACACGTCCCAGTACTGCATTTTAAAAATAATCTACTACAAGTCTCATTTAATTAGCAGGAGGGTCGGTAGCCAAAAGGAACACAAGTCCAGAAGTCTGTTGAAAGAAGATATACGTGCTTCGTCCGAAAACGCTAAGCAGAGGTTCCAAATTGCCCTGCAGAGCGTCAGTGAACGCTTCCATGCCCGGAGTCAACAAATTGCTGAGAGCCCCGTTGAACAATCCTAGAAAGTTATAGTACAGGGCACTAAATTGCGCGCTGCAGGGTAGCTGTCAGCGCCATGAATATGGAGAAGAGACAGACAAGGAATGCTTACACAGCATTGTTGATACTCGTCTGAGGATCATCTCGCGCATTCAGACCGGATCCGGGGGTAGGAATCAGAGTCAGGGCATGGGCTAGAGCAGCGATAGTGTCCTATGTACATTAAAGTGTTAATAATCATATAGCAACTAGCGTGTTATGGGACACGTACTAAACTGATGCCAGACACGGACAGAATGGAATTGGCCCAACCAATTGTACCGAAGAGAATGTCAAGAACTTGAGTCGATTGTAATGCAGCGAGTTGGGTGGCTGCATCGTTGACTGCAGTGTAGATCTTGCCGCTCTCTTCCGTGACCACTGCGGAAGAGTACGTGTTGGTATTCAAAGCGTCTAGGGAGTAGCGTTTAACATAACGGTTTGAGGTTTTCACAAGTTAAAAACGACTCACTGAGCGTTGCAATGGGTTCAGCAACAGCATTCTTCAATTCTGTAAGGACATCGTTTACGCTTGAGACAGCACATCTGTCAGAACAAAATGAGAAAACATGACGTGTACTCACCTAGGCGTATCACGAGCCTCGGGAACACGAACATCGAGAGTTTCTGGAGCTGGTGCTGCCATCACGAAGACAGCAGAAGCCATAGCAGCGAGAGCGACAGCAAAGGGAGCAAAACGCATGATGAGTTCGTCAAAGAAGCGTCAGAGTGAACTTTGGGGGGAAAGAACGTGGTATTCCCCTGGATTCTTATGTCGAGTTTATGTACTTCCAGGCCAGTTCAGTTCTGAAATGAGAGACGTGATTGAGTATTTGAATTTTCAATTCAGAGACATGATGATCTCTCTGGCATCATCATCTCCAACGCAACGCACTCTATTCTGCGTTATCCAGCACCTGTAAATAGCTAAAGCGATTCCTTTCTCCAGTCACTCTGCGAAAACAGAGCATATATGTAGGAGGATGTCGATGAAAGGTCAAAGTCTGTGCACAACGTCATCTCGCATTAGACCTACACGTGTTACAGGCTATATTGTGAGTGGAGATATGTAGGAGCGATGGTCGCATCAAGAACCCTGCAATCGTCATTACACACTGGACCTTGAAGCACAGCTTAGCGAGTTTGCGTAAGTACCAAGAATAGACACAGGAAAAAACACGACTTACGGAGATCGTGAAAATGTCTTGCGGAATGGAATGCATCATTTGAAAAGCGTACTACTTTTCACCCTGGGTTGCACGCAGATGCCAGTATCGTCAAAAGCGCAGTACAGCAGTACACGGGAAGGATGTTGTGTATGTATAGTCCTTGTGGAGAAAGGAATGTGTAGCTGTTGTTTCGTCGCAATAGAGATGGGGAGTTGACTTCGGAGGAAGATCGGAGAAATAGTACCTACTAATTGGCTGTTCGCCTTGCAATGACGCGGACGACCTCCATGACCGTGAAACCATCTAGGCCCCTCTTCCTGATGGAATTGAGATGCGACGAGAGTTCAATGCGTTGTAAATATGAGAAGGGAGGAGTAGAGTAGTGCAGAGCAATCTGATATACAAAGAGGCTATCAGTGAGAAAACAGACTGGAACATGTTCGGAAACGCACCCAAAGAGCTGATCCATAGCACGAATTGAATCGCTGGTTCTCCTCAACATCGAATGCAACATACCGCAGCTTCGTGGTCAGGCGACATGCTCACTAGGTTAATACAATGCTGAGATGTAACCAGTGCTGTAGAGTCGGAAGAAGACCAAGCATGGTCTCAGGATGACCAATAAACAAATCTGCGCTTTGGAATGCCAATACGCGCATGTCTCCCTCCAGTTTCGGGCGGTAACTCTGCCCTAGGTATGGCAGGATTGTATTGAAGATAAACGAGTCAAGAAAAGAGTAGGACCAGGAGCTCCTCGTCGTACCATGGTTTAGACAACCAGACGCAATCTTAGAAAGAATTACATCGGCGGTCGGGATGAGAGTTGCGGATCAAAAGAAATAGAGTCACATGCCATATCAAAATATGAACCCTAAAGGGGAAAGCATCCCGTAAGGCCAAAGTCAAACATACTTTGAGAACATCCGAAGCCTTTCATATCGGAACAAGTTAAAATTCTCGGGACGGAATCATATACGCAGATCAAACAACTCTTATATATTATCAACTAACTATCTTCAAGCTATCGTAGAAAGAAACTGTGGACGTGGAAAACGTTGGATATTTGTGTACATGAAAATCCAAATACACCCATTCTCAATTACTTCGAAGGAGGATCGGTGGCCAGAAGGTACAAGAGTCCGGAGGTTTGTTGGTAAAAGATGTAGGTGGCCCGTCCGAAAACAGAGAGAAGAGGCTCAAGGTTTCCTTGCAACTGGCCAGTGAAAGCTTGGATGGCTGGGGTCAAAAGATAGCTGAGAGTGCCGTTGAACAGTCCAAGGAAGTTAGAGAACAGGGCACTGAATTGAGCACTAGGGAAGTAAGAAGGACTTGTGAGCACAAGAAATCTGGATAATAAATTCAAGGGCACATACACAGCATCGATGATACTAGGTTGGGGGTCAGCACGGACATTGGGACTTCCACCAGTAAGTAAGGTCAGGCCATGAGCCAATGCAGCCAGAGTATTCTGGAGGAAGAAACATGAATATGGGACATACACTGCACATTCCATTAGCAAATACGTACCAAACTGATACCCGACACCGATATGACAGAGTTGACCCATCCGACTACACCGAAGAGAAGACTGAGGTCTTGAACTGACTGCAAGTCAACGAGCTGGTTGACAGCGTCTTTGACTGCAGAAGAGATCTTCTCGCTTTGCTCCACGATAATACTGTCAGTAACGTTGTTGGCATCCAGAAATTCTACAGAAGCACGTTATTCAACATGATATAAGGATCTTCCGCATGCTAGGACTCACTGAGGATGGTGGTGGGGCCAGCAAGATCAGTTTGCAACTTGTCAATAACGTCGCTGACACTGCAAGTAAGATAGTCTGTTAGAACGGATAAAGGCATGGTGAAGGATAGAGGATGTATTTACGTAGGCGTAACGCGAGCGGCACTGGGCTCTGGAGCGCGAACTTCACGAGCTGCTGAAGGAGCCAAACGAACTTCACGAGCTGCTGAAGGAGCCAAACGAGCTGCCGAAGGAGCCAAAGGTGAAGCCATCACGAAGACAGCAGAAGCCATAGCGGCGAGAGCAGCAAAGGGTGCAAAACGCATGATGATTGTCAAGAAAGCGTGTGGATGAGAATGGAATGAACTCGGGAGGATACTGGTAAGACTAATGCTGGACATTCGCTGGCCTTTTGTACGTCCAGAAAAGGCCTATTCAGTTGCGACATGAATCGATAGACTTGTCATTGACACTCTATTTTGCACCGTCGCCACACCCGGCGCCGAAGACGATCCTGAGCATTGAGCATGCAGAGCTGACAGGACGAGGATAGAAGAACACGGCTTCTCGCGTCCCATATGTTCCGGTGTATGGCAGGCAGAATCGAAGAACCCTGAGGTGGCCACCATGCAATGCACAAACATAGCTCAGCGCTCACATCCCATTGCTGCGCTCGCTTGCATCAAAGGAAGACAACATATGGAGCACCGAAGCGAAGGGACGACATTTGCGGAATTGGCTGCATGACATCGCATCATTTCCTAGCCCATAGACCCAGGTTGCCAGTGGTTGTGCATAACATTCTCCATGATAGTCACTTCTTTCTGCTCAGTGTACGGCAGTGCAGCTACTCGGCCTGTGCATTCAAGCCGTTGAAAAAAAGATACCGACCATATTTCGGTGCAATAAAATCGACTTCGGAAGGAAGCCGGAGCGAGAAGTCTTTGAAAGGCGGTGCTATATGCTGAAGGGGCCTTCTAACTATCGCCTAGACCTCGAATCGTACTCAGCCCTGTAGAAAACAGTTGATTGTAAGTTTATAAAAAGACCATAGCAGGCGCAAGACACCTACGCGCAATCTCAAGTGACGGAGTATGCAATTAGGGTTTATAGGTAGTCCCGCCTCAGCTCCCTCCTCGAGAGCGTGTACACCAAGCCAGTGAGCGCTCGGAGAGCCCATCTCAGTTTCCAACCCAGGTGCGAGAGACCAACTACAGCGGAACAACATGACATTGAGTTTAGCTCGACACAGATAGTTTCGCGAGACAGTATGCAGACAAGCGTATGTTGATTTCAATAGGAGGAATGGAGGCGAATCCAGAGTAAGAAGCCTAGAAGTGAATGATTAGCCACAGAATAAGAGATATGGTGCAATGCACTTCATCTACATACTGCAGATGTCGCCTTAGGTAGATGTCCATTCAGCACCCTTGATCTTATCGACTGCTAATTCTGCATCCTGAGTTTCGCGTCTGGCCCTTCTTCGCAGAGTCGCATGGAAGTAGATTAGGGCCGAATTGTGTGCCGATGCCTCAGATAATGCAGGATCGATAGGATTGAATGCAACGTCTGAGATGGTAGCCCTTATGAGGTTAAGACATACTACACTGTAGGCAAGCAGGCCTTTCGTTTCCTGAAACGAAGTCCATTCCTAGGCGGTCTGCCGTCGTCTCCCTAAAGCGACAAGCGGAGGTTTGTGCCAAGTGTGGTCATAGTAGGCAAACCCTGGTTCAAAAAGGATTGAGGCTTCGAGCTGTTTTGTCTAACGCAGTTCGTAGTCGCCGAAAGACGGAAAGTATTCGTCCATTCTAAGCGATTGCAGGTTATGCCACTATCTAGGAAGGCCCAAAGAGCCGTCGAGTCTTAAGGCCGTTTCGAGAGCACTGTCTTTCTGCTTCGAGTCCACCTGGGTGATATTGTAAGAGTCAGGCTTTCGTCAACGTCCGAAAGAGTGCTCCATCAGGCGCATCAGATATATATTCCCACGCCACTAACGAGATGACGATGGGACAGACTCAGACAGTGAGAAATATGTACGGACAAGCTCGGCCTGAAGGTTGCCGGTTCAATCCCGTGACTCGACGCTCCCATTATCTATTTATTCACATGTCCACTTTCTTTATCCTTTTCATTCTCCTCATTGTAGCTATTGTATTTACTATTGTACTAGATACATATAAATACTGTAGAGTACAGTAATGCATTGCTCAGCGGTTTGTCAACCCAGAGCTTTACTACTTCCTCCCCATCGATCCATCAATATCCCAAACTCAGACTCAGACTCAGCAGTTTGAAGGTTCTGTGAGCCGCAGTGTCAAGCTTGATTAATAGGTGCAGCGTTGACAAGGATTTACCGTTCAAACTTTGAGATTTTCAGCTACAGGTCAGCAGCAAGACCATGTCATCCTATTGAACTCGTTAGGCGAACAGTGGCTTCAGACTGCACAATTTGTTCTGCTTTGCCCTATAATGCTTTTTGTTTATGGGGAAGAAAATCGGAAATAATCACCCGGCTATAAGCCAAGCGAGATAGTTGTTAAGAATGGCATGCACGAATCCTTGCCTGCAGAAGTTTCACTGGAGATTCGTATGTTTACGACCACTTCGCCGAACACAATGCGGCGTCCCTGTCATTCTCAAAAATTCCTCGTAAATCTCTAATGTGCACTGAATAGAGAAATTAAAGGTATAATGAACACAGAAGTGGAAGAACTCGACGACGAGGGAGAAGAGTTATGTGTTTTCCGTAGACTCTTAGTAGTGAAGCCGAAGTCATGTGACTCCGCTTCCTTTGCTTTTGACTTCCACGTACTGTGTCTGAACTTTCCGTTCAGCCTTTTGCTCCCACCCACCACCTGTAGTGTTGTGTAAATAACCGTCCCATTGTTACCAAATCGCACTGTTACCGGTAACTTACCGGTAACTTACTGGTAACTTACCATCGGTCTGTGGAGGGCTGGTAAGTAACCCCACGTGCTAACATACTGTGACAAATTGTGACACAACCTTTCTACAGTCGGATTTGCACAGGCAGCTCACAGCTCACACAGCCGGCAGTCTCGCAGGGTAGCAGATGGAATGCATCGCCTTGCTTGAGCAGAAAATAGAAGTGTTAGAGACATATATATCATTGTTGAACTAGTGGCGCAGTGTGGCGGCGGCCATCAAGATACTATGGCCATGTTCTGTTGTATTATTGGTATATGCCACTAACTTCAAGTAAGTACATAACACTTTTAGTGTACATTTATAAGTGTTCCATCCATCCCCTCCCTTTGACATAATACATCCTCTAGTGGGGACCGGTGCTTGCACCGCTGGAAAATTTTTTGGATTTTTGGCGCAGCGAAAAGCGCACGTGATCTTACTTACCGGTAACTTACTGGTAACTTACCTGCTGAGGTTTGGGTCGTTGGTAACTGACCAGTAACTTACCGTCGCCGGAGCAATGTTACACAACACTAACCACCTGCCCTGTCACGACATACTGATGTTTTTTCTAGCATAGTTTGCTGCATGCAGCTCAACATGAACTCCTCCTTGGGAGGAGTTAGGTAGCTTCGTCTTGCTGATTCCTTTGCAGAGAATAGATTTCCGATCAGCCGCTCAGGCAAGGGATTTCTCAGCGGACGCAGCCGCCTCGCCCATACTCGTTGAGATGTCTGTATCGTACTAGCTATAATTTCATCATATTCTACCTCATGCCCAGGTTTCACGCCTTGTCTACGGAAAAGAGCACAATGATATGTTTACCCAAAAAAAAAAAAACCTGAA
>Ga0247734_1001917_pt1 | contig 14764 bp, 18 predicted proteins | sample UWRJL103311B2_FD_180933 | JGI IMG/M metagenome (GOLD analysis project Ga0247734, IMG submission 180933) | Plant litter microbial communities from Arlington Agricultural Research Station in Wisconsin, United States - UWRJ-L103-311B-2 | ecosystem: Environmental > Terrestrial > Plant litter >... | reverse complement strand
CCGACGAGGACGTCGAGCAGGAGCAGATCGTCAAGCAGAAGCGGGGCTGACGATGGCCGCATCGGTACGCGAGCTACGCGCGAAGATCAGGTCGACCCAGGCGACCAAGAAGATCACGCGCGCCATGGAGCTCATCGCTGCGTCGCGCATCATCAAGGCGCAGCAGCGGGCGGCGGCGGCAGCGCCGTACGCCCGTGAGCTCACGCGCGCCGTGTCGGCCGTCGCCACCTTCTCCAACGTCGACCACCCGTTGACGACCGAGAAGGAGAACCCCACGAAGGCCGCGGTGCTGGTCATCACGAGCGATCGTGGGCTCGCCGGCGCCTACTCGTCCTCGGTGCTCAAGGAGGCCGAGCGCCTCGTCGAGAAGCTGCAGGGCGAGGGCAAGGAGGTCGACCTCTACCTGAGCGGTCGCAAGGCGGAGGCGTACTACCGCTTCCGTGGGCGTCCGTTCATCGAGTCGTGGACGGGCTTCTCCGACCAGCCGCAGTACTCCGACGCCCGCGAGATCGGCAACACGCTGGTCAGGACGTTCGTGGTCGACGAGTCCGAGGACGCGATCGACCCGGCGCTCGCGGCCGACGAGCTGCACGTCGTCTTCACCCGGTTCCGGTCGATGCTGACGCAGGAGCCCGACGTGATCCGGCTGCTGCCCCTCGAGGTCGTGGAGGGCACCGACGCTCCGAGCGAGGACGACGTCCTGCCGCTCTACGAGTTCGAGCCCTCGGCGCACGAGGTGCTGGACGCGCTGCTGCCCAAGTACGTCCACAGCCGCATCTACTACTGCCTGCTGCAGGCCTCGGCCTCGGAGCTCGCCGCTCGACAGAAGGCGATGAAGTCCGCGACGGACAACGCGCAGGACCTCATCGAGAAGTACACCCGAACAGCCAACCAGGCCCGTCAGGCCGGAATTACCCAGGAGATCAGCGAGATCGTGGGCGGCGCCAACGCGCTCGCCGACGCCACCGCTGGGAGTGAGTGAGAGAGATGCCTACCAAGACCGCAGACCAGACGACGGACGACGCGACGCTTGCCACCGGCCGGGTGGCTCGTGTCACCGGACCCGTGATCGATGTCGAGTTCCCCAGCGACGCGATCCCGGACATGTACAACGCTCTCAAGGTCGACACCACGATCGACGGTGTCACCGAGACCCTGACCCTCGAGGTCGCACTCCACATCGGTGACGGCCTGATCCGCGCGATCAGCCTGCGCCCGACCGACGGCATCGTCCGCGGCGCGACGGTGACCAACACCGGCGGACCCATCACGGTCCCGGTCGGCGACCAGACGCTCGGCAAGGTGTTCAACACCACGGGCGACGTCATGAACCTCGCCGAGGGCGAGGTGTGGGAGGTCAAGGAGCGCCGCGGCATCCACGGCAAGGCCCCGGCCTTCGACCAGCTCGAGTCCAAGACCGAGATGTTCCAGACCGGCATCAAGGTCATCGACCTCCTGACGCCCTACGTGCTCGGCGGCAAGATCGGCCTGTTCGGTGGAGCCGGCGTCGGCAAGACCGTGCTGATCCAGGAGATGATCGCCCGTGTGGCCCGCGACCACGGCGGCGTCTCGGTGTTCGCCGGTGTCGGCGAGCGCACCCGCGAGGGCAACGACCTCATCGTCGAGATGGAGGAGGCCGGCGTCCTCGGACAGACCGCCCTCGTGTTCGGCCAGATGGACGAGCCGCCGGGAGCGCGTCTTCGCGTCGCCCTGTCGGCCCTGACGATGGCCGAGTACTTCCGCGACGTGCAGAACCAGGACGTGCTGCTGTTCATCGACAACATCTTCCGGTTCACGCAGGCCGGCTCGGAGGTCTCCACGCTGCTCGGCCGCATGCCGTCCGCCGTGGGCTACCAGCCGACGCTGGCCGACGAGATGGGTGTGCTCCAGGAGCGCATCACCTCGACGCGCGGTCACTCGATCACCTCCCTGCAGGCGATCTACGTGCCGGCCGACGACTACACCGACCCGGCCCCGGCCACGACGTTCGCACACCTGGACGCCACGACCGAGCTCAACCGTGAGATCGCGTCGATGGGCATCTACCCGGCCGTCGACCCGCTGACGTCGACCTCGCGCATCCTGGACCCGCGCTACATCAGCGAGGCCCACTACACGACCGCCAACCGGGTCAAGAGCATCCTGCAGCGCAACAAGGAGCTCCAGGACATCATCGCGATCCTCGGCGTCGACGAGCTGAGCGAAGAGGACAAGACGCTCGTGTCGCGTGCTCGTCGCATCCAGCGCTTCCTGTCCCAGAACACCTACGTGGCCAAGCAGTTCACGGGCATCGAGGGCTCGACCGTCTCCATCGACGAGACGATCGACGGCTTCACGAAGATCTGTGACGGCGACTACGACCACGTGGCCGAGCAGGCCTTCTTCATGTGCGGCGGTCTCGAAGACGTCGACAAGAAGTGGGAAGAAATCCAGAAGGGTCTGTGATGGCCGACCCGATCCAGGTGGAGCTCGTGGCCGCCGACCGCGTCGTGTGGTCGGGCCAGGCCAGCGAGGTGCTCGCCCGCACCGTCTCGGGCGACCTCGGCATCCTGTCGAGGCACGCGCCGCTGCTGTCGCTGCTGGTCCCCGGCGTCGTGGAGATCACGCCGCTGGACGGCGACGTGGTCCGCGCCGCGGTCGACGAGGGCTTCCTCTCGGTCGCCGACAACCGTGTGTCGATCCTGAGCGAGGATGCGTTCCTCGCCTCCGAGATCGACGCTGCGGCGGTCAAGGCCGAGCTCGAGACCGCGCAGAAGGACGAGGACGAGGTGGCCGTTCGGCGCGCCGAGGCCAAGCTGCGACTCGTCGACAAGTCGTCCTGACGCACAGGTCCTGACACAACAGGAGGGAGCTCGTCGTGCCGCTGTGGTGGTGGTTGGTCGACTCCCTCCTGTTCGTCGTCGTGCTGCTGGTCCTGCTGGTCGTCGGGCTGCTGGTGCGCGGCCGGTTGCTCGCCCGATCCGGGGGCGCCTTCGACATGAGCGTCACCCGAGGGGCTGACGCGCAGGTCAAGGGCTGGATGCACGGCCTGGCCGTGTACGGCGACACCGAGCTGCGATGGTTCCGGACCTTCTCCCTGTCGTGGCGGCCGCGCTACCGCTTCACCCGCGGCGACGTCCAGATCGACGGTCGTCGTGAGCCGGTCGGGCACGAGGTGCACGCGATCCATCCCGGGCACCTGATCGTGGGCACGGACCACGCGTCGGGCGTGCGGCAGTTCGCGATGAGTCCCAACGCGCTGACGGGGCTGCTGTCGTGGTTGGAGTCCTCTCCGCCCGGACAGCGTGTCAACAACGTGCTCTGAGCGACGCCACCGTCTGGGCGAAACCGGTTGACGCTCCGCCGCGGCCGGGAGACAATCGGGACATGTTCTGCGGGTCTCGACCCGTTCCCCCTGGAACTCCTCAAAGGATTCACGCGATGAAGCGTCTTGTTGTTGGTGTGTTCGTCTCCGCCCTCACCGTCGTCGGCCTGGCGCCTGCCGCGTCCGCCGCATCGACGAGCGACGCGGTCGTGGTCAAGGTCAAGGTCGCCAAGGCCGTCAAGCCCAAGCCGGGCAAGATCATCGACTGGGACGCGCCGGGCAAGGCCATCGACTGGGATGCCCCGGCTCCCGTCTCCGGTGGTGGCGCCAGCACTCAGCGCATCGACTGGGACTGACCGTCGCGGGTGGTCGGCGCGGTGCGCCGACCACCCGGTCTAGCGCTCGCCGCCGGGCACCCAGAGCACATCGCCCTTCTCGCGGTTGCCGTAGCGCCCGAGGATGAACAGCAGGTCGCTGAGGCGGTTGAGGTACTTGGCGGTCAGCACGTTCATGGTCTCGCCGTGCTCCTCCAGCGCGGCCCAGGCCGAGCGCTCGGCCCGACGCGTCACGGTGCAGGCGACGTGGACAGCGGCTGCTGCCGGCGTCCCGCCGCGCAGGATGAACGAGCGCAGCTTGGGCACCTGCTCGTTGTAGTGGTCGCACCAGGCCTCGAGCCGGTCGATGTACTCCGGCTCGACACGCAGCGGCGGGAACTTGGGGTCCTCGACGACGGGGCACGACAGATCGGCTCCGACGTCGAACAGGTCGTTCTGCACGTGCGTCAGCACCGCGACGACGTCCTCGTCGAGCGTCCCCAGCGAGATCGCGAAGCCGATCTGGGCGTTCGCCTCGTCGACGTCGGCGTAGGCCGCCAGCCGGAGGTCGAGCTTGCTGGTCTTGCTCATGTCGCCCAGGTTCGTCGTGCCGTCGTCGCCGGTGCGTGTGTAGATGCGTGTCAGGTTCACCATGCGGCAGATACTAGGTCGTCGCGCCGATGTGAGACACGACGCCTCGGGGAAGCGGTGACGCGTCAGGTTACGAAAAGGTAACCTGACGCCTATGCCTGACAAGCCCTGGGTGATGCGGACGTACGCCGGACACAGCTCCGCCGCCGAATCGAACGCTCTCTACCGCCGCAACCTCGCCAAGGGGCAGACCGGTCTCTCGGTCGCCTTCGACCTGCCGACGCAGACGGGGTACGACCCCGATCACGAGCTCAGCAGGGGAGAGGTCGGCAAGGTCGGCGTGCCGATCCCGCACCTCGGCGCGATGCGGCGGCTGTTCCAGGACATCCCGCTCGACACCATGAACACGTCGATGACGATCAACGCCACCGCGATGTGGCTGCTCGCGATGTACCAGGTCGCCGCGGAGGAGCAGGGCGTCGACCCGGCCCAGCTGTCGGGCACGACCCAGAACGACATCATCAAGGAGTACCTGTCGCGTGGCACGTACGTGTTCGGGCCGGCGCCGTCCCTGCGCCTGACGACCGACATGATCGCGTACACGGTCAGCACGATCCCGAAGTGGAACCCGCTGAACATCTGCAGCTATCACCTGCAGGAGGCCGGGGCCACGCCGACGCAGGAGCTCGCCTACGCGCTGACGACCGCCATCGCGGTCCTCGACTCGGTCCGCGACTCCGGTCAGGTGCCGCCCGAGGAGTTCGAGAAGGTCGTCGGTCGGATCTCCTTCTTCGTCAACGCCGGCGTGCGCTTCGTCGAGGAGATGTGCAAGATGCGCGCCTTCGGGCGGCTGTGGGACGAGATCACGCGCGAGCGCTACGGCGTCCAGGACCCCAAGATGCGACGCCTGCGGTACGGCGTGCAGGTCAACTCGCTGGGGCTGACCGAGGCGCAGCCGGAGAACAACGTCCAGCGCATCGTGCTGGAGATGCTCGGCGTGACCCTCAGCAAGGACGCCCGCGCCCGTGCGGTGCAGCTGCCGGCCTGGAACGAGGCGCTCGGCCTGCCTCGGCCGTGGGACCAGCAGTGGTCGCTGCGTCTGCAGCAGGTCCTGGCCTTCGAGTCCGACCTGCTGGAGTACGACGACATCTTCGAGGGATCGATCGTCGTCGAGGCCAAGGTCACCGAGCTGTGCGAGGGAGCCCGTGCCGAGATCGACCGGGTGCAGGCGATGGGCGGTGCGGTCGCGGCCGTCGAGTCCGGCTACATGAAGCAGGCCCTGGTCGGGTCGCACTCCGAGCGTCGGGCTCGCATCGAGGCCGGTGAGATGAAGGTCGTGGGCGTCAACTCCTACGTCGAGACCGAGCCCTCGCCGCTGACCGCCGATCTCGACACCGCGATCATGACCGCCGATCCCCAGGCCGAGGCCAATGCGGTCGCCGACGTCGAGGCCTGGCGCGAGCAGCGCGACCAGGCCGAGGTCGACGAGGCGCTGCTGCGACTGCAGAACGAGGCCAAGACCGAGGTCAACCTGATGGAGGCGACGCTGGCCGCGGTGCGTGCCGGAGCCACGGTGGGCGAGTGGGCCGGCGCCCTGCGCGAGGTCTTCGGGGAGTACCGGGCGCCCACGGGCGTCAGCGGCGTCGCGAGCGTCGCCGAGGCCGGGGCCGAGCTGACCGCCGTGCGGGAGCGGGTCAAGCAGACCGGCGACGAGCTGGGCACCCGTCTGCGGTTCCTGGTCGGCAAGCCCGGCCTGGACGGTCACTCCAACGGCGCCGAGCAGATCGCGGTGCGAGCGCGCGACGCCGGCTTCGAGGTCGTCTACCAGGGCATCCGGCTGACACCGGCGCAGATCGTCGCGGCGGCGGTGGCCGAGGACGTCCACTGCGTCGGTCTGTCGATCCTCTCGGGCTCCCACATGGAGCTGGTGCCCGACGTGCAGAAGGCCATGGCCGGTGCCGGCATCGGCGACGTCCCGCTGATCGTCGGCGGCATCATCCCGGAGTCGGACGCCCGGAAGATGGAGGCCTCCGGCGTCGCCGCGGTCTTCACGCCGAAGGACTTCGGCATGACCGCGATCATGGATCGCATCGTCGACGAGATCCGCAAGGCCAACGACCTGCCGCTCTGACCTGGTCGGCGAGACCGCCCGAGCCGGGGCGGCTCAGTTCAGGCCGCGGAAGTCCTCCGGGAGGCCGCCGCCGGCGACGATGTCCGCGGTGAGGTCCTGCAGCGCCATCAGCGCGACGGACTGGCTGGTCGGTCCGTACGACACGCGGGCGACTCCGAGCTCCTCGAGCCGGGCCAGGGGCAGCGACCCGGGGACGCCGATGACCGTCAGCTTCTGGGGGCCCCAGGCGTCGACGAACGCCGTGACGTCGTCCTCGGTCAGCAGGCCCGGGACGAAGACGACCGGCGCCCCGGCGGCCAGGTACGCCGATCCGCGCTCGATCGCGTCGGCGAGGACGTCCGCGTGCGGACGGTCGCCCGCCTTGACGAACGCGTCGGTGCGTGCGTTGAGGACGAGGTCGATGCCCTCGGCCCGCCCCGCAGCGAGGACGGCCTCGACGGCAGCGACCGACTCGGCCAGCGGCTTCATCTGGTCCTCCAGGTTGGCGCCGACGGCGCCCACCTGGATCGCCTTGCGAGCGGTCTCGCCCGGATTGCCGTAGCCGGCCTCGAGGTCGGCCGTGACCGGCAGGTCCGTGGCCGACACGACGGTGCCGATGGCCTCGATCATCAGCTCGACCGGGATGTTCTCACCGTCCTCGTAGCCGTACGAGGCGGCGATGGAGTGGCTGGCCGTGGCGAGGGCGTGGATGCCGTCGACCTCGGACACGACGCGGGCGGTGATCGCGTCCCACACGTTGACGACCTTCAGGAGGGCCGGATCGGTGTGCAGGGCGAGGAGCTTCTGGGACTGGGCTGCGATGTCGGTCATGCGTCCACGGTAGGAGCCCGCACCCAGCCGCGCCGGTCGAGCGGTCGCCGTCCGGGCTGAGGCAAGCCATTCCTGGGTGGAACGAGTGCCCGCAGGTGCCCTACGCTCGGGTCACCGCTCAGGCGGCGATCTTCGCCTTGGTCTTCTTCCCGGACTTGCCGACCTTGACGAGCTTGCGCTTCTTGACGGTGTAGCCCTCGGGCAGGGTGCCCTCCCGCATCGCACGAAGCGGGCAGCGCTTGCACGCCGGCTTGTCGCTGCAGCACTTCTTCTTCGGGAGCTTCGGCACGAGGACCACGGTACCAGCGTGAGGTGAGCCTCGCCTTATGCGCGACACTAGGAGCATGGGACACATGGCAGCACCAGCATTCGTCGAACGGCTCAACGAGCAGATCGGCCACGAGTTCAGCGCTCACCAGCAGTACGTCGCGATCGCCGCCTACTACGACGCGCTGACGATGCCGCAGATGGCGGCGTTGTTCTACCAGCAGGCGCACGAGGAGCGCGACCACGCGATGATGATGGTCCGCTACCTCCTGGACGCCGACCACACGCCGGTCATCCCCGGCCTGCCCGCGCCGCGGTTCGACTTCGCGGACGTCGTGGAGCCGGTCGCCGTGGCCCTCGAGCAGGAGAAGCGCGTCACCGAGCAGATCAACGACCTGACGCGCATCGCTCGTGAGAACAACGACTACGCCTCGGACCAGTTCATGCAGTGGTTCATCAAGGAGCAGGTCGAGGAGATCGCCAAGATGAGCGATCTGCTGGCGGTCGTGACCCGCTCGAAGGACGACTACGAGCGCATCGAGGACTGGGTGGCGCGTGAGGACCAGGGCGCCGAGTCCGATCCGACCGCCCCGCGCATCGCCGGTGCGTAGAGCAGCGGTCCTCGCCGTCGTCGCCCTCGCGACGCTGGCGGCCTGTGGATCGGAGGCGACGAGCGACGGCCGGACGGGTGCGCCGTCCGCCGGGACGTCGCTGACGGTCGTCGTGACGCCCGACGAGGGCAAGGACGCCTCGACGTACGAGCTGACCTGCGATCAGGCCGGGGGAGACCACCCGCAGCCCGAGCAGGCGTGCGAGGCCGTCGCGGCGGCCGGAGCCTCGGTGTTCGAGCCGGTGCCGGCCGGCCAGTCCTGCACGCAGATCTTCGGGGGACCGCAGACCGCCACGGTCACCGGCACCTACGACGGCCGCCAGGTCGACGCGACGTTCAGCCGGACGGACGGCTGCGAGATCGCCCGTTGGGACGAGCTCGGCACGACGTTCTTCACGGTGCCGTTGCAGTAGGGCGCGCGGCTCGTTCCTCGCCGCTCGGGCCCGGGGTCGGTCAGAAGAGGCGGAGCGAGGGGTCGTCGATGCCTCGCAGCTCGTCGTAGTTCACGACGACGCACTCGATGCCTCGGTCGTGCGCCAGCACCCGGGCCTGCGGCTTGATCTCCTGGGCCGCGAAGATGCCGCGCACCGGACGCAGCGCGGGGTCGCGGTTCATCAGCTCGAGGTAGCGGGTCAGCTGCTCGACGCCGTCGATGTCGCCGCGACGCTTGATCTCCACGGCCACCGAGGAGTTGGCGGCGTCCTTGCACAGCAGGTCGACGGGGCCGATCGCCGTCATGTACTCGCGACGCACGAGACTCATGCCTTCGCCGAGGGCGGTGGTGTGCTCCGCGAGCAGCTCCTGCAGGTGCTTCTCGACCCCGTCCTTCTGCAGCCCGGGGTCGATGCCGAGCTCGTGGGCGGAGTCGTGCAGCACCTCCTCGATGCGGATGCGCAGCGTGTCGTCGGTCTTGCCGGCCGTGACGGTCCACTCGACGACGCCGTCGTCGGCCAGTCCCTCGCGCAGCGTGCACGGGGGGCTCATCCAGTTGAGGGGCTTGTACGAGCCGCCGTCGGAGTGGATGAGCACCGAGCCGTCGTTCTTGACCATGATGAGCCGGGTGGCCAGGGGAAGGTGTGCCGCCAGGCGTCCTGCGTAGTCGACCTGGCAGCGGGCGATGACCAGCCTCACTCGAGTCGCGTGGCCGTGCCGAGGGTGAAGACGAGCGTCTCGTCGACGACCGTGCCCTCGTCGGTGTTGCCGTCGTCGCCGATCAGGGAGATCGTGTCGCCGTCGACGCTGTACTTGCCGGTGCGGAAGTCGAGCACGCCCTGGAAGTCCTCGACGAAGGTGCCGTCCTCGACCAGGTGGAGGACGTAGTCCTCCGACGGGATCTGCCAGTCGCCGCGCAACGCGACGGCCGCCGGATCGGCGGGATCGACGTCCGGCGCCTCGCTGATGGTCGCGGACGGGGTCGACGGCGCCGGCGAGATGTCGTTGCCGGAGCTGCCGGAGCTGTCGGAACCGCAGCCGGCGAGCATCGTCAGGACGGTACCGGCGATGGCTGTGGCGAGCGTCACACGTCGGTGCATGCTTCCCCCTAGGGCAGTGGACAAGGTCACGCTAGTGTGTCACGACCGCTATATTACTGAGGAGTAGCCATGCAGGACATCGTCGATCGTCTCGTCGCCAGCGACCCTGCCGCACAGGTCGTCCGCACGCTGCTGCTGCCCTATCTCAACCACGCCGCGACCATGTACGAGAGCGGTTACGCCACGGGCGAGGACATCGACGCGGCCATGCGCCTCGGTTGTGGATACCCGGTCGGACCGCTCGCGCTGGTCGACGCGATCGGCGCCGGCACCGTCGTCGCGGGACTCGAGAAGCTGTACGCCGAGACCGGCGACGAGCTGCACGCGCCGGCATCCGTCCTGAGGGCGCAGGCCGCCGACGGCTCGACCTTCGCGGCCGCGGCATCGGACCGGTCGGCGGCTCCTCGGCTGCGGCACGAGATCGGTCGGGTCGGTGTCGTCGGCACCGGCACGATGGCGTCGGGCATCGTCGAGGTGTTCGCCAAGGCCGGGTACGACGTGACGTTCGTCGGTCGTGGTGAGGACAAGGTCGCCGGCGTCGTGGCCGCGGTCACCAAGAGCCTCGACAAGGCGATCGCACGTGGCAAGCTCGACGAGGGCGGCAAGGCGCAGGTGCTCGACCGCCTCACGGGCTCGACGGAGCGTGCCGCCCTCGCCGATGCCGATCTCGTCGTCGAGGCCGTCGCCGAGGACCTCGAGGTCAAGCTCGAGCTGTTCGCCGATCTCGACCGCCTGGTCAAGCCCGGCGCGATCCTGGCCACCACCACCTCCTCGCTGTCGATCAACGACTGCGCAGCGGCGACCGCCCGACCGCAGGACGTCATCGGCATGCACTTCTTCAACCCGGCCACGATCATGAAGCTGGTCGAGGTCGTGACGGCCGACGAGACGACGGCCGAGGTCGACGAGACCGTGCGGGCGCTGTGCGTCGAGGCAGCCAAGCACCCGGTGGCGTGCGGGGACCGGGCCGGGTTCATCGTCAACGCACTGCTCTTCCCGTACCTCAACGACGCCGTCAAGCTCCACGAGGCGGGCGGGGGCTCGATCGACGAGATCGACGAGGCGCTCACCGCGACGCGGCTGCCGATGGGCCCCTTCCAGCTGCTCGACGTCGTCGGCAACGACGTGTCGCTCGCGATCCAGCAGTCACTGGTCGGCACGTTCGGCCACGCCGGGTGGCAGCCGGCACCCTCGCTGGAGCGCCTGGTCGCCGAGGGCAGGCTCGGCCGCAAGACCGGCGCGGGCTTCCGCACGTACTGAGGTGTGGTGTAAACCGCAGTTTCATTCAGCCGATAACCCCCGGCGTCCCGGGTCGTTGGTCTAGTCGGAGCACGAGCGGACAGGAGCAGCGATGACGATCAGGTCGTACGCCGTGACCGGCGCCCGTGCCGTGCGCGTCGGTGCCCTGGTCGTCGCGGTCGCGCTGCTGGTCGCCCTGATCGCCCTGCAGACCTTCGCGTCGCGGTACGGGGGGTCCACGGACGCCGCGACCTTCCAGCCCGGCGCGTCGGACGTGCGGCTGTCCGCCGCCATCGCCGAGCAGGAGTCGGCCGGACGACGGTGCTCCGGCCGGCCGGCCCTGACGGACGTCGTGCTGTTCCAGCGCTCCGCGACCGGCACGGTCAGCGTGCTGTCGTTCGACCGCGCGATCGCCGCGTCGATGGCCGGCACCGGGTGGATCCGACGCTTCTGCGTCTGACCCGGTGACGCGTGGGTGGAGCCGGACCCCGACCGTAGACTGACGCCATGCCCCGCAGACGCGTCGCCCGACCGGCGACACCGCCCCTGCGGGCCAGCAGCGAGGTGCAGGAGCGCAAGGCCGACGGCGACTGGTTCGTCCGGCAGACCCGCGGCTCCGCGACGAAGGACTACCGCTGCCCGGGCTGCTCGCAGCTCATCGGGCGCGGCCTGACGCACGTCGTCGCCTGGCCGGTCGAGAAGGCCCTCCTCAGCGAGGCCGCGATCGACGAGCGTCGGCACTGGCACACCGCGTGCTGGGCGAGGAAGCACTAGGACATGGCTGCACCGATCCACGGAGGTACCCCGGCATGACGCAACGAATTCGCGGCACCTCGGTGCTGCCGGCCGACCGCGAGCCCATCGCGCTCGAGACGGCGGACGGGCTCACGCTGGTCGGCGAGCTGGCGCTGCCGCTGGACCGTCCGCCGGTGGCGACGATGATCTGCGTGCACCCCCTGCCGACCCACGGCGGGATGATGGACAGCCACCTGTTCCGCAAGGCGTCCTACCGGCTGCCGGCGCTGGCCGACGTCGCGGTGCTGCGGTTCAACACGCGCGGCACCTCCAGCATCCAGGGCACCAGCGACGGCGCCTTCGACAACGGCGTGGGGGAGCGGTTCGACCTCGCGGCCGCCGTCGAGCACGCGGAGCTCCTCGACCTGCCGAACATCTGGCTGGTCGGCTGGTCGTTCGGGTCCGACCTCACGCTGATGTACGGGCTCGAGCCCTCGGTCGTCGGCGCCGTCCTGCTGTCGCCTCCGCTGCGGTACTCCAAGCCGGAGCATCTCCAGGCCTGGGCCGACTCCGGCCGGCCGCTCACGGCCCTCGTCCCCGAGCTCGACGACTTCCTGCGGCCTCCGGAGGCGCGGGAGCGCTTCGCGGCGATCCCGCAGGCCGAGGTCGTCGCGGTCGACGGTGCCAAGCACCTCTGGGTCGGTGACTCCGAGCGGGCGCTCGACGAGATCACGCACAGGCTCGTCCCTGACGTCACGATCCCGCTGCCCGACACCTGGGACGGCCCGATGGAGCGCGCCGACTCCTCGGCCTACGCCGACCGCACCGTGGCGGCCTTCAAGGACGTCCCGGTGCGGCCGGCCGACTGATCAGCGCACGCCGCAGGCCTGCGGCGGGCTAGCTGGCAGCGGGCTTCTGGCTGGTCGGCTCGTCGTCCTCGTCCTCGTCGACGTCCTCGGCCACCGGCTCCTTCGCAGCGGCCGTGGGGGCCGACGCGGACTCGGCCTTCGACGGCTCCTCGATCGTGACGTCGGGTGCGAAGGTCGACACGATGTCGCGCAGCTGCCCCATCTGGGCCATGATCCCGTCGCGCTTGCGCTGCAGCTCCTCGACCTCGGCGCGCAGGGAGCGGGTCTGGCGCTCGGCGTCGGTCGTCGCGGTGGCACGGATCTTCTGCGCCTCGGCGTTGGAGCTGGACAGCAGCTGGGCGGCCTGCGTCTTGGCGTTGTCGAGCAGTCCGGCGGCGTCTGCGCTGGCCGCGTCACGTGACTTCGCGGCCTGCGTCATGATCTCGCGGGCGCGCTCGTCGGCCGCGGAGGCGCGCGTCTCGGCATCCTTGACGAGCTTGCCGGTCTGCTCCATGGCCGAGGCGTGGTTCTCGGACGCCTCGCGCGCGAGGCGCTCCTTCTCGACGGCGAGCACGCGGCGGGCCTCGGTGACCTCGCGGTCGGCGGCGGCGCGGGCCTGCTCGACCTCGCGGGTGGCCCCGAGGCGCATGTTCTGGGAGTCCTGCTCGGCAGCGAGGCGCAGCTGGGCGGCCTCGCGCTCGGCCTGGGCGCGGAGGTCCTCGGTGTGCGCGATGGCGTCGGCGTGCATCGCCTCGGCGTCCTCGAGGAGCTGCTTGCGCTTCTCCTCCAGCTCGACGACGGCCTGACCGCGCATCTCCTCGGCGTCGTGGTGGGCCGTCGCCCGCACCATGGCGGCCTCCTCCTCGGCCTTCTTGACCAGCTCGTCGGCCTCGCGGATGGCCCGGTTGCGGACGTCGTCGGCCTCCTGCTCGGCCAGTCCGAGGAGCTGGGCCGCGTGGTTGCCGAGCCCCGTGTAGGTGGGCTTCTCGACGGCCTCGACGCGGTCCTTGAGCTTCTCGATGATCTCGCGGAGGTTCTCGTTCTCGCTCTGACTGGTCCGGAGCGCCTCGGCGGCGCGCTGGTGCTCGGCGGTCTGGGTGCGGACCCAGGCGTCGACGGCGTCGCTGTCGTAGCCGCCGCGGCGTGCCAGCGGGAAGGCTGCCTCGCCGGAGCTGGAGGCGGCGTCGAAGATGGACAATCCGGGCTGGTCGGACATGCTGATCCCATTCGTGGCGATAGGAGACGGTCGGTGAGCACCACCTTACCCGCCGAAAAGGGGCGCGGGCACGGCTGCTCGAGCCGTTCCCGCGCCCCTCGGGCCGAGCAGGTTCAGACGCCGCGGAACCGGTTGATCTCGGTGATGTGCTTGGCGCGCTTCTCCTCGTCGCGGACGCCGAGGCCTTCCTCGGGGGCCAGGCAGAGGACGCCGACCTTGCCCTGGTGCAGGTTGTGGTGCACGTCCAGGGCGGCCTGCCCGGTCTCCTCCAGGGAGTACACGCGCGAGACCGTCGGGTGGATCAGGCCCTTGTCGATGAGCTTGTTGGCCTCCCACGACTCGCGGTAGTTCGCGAAGTGCGAGCTCTTGATGTTCTTCAGGTTCATCCAGAGGTAGCGGTTGTCGTACTGGTGCATGTAGCCCGAGGTCGACGCGCAGGTGACGATCGTGCCGCCCTTGCGGGCCACGTAGACGCTGGCGCCGAACGTCTCACGACCCGGGTGCTCGAAGACGATGTCGGGATCGTCGCCGCCCGTGAGCTCGCGGATCTTCTTGCCGAAGCGCTGCCACTCCTTGGGGTCCTGGGTGTGCTCGTCCTTCCAGAACTTGTAGCCCTCGGCGGAGCGGTCGATGACGAGCTCGGCGCCCATCTTCTTGACGATCTCGGCCTTCTCGGGCGACGACACGACGCACACGGGGGTGGCGCCGCCGTTGAGGGCGAACTGCGTCGCGTACGAGCCGAGGCCACCGGACGCGCCCCAGATCAGGACGGTGTCGCCCTGCTTCATGTTGGCGCCGTTGGTCGAGACCAGCTGGCGGTAGGCCGTCGAGTTGACGAGGCCGGGGCTGGCGGCCTCCTCCCACGTCAGGTGTGCCGGCTTGGGCATGAGCTGGTTGGCCTTGACGATCGCGAGCTGGGCGAGCCCGCCGAAGTTGGTCTCGAAGCCCCAGATCCGCTGCTCGGGGTCCATCATCGTGTCGTTGTGGCCGTCGGGGCTCTCGAGCTCGACGGACAGGCAGTGCGCGACGACCTCGCGACCCGGCGCCCACTTGTTGACGCCCGGTCCGACGCGCAGCACGACGCCGGCCAGGTCCGAGCCGACGACGTGGTAGGGCAGGTCGTGGCGCTTGGTGTACTCCGAGAGGCGGCCGTAGCGCTCGAGGAAG
>Ga0247734_1001916_pt1 | contig 14770 bp, 13 predicted proteins | sample UWRJL103311B2_FD_180933 | JGI IMG/M metagenome (GOLD analysis project Ga0247734, IMG submission 180933) | Plant litter microbial communities from Arlington Agricultural Research Station in Wisconsin, United States - UWRJ-L103-311B-2 | ecosystem: Environmental > Terrestrial > Plant litter >... | reverse complement strand
TAGTCGTGTTTACCATATCGAAGATATGGTACAAAGTCTCGGGTGGGATGCCGGTTGGCACCACTACTTTTGTCAATGCAGCAGTTGTTGGTGGTCCGGGAAACTCGGAAAGTCATCCCGCAACGACAGTCGAGATATGAGTTGTTGATCACATACATATTCTAGTTAGGCACCTTATATCTGAGAGCTTACAAGTGAGATTTCTCTCCAAAATACAAATGCGTGTGCTAAATTTAACCTGAATTAGTAAATCCTTTACTACCGTTAACTATAAGCAAGTTTTCGAGGCTGATTTTGCAAATTTGGTCACTGCCCGCTGGTGCTTCAGACACGGGGAAAATTGATAAGGAAGAAAGCTACATTTCCAAGCTTTAACTCTATGAGGCTTCAGTTTGGTGTTGCTGCCGAAATAGATTGATCGGGATTGAGGGTATCACCATCTCTTCTAGTCGGCGGTGACCCTTAACTTAATATATCTCTTGGGTTTGGTTACTGTATCTTCAAGGATGATCAATGGTAAACTAAACAAGGCTAGCAAATCAACAGCCAAATGAATAAGCCTAGATTCAACTTTATACATCCAAACTCAAACGATTGTTGCAAGATTCCCAATAGAATTGCGTAAACACCTAGTTATCAAAGCCAGTAGTTTGGACCATTTGTTACTCCTATATGCTCTACATAACTTTCTAACGTTCCAAGTAAAGAGATTTCACACACATCGTCGATCGCTCTTAGATTCTTGGTAAAATATCGATTTGCATGCATGTTTCAAAGTGTAGATAATTTGTTACCACTGTTTTATTTCCAAGATTATATTGAAATCTATTTCGCATTGCTTTAAGTTGTCCCAAAGAAACATGGGAGTAATCAGAGCTAGACCAGAGCCAACAAGAAAGCAGATAATTTGTTAATCACTTCTCTCGACGTCCCGGAACTGTACCACATTTATGGAGATTTCTCTAAGATTTATTAGCCGACATTTTGCTCTTCTTTACTCACGCTACTATCCGCTGCTCAAGGACGATTGGGCTTCATCACTTTTGCAACGTCGTACTCTCATTGGGTATGAATATCGGGAAGTCTGCTTGAGGGCCGATAAAATAAATATCTTTCGTGGGCTTTCTAAATATACTCGCTTAAGGCATCTACTTAGATAATCAAGATATAGGGGTAGTGCTAGTAATGAAGTGGACTGCTATATATATCATTCGACTACCATTTAATTTTTCGACTCAAAACACTTGCAAAAGTGTTTTCGAGTCTCATCAATGCCTCATCGCTTATTTGATAATGTATAACAATCCTACTACCATCGACCTTCACACCATATTTCCTACCTACTTCTCTGAAATTTTCTCCTTCAATCCCCGCCTCCTGCAGGTCTACCCAAACAATGTTTGTTTCTACTCTTCTGCGTAATTTGCCACCCAGTCTAATCCACATATCACCCACATGTCTCGCAGTGCAATGAACCTCCCGCATCGCCGCTCCTCTTTCTGCAGTGCTCATCTCGCTCCCAAACATCTCATCCACAGCGGCTCTGGCAGCTGCACTTATCACTCCAGCCTGTCTCATCCCACCACCTAGGCTCTTCCGGACTCTTCTTCCTTGCGCAATGAACTTTGCATTCCCAACAATAATTGCCCCCATCGGCGCTCCCAATCCCTTTGCAAAATCGAGTGCTACACTGTCAAAACACTCAGCAAAATCTTGCATTGTCCCAACCCCTGCAGCAACAGCCTCCCACAACCTTGCTCCATCCAAATGGAGCTTTACCCCATTCTTTCTTGCCCATTTGGAGATTCGTCTGATTTCGGAAAGTGGGTGGATTATGCCCAGCACTGTGTTTTCGAGGGCTATGACCCGTGTCGGGCATTTATGCACATCATCACTCAATACCGCTTTGCGCTGTATATCCTCCAACGTTAGATATTCGCCATTGCTGGGTTTTACGCCTTGTACCATTGCCCCACACATGCTGGCAATACCGCCAGCCTCCCAATGTATTATATGTGCCCTAGCATCGCAGAGGATTGCATGTGGAGGCTGGGTGAGGTGTGTACGAAGGGCAACCTGGTTTGCCATGGTTCCAGAGAGGACGAACATTCCCGACTGATGGCCAGCCATAGTCGATATGTGTCTCTCAAGGGACTTGGTGATTGGGTCTTCCTGATAGACATCGTCTAATAGAGATGATTTGATGATAGCTTGAAGCATTGGAAGAGTAGGAGTTGTCACCACATCGCCTAAGTTGTTTGCTATCAGTATTGCAAAATCAAATTCAGTGCGTGGAGTCAGAGAAATTACTTCTGAAATCGAATTGTGCTGGCCCAGGCTTATGCCACGCGGTTGAATTGGAGCGGACAAGCTCTAGAATATTCTTCACATAATCATCTTTGATGTGTCGAACAGCAACTTGGGTCTTGAAGTCATCTAAGGTAGTTCTTTTAAGTGGTGAATATGCAGTGCCTGTTTGAAATCTAGCGTGATAGCACGGTACAGCTGGGTTGATTACCAATTTGCGTCCGAGCCTACAGCTCCAAAAATTCCGAAAGATAAGTGTAGACCGCATAGCATCAATCTAGTACTTGAAATATTGGTGGCACACTGTTCTGTTCATCGAAATATGTACCGGATGATAATAATTTGTTCAGAAAAAGAAGCATACGGACCGACCGATGTTTGCTTTTCGGTACAACTGCTAGTGGCTATCTACGACGAGGACTCGTTCTCTCTGTGACTAAATTGGAATGCCAACAGCTGAAAGGTGAAGGCTGTGTCTATCCGAAATATCCCTGTGACTGATAAATTGCAACATCACGAAACCCAACACCCCGCAGTTTTGTGGCAATATCCTTTACGATACCGCAAAAGTTCTTTTGACATTTTATTGGGACCAGAAACAGGTGGTCAGCAACTGTGTCAATAGAGAATGAAGTCAAAAGGCTCGTAAGAACTTAGTGCTTCGATAGTCGAAGAAATAAGCGCTAGCTTTCTAATAGGTATTTACGCCCGCTAGAGCATGATTGATCCGCCCGGGGAGACGTTTGGAACTCCCACGTGGGAAAGTCATCCCATTGGTCTTCGTCCTGCGTACCAACAGTACCATGGGACTGGAACTCGTAATCGTGCCCAGTCGAACCCTGTCGTTGGATGTCCCGGAAACTTTAAACCCTTTATTGACCCGTTAAGGATTACAGCTTCTGATGGACAGTAAGACTGCCTATGTCAGGATGAAGGTCAATGCTATTTAGATTGTTCTAGTATAGGCGTTAGATTTTAAACTTTTGAGGTTAACATGTTTAAGTATTTCCTAATTCGGTAATCGCGACAATATCGAGTTGCCATGAAACTCCGAATGCGAAGTGGGCTGACCGACAAACTAGTGCCAAGAATCAAAAGCAGCTATATCCAAGCTTGAGCAAGCTCTCTGCTCGGTTGTTATGCCGATTCGCCTGAAGCCGAGCAGACTGTATGGCAACCCGGGACATGGGTATTGGCCCCCTTTCCTCTATCGTTGGATTTCAGATGCTGAATTGAGGCTCAGCACCTGTCTTGCATTCATAATGGCTTTGCCACCCCGGAATGGAGGACTGTGAGCTCTGTGAAGACATTGGGAGAATTTTGATTCTAGGTTTAGAGTCAGCAGTACCCGAGTTGAGCAATCAAGGGCCTCGAAATTCACTAGAGGGGCCATCACATGCATCTTACAGAGCAGTCCCAATATGGTCAGCGAATCGACTATGAAAGACTTGAATCTCTTCAGTAATAAATATGTGGGTTTGTACTGGGAGACTAGGTAGCCCTCTTTTTTTTGTCGTTATTTCTGGTCGTGTTCTTGACCATCTACTCAAACCTCATGGCGAACTCCAGTCTACAAGAAGTTCAGAAACAAGGTGCAATTCTAGCCGTATCCTCCGTATCCGAAGATGAGATATTCCGAAGTCTTGAAAAAGCGATATTGGTCCAGTCTACGGAAGTTACACAGTCCGAAGATGGAGCAATCTTGAGTCTCGGACTGAGGATAGGTGAAGACGGTATTCTGAAATGGATATCTAGTTCTCTTGATCATCCCCGGAACTGGAGTTCAAGGAGAAAGTTTTTCGATACACTGTTGTTGTTTATGTTCGATCTTTTCACGTTAGCATCTACCCTCCATGAACAACCACTTTTTGAGTTGCTAATTAACCCCTGAATAGAACTGCTGTTAGCACCACTGGAGTATGTAAGCTCTGACACTTACGTCTGAGTACTTCCACTGACTTTCATAGCCTGAAGTTGCAGCCATTGCAAAGCATGAATATGGTCTAAGTCGTACACAATCATTGGTAGTATTCAGTAGCATGTCTGTCCCTCCAATATAACACAATATCAAGGCAGTCACTAAACGATGTAGGTATCAATTTGGACAAGCTTTAGGTGGTGTCGTTTTCCCACCATATTCTGAGGCATTTGGTCGGAAGTCGGTATACATAGTATCATCTCTGCTATATTTCATATCTTGTATCTGTGTAGCAGTTGTCCCACACGTAGCGGGTGCCGCGATGGGTCGTTTTGTATCAGGAGTCATGTCTGCTGTTCCTTCAGTAGTTGTCTCCGGAAGTGTGGAAGACATGTTTAATATGAAAGACCGAGTTTGGATGATGTTTTTCTGGGCTTCTGCAACTACTCTGGGTATGCTCCTTGGTCCAATATATGGCTCATATGTTTCAGTATATCTAGGATGGTAAGCGCAATTCTTTGTAACGTCAAGATGCTTACTGATAGTGAGTAGGAGATGGGTTTTCTATATTGCAGCAATTGTGACGGCTGGATTTACAGTCCTATTGTGCTTTATGAATGAAAGCCGACCTAGCTTGCTGCTCTCAAGAAAACTCACGCACTTACAGAGTGTTGTCGGTTCAAGGGATTTTCGTATCCACAACCCAGATCATACGCCAAACTTTCACGCCTTCGCCAGAACCGCCCTCATCCGTCCTATCACGCTCTTCTTCACCGAACCGATAGTCTTCCTCGTTTCAATAATGAGTGCCATGGGCTGGGCGCTCATCTACCTCTTCACCGAGTCACTTCCTATTGTATACCATGAATTCGGGATGACAAGAGAGGAGTCATCCCTCATGTTCCTTGTCATTGCAGCTGGGATATTAATTAGTATTCTTCCACGAGTTCACGATGATCGATTGGTTGCGCAGAGACATGACTCTGACGAGCATATTCAGCCAGAGGAGAAACTCATCGGTTTCATATTCGCGGCTCCTAGTCTGGCGTGTGGGCTCTGGTGGCTCGTTTTGACTACACCGCCAGCATCGACATTGCCATGGTACGGTACCATCTTTGGACTAATACTCATTGGATTTGCAACCAACGAGTTTGTGTGCACGCTTTCTGGCTACTTAGCTGACACTTATACAATCTACACCTCGTCTGCTTCAGTAGCTCTCGCATTTTTGAGAGCAGTATTGGCGGGATTATTTCCGTTGATGGGAGAACCGATGTATAAAAAGTTGGGTACGAACTGGGCGACTGTAGTTTTGGCTTCTGTGGCTACGATATTTTGTGTAACTCCGGTTCTATTCAGGACTTATGGGGCTAGAATTCGACAAAGAAGTAAGTTCGCTAAATATAGCATCAAGGTAAACAGGGAGACTCGGATTGAGGATGAAAATGTAATATAGATGTAGTCAGGCGCCTATTGAGCTTCAGAAGAAGACTAGACAGAGCAGTGAATGTAATTGATTTTGCTAGGGATAAAATGACTATCAACAAAAAAACGAGAAGCTCAACTCGGAAATTGGATAATCTAGCATATAGGACAGACACCGTACTTGAATAATATGAGTTGCAGGGGTTCTTTATTCTTTAGAGACGGTGAATGTGTCTCTCATCACTCAAGGATGAATTAAGCCCAGTGACTTACAGAAGACCTGATTTCGTGTAGAGGAAATGAGATTCCTCGTCCATTGAAGAAAATTGTTGGCCATGTTGGACTTGTGATTGATCTACTTTGATACGAGAACTATTAACCCAATACTCCCAATGTTAATCGAAGATGTTGAATGCTTAGTCCTTTGGAAAGCGGTTGGCCAAACTGAATAGGGCCAAGCAATTGACTTGATTGAGATTGTGGTGATTGACCTGAGCTCGATGGAAGAAGCTTTTTTTGGCGAAAGAGGGATTAGATGCTTATGCTGCATGGAGAATCCGGGAGGATGGATTAACTTTGACTAGTGCAAGGCAATCGAGTTGGCACAATGGAGGTTTAAAGTAGTCTAACCTAACCTAGCTAATATTATATTAACCGTAAAACGTCCACATCCCTTCAATCAACTACAACTACATCGTGAAATCCTCTCTAAAGTAAAATACATATAGCGTATTTGTAATTTGTTATATGAACTGGGGGGACAATATATATATAAAATGCTTTATTAAACATCGGCTGCATTTTGTTGACGCCTGAAATCTCATTGCACTAGCGGCGGGTGACGTCTCTCTGCTAGCGAAGCTAAGGTTGCGGCAGTGGCGGGGTGTGGTGGTGTGAGGAAGGGAAGTTCTCGATGTCACCGACTCCACCACTACTTCTCCGAAAAACAAATTCAAAATAGTACCCAACCAACCCACTCAACCCAACTTCAAAATGATGAACTGGATGAAACAGCAGTATGTACCTCCCGCCTCGATCAATTTGTAACCATTCCTGACCAGCTTGCGGTGCAGGGCGGCCAATGTAGCTGGCACTGCTGAGCCTATATACGGTCCCACTGCCATTCAATCGGTGGCTAAGCAGGCAGAGACGACACCATATACCGAATTGACTAAGGATGGGCTGAAATGGCAGGAGTTGAACTCGACCAACGTGGAGACCCAGAGCTTCTACGTAGTCGCAGATAGCGGGCACTTGGCTGTTGTGCAGATTATCTACAGTAATGTTATGTATGTTTGGTCGTGTACCAGGTCCAATACCCGCTAACAGGAAGTAAGGGGCGTCCATACCACCTGTCAGTTCAGCACAAAGATATTCTATCCCAAGAGCGAGACCGGCGAAGCCAGAAAGCCATTATGGTCATCGGATCAGCTCACTGGCGTCGACATCAGCGATGATAAATTCAACTTTTACGCTGATAATTTGGCATTCGAACTCTCAGAAGATGGAACCGAATACACACTTAAGTCAATGACAAACCAGAACTCTCTTGTGAACTTGACGGTCAAGCGGGCGGCGCCGGGCTTTACTGTTGGAGTGGATGGCAAGACGACATATGGCACGGATCCAGCGGCACCATGGGGTAGCATGAGACATGCTTTCTGGCCTCGAAATAATGTGTCGGGATCAATAACGACACCTGATGGCCCAATTGACTTCAAGGGAAAGGCATTGTATATTATGGCACTCCAATTCGGAAAGCCGCATCATCTTGCCGCCAAATGGAACTTTGTCAATTTCCAGGGGGCAAACTACTCTGCAATAATGATGGAATTCACAACACCGCCTTCATATGGATCCACGCTCGTCAACGTTGGTGGGATTGTTAAGGATGGAGAGATCATCAGTGCGGGATCCTCGAATTCCGTGAAGCATACCAAAGTCAACAGCGATCCCGATAATGACTGGCCAACTCCAGAGGAGGTGAAATTAGACTGGTCAGGGAAGACAAAGGATGGAAAGACGGTTTCTGCAACTATCGAAGGGTCATTGGGCGAGAGGCGGGACCGTATTGATATTATGGCTGAGGTGCCCGGTTTTGTCAAGTCGATTGTCTCAGCAGCCGCTGGAACCAAGCCTTATGTCTATCAAGTAAGTACATTGCATCTCAAGCGGAGTAGCCTCGTGACATCACTAACCATTCTTGTAGTACTCACCCCAAGAACAACCAATCTCACTAAATCTCAAGATTGGGGATGACCAGATTACCGAACAAGGCACTTTGTTTCAGGAGGCCACATTCATTTCTGGATAAGGTTTTTGGATGGGTCTATAATTGCGTCGAAGTTCTTTATAATATGGCGTTGATAGAAGAGTTACCACACACTCGTTGGGTATATACCTAGGCATTAAATTTGAGAACATTTGGCCATTACGGCAACTAATAGAGTCTCAACTTCAGGAGAGACTTGAGTCATAGCTAAATTGGATATTCATACTTTATATCCTAATACTTAGGATAGTTTTGAGTGTTCCCTCAAAAGATTTGGTTTCTAAATTTCAAAGGCTACCTTGACTTTGCATCTTGAAATTTATGGTTCATTATTACTTACATCTCTTCACCGTTATGGTATGGTACTATGCTAGTGCACCCTACCAATTACTGTGTGAGGGCACAGATCCCGCCGACCTGACAATCACGTGATTTCCCGATAATTTCGCGAAGGCTTCGCGTCAACAACCCGCGCCTCTCCCCTCACCTTTAACTTTGACTCCGCCACCATCAACCGCCCAACCATCCACCATCAATCCACCACCAACTTCAACCTTCTTCAACACTACATATTATCTAAAAATACCAGAAAATCTTTCAATCATGCCTCCATACAGCCCAACTCCGGGGCGAACCAATGCTGCAGGTAGGCCAACAATGGCTGGAAAGGGTCTTCTTAGTAACGCGACACCTTCTGGATCTGCCGGTGGCTTAAATGGCCGCGGAGCACACTCGAGAGGTGTCGGCGTTTCTTCGGGGGGCAAAGGGAAGGGAAAATCGAAGAACACAGCCTTTAGGCGTCAACGGTATGCTTATTTAAGACCAATGCTTGATATCGTGAAATTGCGATAGGCTGACATTCAATTCTACTTTTAGAAAGATCTTGAAGGAGAATATCTTGGGAATCACAAAGCCTGCTATTCGGTTCGTGAAGATGACATGTAAAGCACTAGGAGACAAAATTAATGAATTTATAGAAGATTAGCCCGTCGTGGAGGTGTCAAGCGCATTTCTGCCCAGATCTATCCCTCGACTAGAGACGCTCTGCGATCTTATCTTGAAAAGGTTAGCCCCTTGTATTTGTTACGGAATATGATTACAATCTAACGTTCAAAGGTCATCAGGGATACAGTTCTTATCACGGAACATTCTAAACGCAAGACTGTGACTGTCACTGATGTTCGTTTCACCCGATTGCAACACGCGGTATCATGCTAATAGATTCAGGTGATCTGGGCTCTGCGACGTCAAGGCCGTCCTATTTACGGCTTCGATGCTGATACTTACAACCCGGTAGAAAAACTCAAGGCAATGCGCAAACTTGCCGCTGCTGGCCGTCACTGATTTCTTCTGCGAAAGCCGGTACACCTCCGTACAAATACACTATGCGCTTATGATGATTCTATGACTGTACAACGAGATTTCAGCAGCAATGACCTATGATTTGAGAAGCGGGTTATATACCACTGATATTGCATGGAGTCTGGTGTTCGGATATGCGTTTTGCGAGGAGTTTTATGACGGATGATTGGTACATATCTGTATAGTCTATTGACTCATGATCACGATCACAATCAACAGCACGACCACGATCTGGATTTCTTCTATTTTCTGATTGTCACGCATAATTGGAGGGACTCTGCATGTCTCGATATGCTCTCGGTTGGTTTATGCAAATGGAACTTTATCTTCTGACAGTTAGCCGACGATGAATGCTCGTGTTTATATCCGTGTTCACAGTATTGCACATTTTCCTGCTTCTATTCCATCACTTGAAACTCACGTTATCGATGCTACAGGCCATCTCGACTTGACCTCAAGGTTGCTACCGTCTCCAGCCCCATGCTAAAGCTGGATTTTGCGCAACACAAATACCCTCAACTGATATGATCTCTAGTGCTGCGCTCTATTCCAAATCACAACGGTTCGTAATTCTGGCGAGCATACCCAAAACATCTTGATTATAGTCTTATTTTCTTCTATGATATTCCTATCGCCCTTCTCAGATTCAGGTTCGAGAATCTAGTCAACCAGCAAGACCACATATATCACTATAGGATCACGTCGGAAGCTCGTTTTTCCAATCCCTGGGTGATTTACTCACTCTCGAATCCATCTTCTGCAGCCCTCATCTCCTGATATATGTTCCCGCCATAGTTATAATCTGGAAAGTAAGAGACCGTGTTAACACACCCCGCTGATAGCTGGCACTATTCATGGCAATCTTTCATCGATTTCCCCGTTCTCGGTCTTGAAAACATATTGATGATGGTGGTGATGAACCTCCTTTAGGAACGCAAATACCTCTGAATCTTCTTTGAGAGCTGCAGAGTGGTAAAAGTTGAGTATTTGCGTCGAGGTGTCCGCCTCAAGGAGCATAATGTGCCAAGATATGCAGAATACAGTAGTTTGGGTATTACAATTGGTTTCGATGGCCACATGGAACCTATGAAGTCAACGAGCTGCTTATTTACCGATTATCTGTGGTATCCCAATGACTGTATGCTCTTATTCATGTTTCGTTCACGAAGATTTATTGTGTAATCAAATCCCATTGTTGTATTATTTTGCCCATGAAAGGAAGCTCCCCGGAATGTTTAGCTGAGCTTAATACTCTAATGATCCTGGTATTAGCTTCTCTCGTTTGAATGATGCTTTGAAAGTAAGCGAAAGCCCCTATTCCCAGTTTCTCGGTAAAACCGAAAACTCGTCATGCCAAGCCCTGCAGGTAAAACCAAGATTCAAGATCGGAGATCATAAATTCTTGGAAGGGGGCTCGAGGGCTCAATTCTTAGGGATGGTCTAGAACTGATAGTATAAGATAAGGTTAAAGAAGCCCATTTTTCATATGTATATTTCTTCTCATTAGTTGAAATCTCGCTTCACGCCCTTTCTTCGTCCATTTGAACTCTCTACTTTATCGAGTCTTGGAACCTTAACACCTCTCGTTTTCTTATGGACATATATATGACTGTTATTAATATATGAATTCAGTTTCCTAGATCCGATTTGACAAAACTACACCTCTCCTTATACCAAACACAAAAACAGTACGCCAAAGAACACTACCAGCCAATAAGATGATCAGAGAACGCCTCCTAGTTTTCATAATAAATATATTTAGTACGTTCCCCCCCAGGTTTCTAATCGCTTCATACCGATCATACGAATATTAACAAACCTAAGTGCCACCCCTATCTGTCCTGCTCCTTGCCGGACCTGGCACTGATTTCTGGATCAACATTTTCCTCTTCATAGCCGGCGTGCTCCCATCACATATTCACGCTTTCTATGTTTCTTGCACTTATTTCCATCGCAAGGGCCGTGTGAGAAAGGGTTTACCGCCGGCAAGTGGAACTTACTACCGGGGTGGCATTTATAGCCGGAGAGTGCTGGATGGCGGAGGACGAAAAAGTCATCGGGGAAGCAGAAGGGAGAAAGCTTGAGATTTTTGATTTGAAAAGATGACAAAAGATGGGTAAACGGTGGCCACGGTTCAATAGTTGACTGCAGTCCTGGGATTTCGGCGGAATGCGTTGACTTTAGAGCTGATTGTGCCCGGCGTTGGATTCTGTCCCACAGACATTCTGAATTAGGATGATCAAATGAATTAGAGATTGATTCATATTTAGGTGACATCTCTGCTTAAATTGAGATATAAAGTGGCCTTTAACATGATAAAAAATCGAGATATGGAAAGTGGCACAACTCTTTTTCTTATATATAGAAATGTTACCAGGGGATTTCTGGCAGCAACGACTATAAACTAGCATCTTCCCCCAAACTAAGGCTGCCAAAAACCAAAAAATACCAAATCTACTGACAGCTACACATATCTCTCAAATATCCATACTATGTTTTTAGTGATAAAGAAAATACTACACAAGAATAAAAAGCTCTGAATATGTTGAAGAAGGTAACGTGACCAGGCGTTTCCATGTCACACATCATAAACGCGAATCACGACCCAACTTGAAACTCCTATTTCAGATCAACAACACTTATAACACCAACGCTCTCATGATCATACAACATCATGGCAAACAAACGTACTTCTGATTATATTGATCTCACCCAAAGCAGCGATGCTGAAAACGAAGCCCCATCAAGAAAGAAACAACAAACGCGCACTCTAAACCAGGCTCAATACCCTACCCCTGTATCCCAACCTTATGGATCACAACCCTATGGCTCGCAGTCGTATGTATCCAGCTCGCAAGTTCATGGGTCACAACCACGATCAAGTCAATCAATTGGCCCACGTGAAACCTGGATCAATCCAGAAGCCACGCAACAGGATGATGAGAATGAAATTATTGATTTGAGTCAGGATGTTGATGATTATGGATGGGTTTGTGTGGGTGCTATTGACGCGAAAATTGTCGGTGTTAGGTACGCGAATTCTTCATTTTAACGGATATTGATCTTTATTTCATGGAGTCTCAAATGGTAGCAGTTGGTCTCAAAAATCCGAGGAACTCAATTATCATAGAAACCGAGTTCCAGGTCCCGGCATGCGCGGATTCTACAGGATGTGTATCACACCCAGAAACCATATGAACTCGGGACCTCGCTCTAGATCTTGACATCCAGTGATTTAGGAATTTTGAGATTTTGAGATTCGCGTGCTGTCGAGAGAAGGCGTTTACCACCCTCTCCAAAACTATCTTTTCTAAGCAGTTCATCAAACTGGTCCCCATTTCCACTACATACCCACGAAATCCGAGTATGCTAACGAGCGTGCAGATACTACAATGGCTATGCGACTATGAATGAGCAAGTCATGGTTAAGCGAGAGCCGGGAAACCCATATGATTCTAACGCGATTCGAATCAACAATGTTCATGGAAACCAAATCGGACATCTTCCAAAGACACTAGCCGTCAAATTGGCACCGTATATGGTAAGCTCATCCTTGGGTTAACTTCAAAACTAGTTTGGAGGTAGAATAGGTGGCCGAGAAAATAAGTAACAATTCCCAGGATTCAAGAGCTGTAGTTATGGAAGGAATTATTTCAGGGGAAAAGGGATTTTATGATTGCCCCGTCCACCTGAAGCTGTTTGGCCCTGGGGAACCCATTGCTAGAGCAGAACTTGAGTCTAGATTGAAAGCCGACAAGTTACCTCTCAAGACCAGAGCACTTTCTGCACCCAAAAAACCAAAGCAAGCAGTTGCGCCACCCAAAAGAACACAGGGATATTCAAACTCTCAGACTTCTAGCAGCCAGCAAGAGCCTGAACTGTCAATTGCAGACCTTACTGCAAGTGCTGAACGCTTCAGACCTAGAGATATTCAGGAGATTGTCGAGCGATGGGGTGCTGGTGAAGATGCGTTATCTAAGATGCCTATGGCCGATCAGCCAGAAAATCTTCAGGCCACTCTTCTCCCCTATCAACGCCAAGGCCTGGCTTGGATGCTGGATAAAGAGAATCCTGTTCTCCCTGCCGTTGGCTCCACTGACATTTGCCAACTTTGGAAGAGAGACCCAAAGCGGCCACAGGCTTTCCTGAATGTCGCTAGTGGATACAGCACAGCTCAAGCACCTCAATTGGCTAGGGGTGGTATTTTGGCAGATGATATGGGCTTGGGTAAAACCTTGCAACTCATAAGTGTGATCTTGGAAGGTAGCCCAGGAACGACTTTGATACTGGCTCCTCTAAGTGTCATGTCCAACTGGGCACAGCAAATGGAACGCCATGTCAAAAAAGAACATTCTTTAAAAGTGCTAACTTATCACGGCCCTACAAAACATAGCAAGGCGTGGACACACAAAGAATTCTCGGAATTTGATGTTGTTATCTCAACCTACGGAACTGTAGGCACAGAATTTTCAGCTTCAACCGAGAAGATACCTCGAAAGAATGGTCTTTTCTCCATGAACTGGACACGACTAATCTTGGATGAAGGTCATCAGATTCGAAACGCTGCCACTAGAGCTGCAATGTCAGCTACAGCTCTGCTCGCAAAGAATCGATGGGTTCTCACTGGTACTCCTATTGTTAATTCGATCAAAGATCTTCATTCGATGCTCAAGTTCCTGGCTATCACTGGTGGACTTGAGACGAAGGAGCTCTTCAACAGCATCTTAGCTAGACCTTTGGCGGCCGGTGATCCAGATGCTGATATTCTGTTGCAGTCGATCATGCGTACTTTCTGCTTGAGGCGAAAGAAGGATATGAAGTTCATTGATTTGAAGCTGCCAGAACTTTCGGAGTACGTTCACCGGATTAACTTTCGACAGGATGAGAAGGAAAAATATGATGCGCTTGTGTAAGTTGCCTATTCGCTTATGACAGCTTGATACGATATTCGCAAATCATCAAATCTGGAGGATGAGTAGATCCAGAATCTAATATGCCTGATATGTTATTACCATATTTGGCCTATTAGAGAAAGGACCCACTCGTATCTCTCGTTAAACCGTCGAAGTATAGATACTCTTCGACTGTCTGATTAGATCCATAACTATAACTCTGACAAATACTAACGCTTTATAGTGCTGAAGCGAAAGGAATGGTACAGCGCTATGTTGATGGAAAAGCAGGAAAGGGTCTTGCAGGCTACAGCCAGGTCCTTGAAGTTCTCCTTCGCCTCCGTCAAGTATGTTGTCACTGGAAACTGACCGGTACCCGCGTCACTGAGCTTCTCGCTCTCATTGAAAAAGATGATGTTGTAGTCCTCAATAAGGAAACCAAGATCGCTCTTCAACTGCTTCTTCAGCTTAGCATCGATAGCCGTGATGAATGCTCCATCTGTCTAGATGATCTTCACAATCCTGTTATTACAGCTTGCAAGCACATCTTTGGCCGAGAATGCATCGAGAGAACCATTGAAATTCAACACAAAA
>Ga0247734_1001915_pt1 | contig 14771 bp, 16 predicted proteins | sample UWRJL103311B2_FD_180933 | JGI IMG/M metagenome (GOLD analysis project Ga0247734, IMG submission 180933) | Plant litter microbial communities from Arlington Agricultural Research Station in Wisconsin, United States - UWRJ-L103-311B-2 | ecosystem: Environmental > Terrestrial > Plant litter >... | reverse complement strand
TCAAATTCGATTTAGTCAGCCACATAGAATCGAAAACCTTGACGCTTATGGATCGGGAGGGATTCTGATATCTTGCTACGAACGCGCATTAAGCTTTTCTGTGACTGCCGACCGCAAGCCTCATCAAACGGCCCAGACTTGGAGGGAATGCCTGCTCAATGCTTTCGAGCATGTCCTGCAAGAAACCGCGGCCAAAGCAGAGCATCAAAACTGGGTAGGCGATGGCGCCAGCTGTCACCAGAAGCACGAGTCGGCCGAGATGGGACTGTCCATCGAGCGCAAAAAATTTGAGCAGGAAGAGAAGCGAAGCCATCGCAATGGCGCATAGCAGCGGCGGCGCAAGGCCCTTGAGCAACAGGCTGGGCTGAAGCCCCAATTCTTGTCGCAACGTCTTAAGGGATTGCGGGAGCGCCACATATTTGCGCACGGTGTCCCCTGCTGCGGCTGCAAGAGGCCCAAATATGGAGAGGCTGCCGATGAAGACCAGACCGGAAGCCAACCGTGCGACCTCGGTCGAAATACCGGACCGTGGGCGCCCGACGGACTGCATCGCCGACTGAAAGAATTGAAGGATGGTGGTGGCAATAACGCCCAGCGCCAGAATTGACATAATCGGCGCGCTCATATGCCATTGGCTGCCGAAAAATATGTCTATAAATTCTTCTGCGATGGCCGCGGCTCCGAAGAATGCAGGAAATGTGATGGTCGCGCAAATCTGGGTGAAGCGAGAATAGGCACGCGCGACGGCCGGCGGGCTCTCAAGCCTGGAAAAGGCAGATAGCGCCGTGGATTGGATTGGGGTAATCATCGTCTGGACCAGGAAATTCAGACTTCTTGACCCGACCCTGTAAACGCCCAGCGCAGCGCTGCCGGCGACCGCACCGATGATGAAATCCGGTAACCGCGTGTTTACCTGCGCAAGCAATCGGCTGGAAAGCACTTGCGCGCCGAAGCTGGCAAGTATTTTGGCTTCTGTCATGTTCATGTAGAAGCGGGGGCGGAAGGACGCAGCGCTCCACATGATCAAGGTCTGTAGTATCGAGGAGGCTATTCGATTGATGACCAGCGCCCAAACGCCCATCCCGCCTAGTGCGCAAATGATGCCAATGATACCGCCAACGATCGTTGCCATGACCGTCCTGGTCGCCAGCGCGCGATAGCGAAATTCCCGACGCAGCCGTGCTTCATGCACCGCCCGCAGCGCGTCGATGAGAAGTGTGGCGGAAAGGGCGCTGACAAGCAGAGGCAAGGTTGATCCTGCTTGTACATTGATTAACACAGTGCAGACTAGGCATATGGTGGCGACAAACGCAATGGACCCGACGACGTTTATCCAAAATGCTGTTTGGGCCACGTCATCATGCCACTCTAAGCGTTGTATCAGCGCCTCTGGAATTCCGCCCAACATGACCCCGCGACTGAGATCGATAAATATTGCCGCGAAAGCGACAACACCAAAATCTGCGGGTCCAAGCAATCTTGCGAGAACTATGAATATTATAAACGTTGAAATTTGTGTTGCAGCGGATGAAATAAAAGACCAAATCGAAGCGCCGATAATTCGAGATTTTACATGTAGCGCCTTTTCTTTGTCAGACTTACCAAAACCGTCTCCAGAATCGGTCATGACATACCTTTCGATTTCATGGTGGCGTGGAGCGCTGTTCGTGGATAATGCTTCTGCCTTGGCGGTCATCAAAGCTATGGACCGGTGTATCAGGACCCACGCCCGAAGCCAGCTGAGGCTCATGGACATCGACGATCCATTGCCTGTCCTGCTCCAAGGCCAGCGCAGTCAGTCGGCCTGTCCGATAGGCGCCGGTGTCGATCCCTATCCGGTTGGGCGCAATGAATGGACCGTCAGGATATATGGTATGCCCATGAACAATCATGGCACCGTGATTGCGCTTGCTCCGCGAAAATTCCGTCCGAATCCAAAGCTGGTCCTGCGCTTTCTGCCGCGCAAGCGCACGACCAGGTCTGACACCCGCATGCACAAAGTAATAATCACCGATCCGATGAAATAAGGGCAGCGCCTCCATCCATGCCCGTAAAGACTCGTCGATATATGTTCTTGCGCAACGAATGACCTCATGTGGGTCAGTAAGATCGATCTTTTGTAGGTCAACACCAAAGCTAGCCAGCGTAGCTTGTCCGCCGACCTTCATCCACAGCATCGCGGCGTCTATGCGACCTGAGCAAACGTCCAGAAGCATCTGCTCATGGTTGCCCTTTAAAAAAATCATATTATCAGCTGATCCCGATTCTAGAAATATTTTCAGTATATCGGCCGAATTATTTCCTCTATCTATATAGTCACCAAGAAATACTAAATGGCACCGAATAGGATGTGGGCGATCAGCATCATGTAATATAGAGGTCATTAGCAGAGATAGCAATTCTCTTTGTCCATGAATGTCACCTATAACATATACTCTATTTCCATCGGGTATTCTAAAAATCTTGGATTTAGACCAAAAAATGCCACTTATTAAGGAACGAATGGTGTCGTTAAAGGCGGCGTTCATTGCGATGTCTATTCTGCAAAATCGTAGTTCATACAATAATTGAATACGTTTAATTATCAAAACGCCAGCATCCTGCATTATATCAACAATTTCAAGCTGCACTATTCCTGGATCAGAATTTGCTTTGAGATAATGGATTTTATTGGACCGGTCCCGCTTCGAGTATCGGCATGAGGGAGGGTAGCATAAGATTTTAAAAGGCGATCGATCCTGTTCATGCTGCCTTTTGACAGTTCTCAACGATCGCCGACGTATCGATTGCGCGTCTGTCCAATATCCGTCTGCTTCGCGGGAGGTTTGTGCTTGATCAGATTCATCCACTCAGCCCAATGATAATTTTATGCACGGTTTGCGCGGTTATCGTCGTGACGAGTTTCATTGCGTGCCTGTTGATTGGTGCGAACCGGCCCAACAGGGCTCCCTGCTGGAACATTTTCTGCACCTAATCGTAATGGTAAATGATCCCGAGTTGAAAGGATTCTGATTTACAGGTGCATGGGCGATCCGCTACGCGATCCCCCGCTAAGGTAAAAATGTGGCGGATAGATTGACTGCTGAGATGGCCGATATGGGACCGAATAATTTCGCCGTGACAGAGCAACTTTCAAAAAATCGCGACTCTATGCCGTCGCCCGACATGCATGCCTCCTTAAGGCAGTCACCAGCGCGATCACGCGGCATGCGGTTTTTGGTAATTGCTGCACTATCATCTGCTCTGTGGACCGCCATATTTTTGCTGCTCAAATCTTTGTGGATGTGATCGCGTAGCCGCAGGGGCGTGGCGCGGCACAGTGGAATCGCGCATATCTTTTCGAGATTTCCAACTGCCTAGCTAGGCTTGAATATGAACGGTGACGTCGCCAAGCTAATCGTTCACCAGAATATTAAGAGATGGATGCCAAGCGTTCATGAGCAACTATCGGCCAATAATCGGGCGGACCAATTTTTTCACCGCCTTTTTCCAGCGCGGCGAGCCGCCCATCCGTCCACGGATACTTCTCGCGGCCATCAGGCCGTGCCATGCGGTTTTAAGATCATATTGATCCGGCATGACGATATCCTGCGTTTCGATGCAAAGCACCGGTTTCCCGCTATCACGCGCAATCTCCCGAGCCTGCCACGGTTCACTTTCGATGAAAAGCAGGGCCCCTGTTTCCCGGTAAATTTTTGCCTTGAAGGGGGCATGGGCCTTTTGCTTACGCCGTTCCTCAGCCGACGCCAAGTCGAGCATCCACAGTTTTTCATATTGTATGTGGTTGGCGGCAAGCCAGTCTTCGGTCTGCGGGCGGTAGCGTTCAAGCCGGCTGGTGACGAGATGGCCCAGCTTGCGCGTCGGTCGAAGATAGGGTCTGGCGGACGAGAGGAAGGCGAGATATCGCTCTCCATCGTCATTATCGCCATGCGCAGGATCGCGGCATAACACCCCGTCTATATCAAAGCAGCTTTGCTCCAGAATTGGATGATGAAGAAAGTTCCACTGAAAGATGCGAGGTTGCGGGACGACCTCCAGCACGATGTCGACGCCTGTCTGCTGTGGTCGCAATCCATAGACGGCGCAGGTCGTCACCAATCCTGCAAGTGATGATGCTTCGATTTTATTAACGGCCTCACGCATTGATCGACCGCCATTGATACTATCGTCCACAAGCAAAATATTTCTAAATTCATTTACGCTCGTACTAAATAGTGATGTTCGCTTTGTTCGTCCCGCCGACAATATCCTGCCTTCAAGTAAACCATCGAGATCCGCCATTGGGACATTTATAGCTAGACTAATAAGATTGGCGACGAGCAGGCCTGATCGCGGCACACCGACCACAAGATCTATCTTTTCTGGTAACTTGTCTAAATTGTAGAACAGTGCTGCATTAAGATCTGCGACCGAGCGATAGTGCATAGCAATGATTAACCCCGACCGATAGGATGCGACAATAAGGTCATAAAATATACGATTCAAAGAATCTATCTAGATCTATATCTATATCGCATTATTTTTTAAAATACGATTTAGATAAATTATGCGATAAATGGCTGTGGATAATATATTGATAAAATAATATATCACATAATATCTGAAATTAATGAATACAAATATATCACATAAAAACCATTCCGCATATGAGATGTAAAATAAATAAATAGTTTTTTAAAAAATAGAAATTATCTATTTAAATAACTTGTTTAATTTGAAAAACTTCTCTTTTAAGAACGGATAATACTTATATTTAATTCCATTAACTGCGCTATAGTATTGAAATAGCCCATATGTGGATGCGACCGGATGAACCCGTCTTTGACTGATGTCCTTCGAGCAAAATGGGGCATGGGGCTGCTCCTGATTATCGGTGGGCTAGCGCTCATTGTTCATTGGCATCCCCCCGGCGTATCTGTATCCGAAGGCCGTTCCGAGCCAGAAGCGCGCGCGCCAGCGGTCATCCCACTGACGTCCGACATTATCGATAAGTTCACTGTAACGACGGCGCGAATTGAGCCCTTATCGCCCGACATGGCAATCGCCGCCAATTCGAAGGTGCCTTTGTCGAAGAAATCTAGCCCCGCAGCAGAGCCCTATGTGTTTAGGGGCAAGGAAGAAGAGCGGGCCAGAGCCTTGAGCTGCCTTGCGGCTGCAGAACTATATGAGGCCGGCGGGAGTGGTGTCGGGCAACGCGCGGTCGCCCAGGTTGTACTGAATCGCCTGCGGCATCCGGCGTTCCCAAAAACGATCTGTGGCGTGGTGTTTCAGGGCAGCGAGCGGTCTTCCGGTTGTCAATTCACCTTCACTTGCGATGGCGCGATGGCGCGACGTCCGCCTGCGTGGGCCTGGGGCAGGGCGCTCAAGATCGCGACAGAGGCGTTGAACGGCGCGGTGTTCGCGCCGGTGGGTTACGCTACGCACTATCATGCAGACTGGGTCGTTCCTTATTGGAGCAGCACGCTCGACAAGATTGCGGTGGTCCAGACCCATCTTTTTTTTCGCTGGCCAGGCGCGGCCGGGCAGCCTGCAGCCTTCCGATGGAAGGGCCACGAGCAAGAGCCCTTTGTTGCAAACTTGGCTGCCTTGGCTGCGGCGCACACTATGCCGCACTTAACACTAAATATAGATGCATTGCAGGACAGCTTAAATATGCCTGCGCATAGTCCGGTGCCCGCACCCATCACCTCCGGGTCGCGGAGTGCAGGGCCAAGCGAGGATTTTCTGTTATCCGGCGTTAAGGTGATTGTCAGAGCGTCAGTGTCGAACATTTTCATTCTTCAACTGCCTGATCGCCTGGACCCAGCGCGCTATCCTGACGTAGGGCGGCAAATATGCAAAGATGTTGATGAGTGTACGGTCATGGCCTGGAAAGACAATGACGTTACTCCTTCTAGTTTGCCATTGCCCCAAGGAGCCACGTCAACAATGATTTTTAACTATGTCCAAGACAAGAAAAATGGATCTCATCGCAATTTTTGGAATTGTAGGATCCTGCATTTTCCGAAGAATATCGCCTGTCTATAATAATATTCTGCGTAACATATTTCTAGCCGTATCTTTCATACGAAATATGTCTTATAATTTAATATATAAATGTTATAATTTTCCGAACTAACAAGCTGTTATATATTGAGGAAAAATGAAGCTAAGTTCATGCTTGTCGCGCGGGCATTGATTCGCACGAAATGATGTTCGACCTCGTTCATCGCGCTTCCCCCCCCATTCGCGCGATAAACGAGGTCGTTCTCCCTACACACGCTTAGAAAATCGAATGCGCCATTATGATTATGGCGAGCTTTTGGCTACTCGCCCAAGGCTATCGTTATTAGGATGCCGGAGGGCTTTATCATGGTAACTGTCCGATTGTTACCGCGGCTTATGGGTCTTGAAGAGGAATTGGTAGCCAGGCCTTGGTCGTGAGACGCGCCTCGCTTAGCATGTCCGTCAGTTCTTGCACGCTGTGATCGGTCAGCGCGGTGATGGCCTCGTCCGGACCGGTGTAGACGCTGACGATGGCGCATATATGAGGTTGTCGTCGTTTGAAACGATGGCTTCCAGCAACTCCACGTTCTCGTCGAGTATCCTGGCGACATAGTCGAGGGTGAAGAAGGAGGTGACGGCTGCCATCAGGCGGCCAGTGCTGGCGGGACGGTGCGCGGCACCCAGTTCCGGGGTAACAGCTCGCCGATCCTGTTGATCTTGTGATCGTGGATGCGATTGAGCAGGTCGGTGATGTAGGTTTGTGGATCGAGGCCGTTCATTGTGGCGCTTTCGATCAGCGTCATGGCGCTGGCACGGGTTTCGGCGCCTGTTTCGGAGCCGGCGAATAGCCAGTTCTTCTTGTCTAGGCATATGGGCCGGACAGCCCGCTCGGCAGCGTTGTTGTCGATGGCGACGCGTCCATCGTCGAGAAACAAGCTGAAGGCGTGCCAGCGCCCCAGAGCGTAGCGAAAGGTTTTCGCCAGGTCTCCCTTGGTCGAGATACGGGTGAGTTGCTTCTCGGCCCAGCTATGCAGAGCCTCGAGCTTGGGTCGGCTCAGCTCCTGGCGTACTGCACGGCGGATATCGGCAGGCTTGCCCGCGATCTTGCGCTCAATGTCGTAGAGTTGCCCGATACGCTCGAGCGCCTCGTGTGCGATCTTGGATTTTTGCGACGTCCAGATGTCATGAAAATCGCGTCGCCAGTGTGCAAAGCAGGCCGCTTCCCGGAAGCGAGGCTCACCATCCGCGACGGGTTCGTAGAGCTTTGCATAGCCTTTGTAGGCGTCGGCTTGAAGGATACCGCTCGCGCTGCCCAGGTAATCCAGCACGTGCTCGGCTTTCCAGTCGGGTGCATAGCGGTAGACGACCCCAGGCGGCGCGGTACCGGCCCAAGGCCGCTGATCACGGACATAGCCCCAGATCCGGCCTTGCATCACACGCTTGCCGATCCCCTTGGCGCGTCGTTCCGGAGCCAGCACGCGGATCGGTGTGTCGTCGGCGTGCAGGATGTCGCTGCCCAGGACCGAGGCCTCGATCCGGTCGATCATCGGCTGCAGGATCCGCATCGAGCGACCACACCAGTCGGTCAGCGTGCTGCGTGGGATGTCGGCACCCATGCGCGCGAGGATCTCGTTCTGCCGGTACAGCGGCAAATGGTCGTCAAACTTCGAGACCAGCACGTGAGCCAAGAGACTTCCTCCAGCCATGCTGCCGGGGATCGGTCGGCTCGGGGCTGGCGCCTGGATCATCTTCTCGCAGCAACGGCAGCACTTCTTCGGGCGGGCGACTTCGATGATCTGGAGCTTTGCCGTGATCATCTTTTCCTGTAGGAAAAGCCATGCTGAACGCGGCATCAGATCTTCCCGAAGACCCGGCCCTCCTCAAGGCGATGATCGCCCAGTTGCAGGCCCAGAACACGAAGCTAACGACGACGCTGCGCGCCCATGATCTGGCCAGTCGATCCCTTCCCACAGCATCGCGAGTTGGGCCGATGTCAGTCGCGCCTCGCCGTCAGCCGCAGAGGGCCAGGGAAAACGGCCGCGCTCCAGGATCTTGTAATAGAGGCAAAATCCCTGACCATCCCAGTAACGCAGCTTCAGCCTGTCGCCACGCCGTCCCCGAAAGGCGAATACGGCACCACTGGCCGGCTTCTGTCGCAGCACGGTTTGGGTCAGCATCGCAAGACCCGAAATCCCTTTGCGCATGTCAGTGACGCCGCAGGCGAAATATACCCTTACGCCGGTGCGCGGTCCGATTATGCAGCTTCTACCGACCGGATAAGCCGGGTCAAGGCAGCAGCCTCGATGCCGGCATCGAAGCGAAGCTGCCGTCCCTGCTCCAGACACAGCTCGACGATCAAAGGCGAGACCACCACCCGGTCCTGGGGCACGGGCTCCGCGCTCAGCATGGGCACCCCGATGTCGACCAGCAAGAAGGTCGGTCCGTCCGCCGCAGGCAGCAGCCCTCGCTTCCTGAACTGATGGCGCCATTGATAGATCTGGCTTCGCGACACATCGTAGCGCCGCGCGACGCGGGCCAACGTCTCGCCGTTAACTCCCACCGCGGCGACGATCTCGAGCCTCTCCGCGCTGCTCCATCGACGACGCCGTTCCCGGCCCAATATCTCCACCGCCGTCCCTCGCTCTGGCTCAGGACGTCCATAACGACGTCCTTATGGACGTCCCTTACGCGCTCACATCACCGCAAGGCAGGCGGCCTCAACCGGTCGGTTACTCATCATGTAAATCCCTGGCCTGTGCAACGCGATATTAGCATTTTCGGTCGTCGCATGTCGCCGACACCGTGGGCAAAGATCGGGACATTGCCGTCTGGTCTGGTATATTGCCACGCCGCAGGACAGGAGCATTGGCAGTTGCATTCGACTGCCTTGGTGTGATTTTGCCCGATGGACTCGGTAACCCGTCCAGCCATGCAGCCAGCGGCTCAGACAATCGCGCGCCATTGATTGCTTTTGAGGCGCGCGCCATGCGAACCGGATCATAAGCTGTTATTCCATCAATCTGCCGGGCTGCTTCCAGCAACCCAAGCGTCGCGAGCAGTTGGGCGTTCCCAAAGACCTGCCGATATTTGGCCTGTTCCAATATGACTTTGGCGTCCAGCAGGCGCTGCTCTTCGTTCAACACCTCGAACGTCGATCGGTAGCCCTCCAGAAACTCCTTCCGACTGCCTTCGGATGAAACCGCCGCTGCATTGACCGCATCGGTAGCCACGCGCTGCTGCGCCAGCGCTGCCACGGCCAGGTTCCAGGCTGATTGCACCTGCTGATTGATCGCGAGCTGCGCGGCAGCGCTGTCGTAGCTGGCCTGTTCGCGAAGCGCCTTGGCCTGACGCACGCGGGATTGAACAACGCCGCCCTGCATGATGGGCAGGCGAAGGCTCACGCCGGCGTTCCAGATCAGACCAATGTCCTCGCCCTGGAGGTCGGGAGGGCCGCTGTAGCCGATCGCGCCGTTCACGCGCACGATCGGAAGGCTTTCCGCGCGTTCGCTAGCCACCCGAGATGACGCGCCACGCTCGACCAGCATGGCGCGCTGGATGGCGGGCGCTGTCACTTGGGCCTGCCTGAAGGCCGCGTCAGCATTTTCAGGTATGAGTGGCAGGGGAGGGATCGGGTCAAGTTGGCCCGCATTATGACCTATGACCGTGGCGAAGCGTCCGCGGCTGTTTTCAAGGTCTAATTTGGCTTGCTGCAGGCTGACCTGCGCCAAGGCACGCTGAGCCTCAGCCTGGGCTGTATCGGTTCTCGTCAGATCACCTGCTCTGCGGCGAGCGGCCGCAGCTTTTACTTGGCGGTCGAAGGCGGCCACGGACTGTTCGCGGATTGCGACAACCTGCTGATCGCGTTGAACCGAAGCAAATGCGTCGATAACTTCCAGAAGGATGGCATTTTCGGTCTGCCGGAGCGCTTCGCGTTGGGCGAGCATGTCTGCTTGGGCCACCGACACCTGGGCCGCCGTCCTGCCCCCGTTAAAGAGAATTTGAGACGCGGATAGTGAAATTTGCGACCCATCCGAGCGGGAGGGTACAAAGTTGCCTTGGCCGTTCTCGAAACGCTCTCGCGCCCATCGGCTCGTCGCTTCAACGTCCATCTGCAGCCGATATGGCGCGCCAGCTTGCACGAGGGCTTCATCTGTCGCGCGCAATTGCGCGCGCGCCGATCGCAAGGTGGGGTTATCAATATAAGCTGCACTCAGGGCCTCTGCGAGCGACTCAGCAAAAGCAACCTGCGAACAGCTTAAAGCAAATGCACTTGTGACGATCATATGCCAACAGCGTTGCAGCAGCATTAATTCCTCCATCTAGCAGCGCAGTTATCGCATATGTCATCATATTACAAAGATTTGTATATGAGCCAACAATAGGGCAAAAGATTGATAATATTGATAATAAATAAAGACATATGCAATTTCATTGCAATAAGATATTGTTCGTCCAATTATCATGTATAAAGGTTAATATGATGTTAGAATCGATATATCTGTAGAATTAATATAATTGATCGATGTTTATTCCTAAAACATAGTAATGATGTTAATTGTGAAAATGATTGATAGATACCTTCAATCAAACGGTTAGAGGGTGAAGCGATATGATCCTAGCGGGGACAGCAGGGTCGGAGGCTTTGTTATGTCCGACCAAGACAGCGCCACTTGCTGGTAACATTGTGCGCTCCAACGGCATTTGCAGGTGCAGTCTAGGCAAGCCCGGCGTCTATAGATCGCGCAAATATCAGTCTGGCAAACACTTTGCACAATATTCGTGTACAATTTTACCAAATCGCGCGCGTCGGAAGTTGCCTGGGTTCGCTGCGAAGCGGGCGACCAAAGTTGAAGAATCTGGGCAGGGCATGGATTCTATTGCTCTACGCCGATCTTTTTGACTAAATCAAGTTGGCATATCCCATGATGCCACAAAGGCATTACCGTATGTATATTTCCAAGTGTGGCACCAGAAATTTTTCATTAGGAAGAGACAATTTCAGGCAACGTCAGGCAACGTCAGGCAACTAAGTGCAGCAGGAATGCGGCACAGTGCAGCAGCATTTGATATTTTAGGTTTATAACTGTATCTGAAGGGCATCGCCTTGTGAAAAATAGGCGGTCGTTATTACCTTCGTTTGAGAGTAACAAGAAAATGTCAGAGCAGTCCGTCGCACAAGATACCCTCATCGCGCTCACCGCCGATATCGTTACCGCTCATGTCTCCCACAACAGCGTCAGCGTAGTTGATGTGCCGCAGTTGATCGCGAACGTGCATCAAGCCTTGTCTGGACTTGGCGCACAGGAACCGGGAGCTACCAAACTCGAACCTGCCGTGCCGATCCGCGCGTCGGTGAAGCCGGACTTCATCGTCTGCCTTGAGGACGGAAAGAAGCTCAAGATGCTCAAACGCCATCTTATGAGCCAGTATCAAATGACTCCCGACGAGTATCGCGTCAAGTGGAGCCTTCCTGCAGACTATCCTATGGTCGCCCCCAACTATGCTGCAACGCGAAAGGCGCTGGCCCACAAGATTGGCCTTGGCCGCAAGCCCAAGCCGGCCAGTCCGGTAACAAAAGCGCCTTCGTCTCGTGCGCGCAAATTCAAGACTGAATTTGCATAAGAACCAGAGGCTTCGTGCCATAGGGCGGCTTTACGCTGCCCTATGGCATTCTAGCATTACAGTTGCATTTTGATTGAGACTCTGAATCAATAGGTCTCCATGGTAAGGAGGCCGTGGATGACGGGTGCATCGATCGAAACGACACTGGAGCTTTGGGCATCGTCGCTACGGGACGTGAAGGCTCGTATGCGCGGGCTGTTCACTCAGGAACGTGGAGTGGTTGGCCAAGCTTCAATGGCTGCCTTTGACTATTGCGAGTTCTGACCGGCGTTGGGACGTAGGAGACAGTCTGCTTTGAAACCGCCTGATGGCGTTTTCCGCCCTTCCTTATGTCGCTGATACGGTGCTGTTCACGTTTGCAATGGCCTTAGACAGTGGGCAATCATTCTTGCGCTTATGGCACAAGCGGCATTGTTACGATTTTCTTCAACTTTGACTTGTGTCAAAGGCACGCCGGGCTCGGCCTCATAGTCTCCTGGGACAAAAGGAGATTTGCTATGGTGAGTTTTTTTGGCGATCACTTTCCGCTATTGTCGGCGCATCAATGCTGATGTTCATGGTCGCCCTGGGCGGCGTTTCGATCAATGAGGCAGTGCGCGGCCGACGTCGTTGACTGTGACTTCCGACGCGGGGCGGCGCCTCTCGATTTGATCGGCGGTGTCGATGGAATCGCGCGAATCGTCGATCGTTTCTACGATCTGATGGACGCTGACCCCGCCTATGAATTATTGCGTGCGATGCATGGGGCAGATCTGGTGCCGATGCGATCCAGTCTCACTGGCTTTCTTGTCGGCTGGCTCGGCGGACCGCGCCACTGGTTCGAAGAGAATCCGGGCAAATGCATGATGTCGATGCACCGCGGATTCGCGATCACGCCAGCCACGGCCGGTCGTTGGGTAGAGGCGATGAGTCGGGCGTTGCTGGATATGGGCACATCGCCCGATCTTGCTGCCAAAATAAGCGCAGCCTTTTCCACCATGGCTTCCGGGATGGGCCGCAGTGCCCCCACGCGAATCCCGCATGGCTCTTCATCCTAAAGGTCGTTTTGATCTCCCTCAAAGAAACGGGGGCATGCCGGGCGCAGTCGTTTTCGTACGGCAACTGGCGTCGACCACAGTTGAAACGAAAATCCGTACTGCTTGGGTCGCTGCGCCAGGAGCGCCGTCAAATTTGGGAGTATGACCATGAAAATCCTTGCTTGCCTGCTGCTTATGGGTGCCTCAGCTGTGTCGTTGCAAACTGCCCCTGCGATTGCGGCACCCCATGCGTCAGCAGCCGATGCGCGCGCCATGCTTGAACGGGCAGTGGCGCGGCTTAATAATGTCGGTGCCAATAAAGCACTTTCAGAGTTCAATCAAAGCACAGGACCGTTCAACACAGGAGAACTCTACGTTTTCGTATTTAATCTCAAGGGTATCTACGAGGCCTATGGCGCTCATCCGGGGCTCGTTGGCAATGATGTCAGCGACCTCAAAGACGCCGAAGGCAAGCCCATTGTCCGGGATATGATCGAGATTGCGAAGGCTTCGGGCCGTGGCCGGATCAACTATGTCTGGCTGAACCGCGCCGACAATCGCATCGAACATAAGATGTCGCTCATCGAACTGGTTGGCGATCATGTCGTAGGTGTCGGCTACTATCCCGGTTGAATCGGCGGAGGCGATTGGGGTGTGTGACGTCGCTCTTGACCAACGCCTCGAAGCGACGAGCGCCATAATCGGAGGCGGCAGTTCAGGTCTTGGCAGGCCGCTTGGCGCGTAAATGATTTTTCGCTCGTTGCTCTCTCATCAGCAGGTGACATAGGAGACCGTCGCGGTGATCGGGACGTCGTTTCTGCCCAGGCGGAACCCAGTCCGCCGGGGCATGGCCACAGAAAAGGCCTTTGGGACCATCGGTCTCTTCTCCCGCCATCAATGTCGTCAGGGTCGTGGCGATCATCCCGGCAATCATGATTAGATTGCTATACCGCATGACTGAACCGGGTTTCCGCCGGGCGGAGATAGGCGTCGAAGCAAGCCGCGATCGAACGGGCATAGGGCTGCGCATCGGGGCTGATAGCGATCTGGCCGTCGCTCAGCGTCACCATGCCCATGCGAACAAACCCGTCGAGACGTTCCGTCTCGCATGGATCGCTGAAGGGCGCAACGCCATCGCACAGCAGGCGCTCGATCAACCGCCCCCGTCGTTGGTCATCAAGGCTGCGATCAATGCCGCGTGTCGCCGGCAGTCGTCCCTCTGCGACTATCTCTCTATATGCTCCCGTGTTCTTCTCATTCTGTACGATCAGATCAGGGAACTGGCTGATGGCGCTGGCCCCCAAGCCGATCAGCGCGTCGCTCTCATCTTCGGTAAAGCCCTGGAAATTGCGCCGCAGTGCGCCGCTGGCAGCCGCTTGCGCCAACGGATCGTCAGGCAGCGCAAAATGATCGAAGCCAACCGCATGATAGCCTGCGGCGGTCAGCATGGAGTGACCCAGCGTCGCCATGGCAAAACGCTGTGCCATGTCCGGCAAATCCGCCGCCGCGATCCGGCGCTGGCGGGGCAGCAGGTGGGGCATATGGGCATAGCCGAACAGGGCGATGCGGGATGGACGCAGGCGGATGCTGGTTTCCAGCGTTGCCGCCAGATCCTCTTCGCTTTGTCCCGGCAGGCCGTACATCAGGTCGAAACCGACCGAAACCATGGTGCGCTGGAAAGCGGCGACGGCCGCTTCCACCATGTCGAACTGCTGCACGCGGCCGATCGCCTGTTGGACGTGGGGGGCGAATGTCTGCACGCCCAGATTGACGCGGGATACGCCGATTTGCACTATCGCCTCGATCCACGACCGGTTCAGTCGTCTGGGATCGAGTTCGATGGCCAGAGTTGCGGCGTTCGTGTCGAAGCAGACCAGCAACTGATGATTGAGCCGGACCCAATCGATCAGCGGCAATGAATTTGGACTACCACCGCCAAAGGCGATGTGCGCGACGCGGCCCCGGCCAGCTAGGCGGGCGGCGACCAGCGCAATTTCATGCTCGAGCGCATCGACATAGGCGGCCAGACGGCGTGGTCGGGTGGCAGCCCCCGTGTTGCATCCGCAGTACCAGCAAATGTCCTGGCAGTAGGGGATGTGGATATAGAGGGAAAGGCTTGCGTCCTGCGACACCGCATCCAGCCGCTCG
>Ga0247734_1001914_pt1 | contig 14771 bp, 7 predicted proteins | sample UWRJL103311B2_FD_180933 | JGI IMG/M metagenome (GOLD analysis project Ga0247734, IMG submission 180933) | Plant litter microbial communities from Arlington Agricultural Research Station in Wisconsin, United States - UWRJ-L103-311B-2 | ecosystem: Environmental > Terrestrial > Plant litter >... | reverse complement strand
GGTAGCTTCAAGTTTTGGAGTATACACCATGTCAACACGCCCAGTCTCCCTATTCCTCCCTTTGTAACTGCAGCTCGCTTCATAATTCTGCCACCTTTCCATCCCATTCAACAATTGAATTAAATCTACAAAGCCACCTTCACATCTTTGCCTCTATTCTCTAGGTACTCTAGACCTAAACATTAGTGAAGGTAATGGCGAAGCCTCGACAACGGCGAATTCCCGCGGGCGATTTCCATCCACTGTGGGAATGTAAACAAAGAGATTGTCTAGGTAATTTATTAACTGCCGTAGAGCTACCTCCCTAGCTAGAGAATAAACCCACTAAACTTCTGGCCAAGAAGTCCTAGTGGCCGTTATCCCTAGTCAATGACCTTGCTAGTACTAATATAATTGACCTGGTAGTAAATGTCCCCAGTCGTGAATGGAAATCACCCGCGGCAACAAGCCGCGTAGCTTGGTCTCTTATTACAATAAGACACATAATGACTATAGCGCAACAGAAATAACACAGATATAGATGGCTTCCCCAGGTTTTTGGGGAAACCCAGCTAAAATCCCCAAGAACAGTTCATTGGCCATGATCATGAACGCTCTCAAGCTTTTATTGGCCATCGCTGGGCTCGCAACGGTTGCGCACGCCCTGTTGCATGAGCTCGTGGTTGGAAATTTCGTCTCCAACGTCTTGTACACTTTGAGCTTCGACGATGAGATATACACTCTGGACCTTATTGCCAATATCTCAGTGGAAACCCGGAATTCTTGGCTGGCTGTCAATGTAAGTGACCTCTGATGGTTGCTTGACCTCGCACGGAAACCTGACCGGCGTGCGTAGCACGACAAGACGCATCTGTACGGTACCGATATCATCTACACCCCTGGCGAGGCGAACTGGACCAAGCCGCCAGTCTACGTCAGTCACACCATCCATAACAGCAGCAGCATCACGCACGACAAGACCTTGACCGGAAAAGACGGTTGCATTGGTGCTTCCATCTATGTCGTTGCGGATAAGAACCCACCCCACGCCGTGTACGGTGTCGACTTCTGGGGCAAGCCCGGATGTGGAACGGTCTTTTCGGTCGACGAGACAGGCGCCTTCGACAAGGTAATCCAGGACTTCAATTATGCGCCCGAATCCAGCGTCCACGGCACGGCCTTCTCGCCCGACTCGAGGTTCCTGTACTCTGCGGACATGCATAACAACTCCATCTGGACACACCCTGTTGACGAGAATGGCCTTGTAGGAAAGCCTGTAGACAGGACTGACGGACCTGTGCCACACGCAGAACCACGTCACATCTCCGTCCACCAAACTGGCAAGGCTGCTTATATCGTCACAGAAGTAGCAAACCAGATTGCCTCGTACAAGGTCAATAGCCGCACCGGAATACCTCACCTCCAAGGGCCAGTCTATTCTCTCCTTCCACCCGACGCCGATGTCAAAGGCTATAGAGGAGACGAGGTAATGGTTTCCCCCAGTGGTAAGTACCTTTGGGCAACAACGCGCTCCCGCGATACCTCGAAGCCTGGATATATCTCCGTATTCGACCTCGACAAGAATGGCGCCATCGTGCGACAGAACTTCATCTTGCGGACGAGCTCAAGCGGCGGCGTGGCTAATGCTGTGACGCCTATGGACGTGAGTGATCGCTTCGTGGCACTGACTGACAGCGCAGATGGCTTTGTCCAGATCTGGGAGTTGGCAGAGGATGCGAACTCAGCCAGTGTGGTCGCGCACATTAGCCTGAAGGACCAGGGGAATGACAGGTACCGATCGGGGTGTTGCGCCAATGTTCTTTGGCTAACATCGTATTAACTGACACAACGACGATTACTTCGCAGATGAGGGTGCATACATCTTGCTGCCGCACATCAAGTCTGATAGGGAGTGGTGTGTGCTGCGCTTACTACACAAATTAATAAATATATAACATACTATACTACGTTGTGCCTGCCTGTTATTAAGCTCATATGAGTTTCTCCCGAGCAAATCTACCTAATATCACTTCAAGGAAGTTCCTTGGTATTCATCGTTGCCTCGTTGGATCTCGTTCTGGTGATCAAACTGGCAAGGCTGATTCGCTTGACTATGCCAATTTAAATTAATATTATAGTGATCGTTTCTGCTTTTTGCTGAATAGTATCCCAGACTTTGTCATCACCAGCTAAAGGAGTTGACGGTACTCTTTGGTAATAATATCAAAGGCTTCGCTTTCTGGAACCACATACGAGGGGCTTGGTGCCAGTATCGGTTTTCCGGTATAGCTTGTTGTGAATGAGCTCGAATTCAGCATAAGCATGATGCTTTAGCCTTGGCTCTGCTTTGGTTGTTGGTTTCGGTTCAGAGTTGTCTAAGAGGCACTGGATTTGGTGCCATTTGGAATATTCGATTCGCTCCCGATTATAATAGCCAGGGTCTTGTGATATAGTCTAAAAAGGCAATACGGACGTCGTTAGAAAAGAGATTAGTAGAAGCAATTGTAGCTACAGTGATATCTGATATAACTGCTATAGTAGAGTTAAATATCGAGAGACAAGTGTGAATAGTTGAATAGTTACAGTAATATTTCTACGACACTTTTCTATTCGCGGGTGACTTGGGACATATATGAAGGAAATCACTGAGCTATTGAACTCTATTAACCTTTAAGAGCAATTAATTGTTATCTGTCTGAAGTATGAGGGGTTTAATCCTCTTTTGTCTATGGTGTCCCATATTGCTTTTTCTAGGAGGACTAATATAAACCCGGATAATCGGTTAATAGTATGCCCGCTCCATTTTTGAAGCTATTTAGAAGCTACCTTTGATCTTGATTCAGGTTCTATTTGCAATACGCCAACTTCAAGGTGCGCATAGTGGAGAGAACCAGGCCCAGTTGGCATTTTTCACAATATTGTGATTTTTAACTGCGGATCGCCGCGACGCGAAGAATAGTTTGCAAGCTTACGAATCTAGAGGGCGAAAGAACGGATTTTGATTATTTTGATCTAATTGTTGACAACGCTACACGATAGATCTTTTTGCACCGATCTAAGCTTCATACTACAAATTCTGATGAAAGGGGTTCGTAGCGCAATTACAAACCGATAAGTTGTCTGGCGGTGATTGGGACACCCTCAAAGAAATTCTGGCTCTTTTTCTACATTTCTACGATTATACAAAACATGTTGAGGTAACTAGTAGAAGCTCGGACAGAGGGATAGTTTCAGAATATCTGGTCACCCTTAATCAACTACCATATCACGTCGAAATTCAAAAGAATGGATATGCTATTCGAATATCAGGACGCCGCACGTGTTTTCTTTCAACTTGATTTAGCCAAATGCCCGTGAGGCTGAGCTGATGCCAAGAATCACCTGCAGATTTGCACCACCTCTCAACCATCGAAGCAACAGATCAAACCACTCTCTTAACATTAGCTTTTCATCTTATCGACGAAAATATCTATCCGGGATCTTCAAAGTTCACCCATGAATTTGGCTAGGAGAGATCGGAGTGCCGTCGGCTTGCCGAAAGGATCAGGCTCGACTGGCCATGGTCAGGCTCGCGCTGAGGGCGAAGGTGGGATTGATCGAACAAGCTCAGTAAAAACCCGGCTGAAGAACCGGGGACGGGATTTGATAAGGTCTTTAGCAAGAGCAGGGGAAAGGTCAGCTTCTCAGAAAGAGCAGCACGAACCAGTAGATAACTCCGGCGTTGAAGCCTCGTCGGCTTCCAAGGTTTTAGAGGGACAACCTCATACCAGTGACAGCCCTCTAGATTCTGGCAACGATATGCCGCTGACTAGTCATGTTTCCGATCGAATGCCAAAGGATTCAAGATCACTTCCGGAATCATGCTTAGAGCTTGCGATAAAATGGATGAATGTTCATTGCCCGGATTATAATATTCCCAGTGGCGTCAACGAGAAAGAGATGCAAGAAAAGATACATTCACAAATTCAAAATCTCGAAATAGGTCAAACTCGTACCAAAAATGTCGTTGAGAACACAGTTCGAAACATTTTGCTTTTCAGAGGTCTGGCGAACTCAATTACATTATTCGATCCTACGAAAGGCTCTCGAGTCGCAGTGAATGGACTTTTTGGGATACTGGAAGTAAGTAATATGACTCGTGTTTTTGGAGCCTTAATATCGAGTGTTATCGCACAAGCACTCTCTGGTTATTTTCTTATGGATGTTTGTTTACTTGTAATTGTTTTACACGCTCTGTATTACTTTTTTGGGTGTTGAATGTCATCTGTAACTTTGAGAATATCTGAAGCCTCTGTTACTGACTTTTTAGACCATTCTGCAAGCAGCAACTTTGGATGAACAAAAGATCCAAGACATTTACACTGTAGCGTCCAAACTGGCCTACTGGGCAGACATCGAAAAACTATATCTGGCCACGCAACAACCCAGAGTGGCTAGCCACTTAGAAGCGCTGCAAGCCAGTATAGTGGAACTCTACAAAAAGTTTCTTAAATTGGAAGTGATCGTACCTTCCAAGGAACGGAATAGAGTTTCCGGTAACTCGAGCCGTTTTGAAAAACAATTGAACAATGCTTACTTGGTGTTTAGGAATTTTAAATCATATTGGTCATGTTGCAAAAGCACCTATGGAGGCACCTGACTGGAATAAACTGATATGTGGTTTCAAAGTGTCTCAGTCAGACTGTGAAACCAAACTTAGTGCTCTAAAGGATAGCATAGGAAAGCGTAAAGACATACTTGAGTGGTTGTCTGTTGCCGATCCACTATCGGAACACGAGAAGATACTTCAGCGAACTCAAGTGTCAAACCGCTATCAACACTCTGGTGAATGGCTACTTAAAACCCAAGATTACAAAAAATGGGCTTCTAAAACATATTCAAAGGAACATTCTGTTTTATGGCTTCGTGGTACAGGCATGTGCATCACATCCTCAAACGATGTCTGAATTGTAATATTGACTGACTACTGGATACAGTTGGTACTGGGAAAACGACACTTCTGTGAGTTTAAAAATGATCTTTGTGCGGACAGAAGCTAATAAACCTAGGGCCCGCGTTATACAATCACATCTTGAAGAGTCATCACAATTTCCCGAGCACCGTTTTGCGTATGCCTATTGTTCTAGAGCACAGTCTCTAGACAGTAAGACCTCCCACATCGCAGTTCTTAACTCCTTGCTGCGACAAGCGTCTTTCAATCAATTGACTGGCGAATGCCCCAGTAATATAGTGGCACTTTTCAACGATAGAAGTCAAGGCGGAAAAGCCACGCCATTGGAGGTTGAGTCCCAGATTTTAGATCAACTCATTACCATATTGCTGTCTGGAATTAGACTTCGTGTGATGATTGATGCGCTTGATGAGTGTGATAGACCGGATCTTCTGTTAGAAGCCCTTGCAAAAGTATATACCAACGCGCCCGAGAAGCTTGAAATACTGATGACCAGTCGGCATGAAGTACGGGTCGAAGAAATCGATGCGTTTAAGGAATGTTGGGATCTCGATTTGAACACTTCTTTAACTTATGCGGACATGAAGAATTTTATCGATTTGGAAGTCAGGGGCGCAGCAAAGTATTCTAGGCTATTAAAGGGCGAACGCCCAGATTTAGAAGAAAAGCTGATTGAGGTTCTTGATGAGAAAGCAGGCGGGATGTAAGTTGCTCGTCTTATGCACTAGTACTCTTTTGCTAATATGTACCTTCTGAAGGTTCCGTTGGGTCCAATTACAGTTATCCTTATTTCTGGACCCGAAAAAGTCCCTTAACCACCCAAAGGATGTTGAAAAGAAATTGAACGAATTGAAAACCGGTTCCAAAGCCGGCGAAAAAGAATTAAACCAGGCTTACGCTGACATTTTTGAGCGCAATACTCCAAAAGGTGACATTGAAAAAGGACATGCGATCAAGCTCTACAAATTACTACTCTGTTGCAAAGAACGGCTTACGGCAGTTGCGTTAGCTGAAGCGGTGGCTTTTGACGAGAATATAGCCGAGTCTTGCATGAACGAGGAACTTTTGGGCAAGATGTTAGTGGACACGACATTTACCCCCGCTTACATTCTTGGACTTTGTCGTGATTTTGTTGTTAAATTTAAAGACGGTACACTGGATATCGCGGTGGCTTTTGACGAGAATACAGCCGAGTCCTGCATGAACAAGGAACTTTTGGACAAGAAGTTAGTGGACACGACAGTTATTCCCGCTCACATTCTTGAGCTTTGTCGTGATTTTGTTGTTAAATTTAAAGACGGTACACTGGATATCGCGGTGGCTTTTGACGAGAATACAGCCGAGTCCTGCATGAACAAGGAACTTTTGAACAAGAAGTTAATGGACACGACAGTTACCCCCGCTTACATTCTTGGGCTTTGTCGTGATTTTGTTGTTGAATTTGAAGACGGTACACTGGATTTTGCACATATTTCAGTGAAAGATTACTTCCAAAGCCTACCACAAGATCAATACTCGATTGCGCAGTGCACACAGCAAATGGCCAAGCTTTGCTTGATATATTTCATCACTATTAAAGAAAAGGTCATCTTTAATGGGGGAGAGTACATGGGCAATTTTATGAGTTATGCGTTCAAGCGATTAGGAGAACACTGCTCCGAGTTGAACCAAGCAATGCGGACGGAGTCTAGAATTTCCAAAATCCTTATCGACTGGATGGTTTTCGCCGAAGGTCGTGTCCCGTTTACCGAATTTGTAAATCTGGTACAGGCGGCGCCTTGGGAACCGACAAGGCTGTGGCAGGGCGAAGTTCTGTCAGGCAGCAACAGTGCGATATTTGCCGCGTGTGCCTGGAACTTGGTCGAAGTCGTCCAGCAGTTTCCTATTACAGAACCTGAGTTTATTAACCTTCGGAACGGTCGGAATTCCACGCCACTGTTTGTAGCCTGTACGCTGGGGAGCAAAGAAACGGTCAAGTTGCTTCTGGATCTTACCTCGGCGGATGTAGAAGATATAGGGGGCTGGTGGTGTGGTCAGCGTTCCGCTTTGCATGGCGTCACAGACCCGGCAGTTGCCGAGCTGCTCTTGACCAAACACCCGGATCTGGTACACAGTGTTGATTCATTCGGGCAGACACCACTGTTTTATGCTACCAATGTGGAAGGGGAGGGAGGTGTCTCATTAATAAAGCTCTACCTCGACTACCACGCGGATATCAATGCGACCAATAACTATGGTGAAACCACTCTGCATTACGCCGCCGGGCGTTATGCTCCTAATTTAGAAGCGATCCGGCTGCTGCTTGCAAGAAAGGCCGATGCCAATGCTCGCGATAAGAAGGGACGAACCCCACTTCATGTCACTGCCGAATCGGGCACTCTTCCAGCGATCAGGTTACTCACTGACGCTGGGGCTACGATCGACCTGGCTGATAAGCGGAGCATGACCCCGCTGCTTTACGCAGTGTCTCGCAGGACATACAACGATGATAACGTCGGTATCATTGAGCACCTTCTAGGACTTGGGGCATCCATCCTGTCCACAAACAATCACAAGCAAGGTGTTTTACATCTAGCTCGGGATCTCCAAGTTATCGAGTATTTACTACGAGTTTTTCAACAAGGTCATTCAACTCCTGTCACACGTCAGCTGGAAGCGACAGATGATAAAGGAGATACGCCGTTGCTTGTCGCAGCACGTGCCACTAAACCACTCGACAAGTTGATGGCCTTGATCGAAGCAGGAGCAGATCCTAATGCAAGGGATAATGCTGGTCAAAGCAACCTTCATTTATTAATGGCAAATGGGTTTTTTGAGGAGCATAGATATAAACTCCGTGAGGCCGGATTGGAGTTCGCAGTAGCGGTGCAAGCCTTGGTTTCAAGAGGCTGCAATATCAATCAAAAAGACAACATTGGTAACGAGCCCATTCACTGTATCTTCGGCACCGAGGCCACAATTGATCAGATAATTTACGCAAAATGCAAACTGGCATGTCTCATAGAAGCAGGTGTCTCGATTACATGCCCGGACGGAGAAGGCAAGACCTTAATCGATCATTTCCTTAGTTATCTAAAATGCCAAGACTACTTTAGTTATCGAAAACGCCAACGAAAGATGTCTTTAGACTATCTGGATATAGACTATCTGGATAGAGCCTATCTGGATAGAGACCAATTTGGGTTTCTCGTTTTAAGATTCTTACCATTTCTGGAACATTGTCTGGAACTGCAGCGGAACACAGTTTTGTCAACTGCTACCTTAAGTGCCATGGAAGAAATCAGGCAGATTGTTCAGCGACTAAAGGTGGAGGAACTGGAGCCAGCTAGACTTTTTGCCTATAATATTCGCAAGAGCATTGAGAATGAAAAATACAACAAAACCATCCTGAACGGGGAAGGAGAACTAAAGCCGGTTGTGTTTTCATGGAGCGATTCACTTGAGTGGCCATCAAACTGGCCAAGGTATAAGGATCACGTTCTTTGAATGGGATATATGATCCAGGGTGCTTGGTACATAGTTGGGTATCTTTATAGCTTTGGGTTTCTCAAGGATTTAGAGTTTTGTAGCATGTATATATATATCTATCTAGTCTGTCAGACCTTTTAGTTATCTCAAACTTTTTATAATTGTCCAGCCATGGTGAATATTCGTGTACAACTAGGAAATAGTTATTTAATTGTGAAGGGATTGAAGTTGAATTATTACCTATTCATAAACCGTAGCTAAAACCATGTAGAAAGTGCGTTGATCAACAGTGCTGTCTCTTGATTTGAAACAATGTTTAATCATGCTAGTTACAAGTACACCTTTAATTTGTTACTCAGAAATGTTATATACAATCTATTAAATCATGCTTTCGAATCACTAAACAATATAATGCTTCAGCAACCTTTATCTAAAAACTCAAATTATACTGTGGTCAATATCAACAACTCAACAAACAAGGCCTTATTCCAAAACTCTACTCCCAAATTTCCAATTTTCATTAAGCAGATATCACATACTACCATCAAAGCCCACTTCCTCTTGAAAAAACACATAAACACACCAAAATCAATTAAAAAGAAGTGCATAGAACAAGTCTGTAAGCCAGCTGTTGTAGCACAGCCACTCATCAACAATCAATCGTTGATTTAAAGTTTTCTCCACATATTGTCTGACACATCTTGGCGATCAAACTAAGATCGTTTCTGGATCTAGCTAGTATAGAGCTAGTATGTTCTTAAAAATAGCTGGCCAATTAAAATATTGATAAGCTTCGCACGCTAGAATAACGTTTGGAGTTAAAAATACTACTGCGGGGCACACCCCCACAGTCCCATTTATTACTTCAACCTCACGCGACCTTTTATGTTCATGGCATCTTTGGGATCAGTATATACTCCCTCTCTTTCATACGTTGATGATTGACTTATCTGAATTGTGGTTTGTGACATCAACACCTGCACTGTGAAGCAAATAGGCACAAATTCACAAATTCATTTACTTTTAACTGACGATAAGTAACAAACTTTACAATTGAAATGACAGAACCCGATAGATACCACCATCCCCAATACCTCACTAATATTTCATCAGTCCAAGTATTTACTTGGCTACAGCCAGGTAAGCATAGTACAACTTGAAGAATGACGCCTCCAACGCGAAAACCCCATCATTGCCAACCATATCGATATAATGCCAGAAGCTCGTGTCAAAGAACGTGCAAATGCCCTGGTAAGTATTCAAACCAGTAGGTTCAACATAACCCCACGGGTTTCGCAAAATGATATACATCTTCCCGTTATTCCACGCCCAGCCCAGAATGGTATATGCATGGTTGGCCACAACGTTGCTTCCGTTATACTGGTCTCCGGAACCGTAAGTCCAAGCTGTCATCGGGTTCAAGGTCTTAAATGCGACCGAGTTCTCGCGAACGATACCCCACAACTCATCCGGCGTGTGGGACCAAGTGTCATAGTAGTAGCACGTCTTGCCAGTCAACTGGGCAATTGCATATCCTGGATCACCCCCCGACAGGGTAGTGATATCGGGCTCATCACTGGGATCCTGTGTGGTCCATTTGGCAAAAGCCTTCTCGTACACCTGCGGCCAGTTCTCGCCCGCATCAGAGGAGTTGCAGTACGGCGAATATCCGTAATTGTCCACGAGCGTCTTGTCGGTGAGATCGATCATCATCGTCGGGGCGTTGCGCCACGTGGGCTGGCTGTAGAATTGAATGCCGAGCCACTGGTCCTGCTCGTTGCCCTGGCTGACTTGTCGCGTGCGTTTGGTGATCGTGTATGGGTCGGCCCACGCAACGGCGGCCAGGGCGGCGATGAGCCAGCAATCGCCAACTCCACCTTGAACGGGGTCGTCGTAGTCGGTTGCGTGGCACAGCATCTGTCCCGTCTCGCGCCAGGTGTATCCAGCTGGAGTATATCCTACCGTTTTTTCACCGGCCTTGGCTTTGTGTTGGAATGGCGTGGTGAGTTCCAAGACCTTCTGTGTCAGCGACAGGTTGGACATGGATTTGTTGAGCTCCTCTGGTGCGTCGACGATGAGGTTGAGTTTCCCACCTCGGAGAGAAGCTTGCTTCACAGCGGTACCATCGACATCAGTAACCCCAACCCCGACAGATTTGAGGTCTCCGATCTTCTTGATTGCGGCCAGACTGGGTGTCAAGCGGTCTTCGGTTGTCATGCTTTTAATCTCGTCTCGCTTGGCCGGCACTGCCATGTTGTTGTCTCCGAGTTTCAATCCAGCATAGATTGGGGAGTTGAACTTCATATCGAAAAGCTCGTTGTAATCGGTTTCCAGGGTGCTGGCCATGATATTAGTTGATTCAGGGTCCGACCAGTCGACTTTCTGGTTGAGAAGTATTTCAGTCAAGACACGGGGATTAATGGCTCCGATGTAAAGGTTCTTCGGTGGAGTCGAGGGCTTTCCTGTAGACCCAACAGGAGGTGGGACATCGCCCGAACCTTGCGTTGAGAATTTACCTGCCATGTTGGACTGTATTTGCTATGCACTCTGACTGAGTTTGGGTAGTAAAGGAGTATTTGGATTATCTATCAGGTTTAAGATGCAGCAACAAAAATCTGACTTGGTGGACTAGGCGAGCATTTAAGTACCAATTCCCGAGACCCCTCTCATGAGACTATCATTTGGTATTCTTCAAGGACCATCAGATCATGGCGTGTATAAAGCGCGGGGCTCTATTGCATATACATATTCACGCCATGCCAAGAATACACACGAACCCGCAAAGAACTGGAATACGAGTTTGTGTCACACAGTGGTATTAATTCATCAACTGATTAATTTGACAGTGGTCTGATGGAGAATATTGATTTTCCTGCGAGTTTCTTAAAGTTGTTGGGTGGAGAGACAATTGCATGTTAATTTTGCTGCATCAACCACCTCCTTTTGTAGTTACACAGCATCAATCACCACACTAAACTCCAAGAACAGCTGATATACCAATAACTATTAGATAATGTGTCTAACTGAATGCATCTGCATTATGCTTTCGAATACGCAAGCAAGCGACAATAATGAAGATGGGCCACAAGATCATATGATGCCAAGGTGCAAAGAAAGCCGGTGGACGCATTCTTTAAACCTCAACGTCACCACACCCACCAAAGCTTCTACAGTTTGGATTGCACCATTGTTTTATTGATGGCATCATATCTGCCTTCCCATGCTTTGTAAAAATGCGATGAAAAGTACCAGATTAAAATTCCTTTGAATTAAGCTGAAGACTTTTGAGCGGAGGGAATATATTCAAAGAGCGTCTTGTCGGTTTCTGTTGGTTACCAAGGATAATTTGTCTTTAGATTTTTCCAATTGGTCTTGATAAGGAAGCGTTGTCAGGTGTTTCGTGGTTTGAGGAAACTTTTCTGTTGCATGTCACGATAATAATCCAGCAGCGAACCGAGTGAACTCAGGTAGCAATTTCAACATCAAGTACTAGCTTCATCGGCTTTGTGTGAGTTGCCTGTTTGCAGGCTAAGATCTGCTAGAATGTAGTCTATGTTGCTCTCAAAAACCCAGCGAACGCTATTTGAAATCCGCGGTTGTCACGCTTTTGAACCGCAAGGGTGGTGCTTGTTCCATTTCGGGGACGTTTCAAGGTCTATAATGTAATATGGAGACTCGCTGTCGTAATCCCTTTGCTTCACAACCTTATCCAAATCCATCTCACCGAGACCCTCAGTGATATTTGCCAGGATTAGTTTCTGCGGGGGTTTGTATTTAATAGTTAATGCTACGATCCAATGCTTATTTCCCTATCTTTACCAGATATGTTATAAGCATAGTACTAATGCTTAACCACCCCCCTCAGATCTTAACAGCCTTGAGAGTAACGGATATTAGCCGAGTGACTCACAGAGTCTACTACTACCTTGGTATGAACTTAATTCGCTATGCGTATCATTCGAAAAGGGGCGGCAAGAAGAGCACGGGTAATCAAGACATTTGCTTGGTCTTTTCCAATCTAGATATCTATATTTTCGCAATTATAGGTAGTCACGGACAAAATGGTCTTTAAGTTGCCCAAAGAGGGGCAGAACTTTTAAAGACAAAGCTTCTGGAGAAAAATAGCATTATAACTTGTAACCGTTCAGGAAAGGCTCAAGTAATCAAGTATATAGAGGTTGAGCTCTATGGATTAAATGGGGACTCAACTATTGCATGCGCTCTCTTTCAACGTAAAACAACGTCGTTAATAGTTACCAATGCTAGAGATAGTGATATTGTTTTATATCAAAACGGGAAGGCGCATCGTTTATCGGAGACACATAATACTACAAACAAGATAGAAAACGATCGCATTAAAGCCAAAGGCGGGTTTATTACTAACGATCGAATGTCTGGCACTTATAAGGTAACTAGAGGTTTAAGGGATCATCATTTAAAAAACTATATTATTGCGGAGCCTTATATCATAGAGATCAATATTGAAGATTTGGGTGAATATTTAATACTTGCCTCAGATGGAGTAAGTAGCATCACATTATATATGAACGATAAACTAAAACCAATCAGCTCTGGGACGGGTTAACAGACCAGGCAGCAGCGGATCTTCTTCAAGAATTCGTGAAATTATGCTTGCCTGCTAAGCTAAGACCGCTGGTCTGGGAGGCAGAGGAGCAAAGTAAGGATGGCATATCATATATACTGGTGGACTTAAGGAAATACCCGAGACAAGTCATCTAAAAACTAAACAACCTGCGCTTGCCTTGCCCCTTTCGTTTCTCGTTTTCTTTAATTTATCTTTCAATGTATTAGTGAGCAAATCACTTATGCAACAAAAGTGTTTTTCGTCACTGTGTTCAAAAACGCAATCCTGCCTTCTCCCGCATATAGCAACGTGTGTGCGATCCAGATCGGGCTCTGGCCATTGTACATAACTTTTACCGTGCGGGGAAAAGCCAACAAATAGATGCTTATCCTTATCTTTGTCAAGGGCTTCAAAGAAGAGTTTTGGAATATTGCTTAATATCAATATTTCTCAATATCAATATTTGTGCATTATTCACTCTGATTGTTGGGTTCTCCAGCATTTGTTACGCGTATAAATGGCGTAACCGGGGTTCTTCGGGGTAATGCTTGTGCCTCTTCGCACGGCGGTGATCCGCTTGAATCCTGCAAATACTACTACACTTGGTCACCTGCATTGCCCGATATTTTTGACTGATTAGCGCTTGGTTTCTCCGTACGACATTGCTCCGCAAGCTCCTAGAAATGTACAAGCTGCAAAAGAGAAGCTCATGAATTTTAAAAACTACTATGTTCTAAGGTCTGGTGTAAACAATATCACAGACATTGCGGTGGTAAAATTGTTTTGCGGCTGAATACACACTCGGGTTGGGGAGAATAAGGCACGTGGTATTTTCAAGTCAAACAGCAGTTATTAATGTTACACATACTACACATAAGCAGCTTGCCAGGTGAATCTAGGGTGTTTTAAGTTACGGGCGAGAACCACAACGGGAGCACCCAGATACCAACCGGGGATTGAATAAGTGGGGGGTATAGAAGGTTTGGGTTGGGTTGGTGGAGCTGGAGGCGCTCATCTCATGGTCGTTACTGTATTGCACTTCATGGCTGCAGAAGCTAAGGCCAATTTCCAAGATCGTGTGGCGGATTCCAAGACATATTTCCCCGTCATTAGGCTATTAGAACAATTGCTTGTATGAAAGCTTATCCAAAAGCTTATGTTTATGTGGATAAAGCACCTGAGCTATGAAGTTTGGCAGTTCCTGGAGTTTAGCTTGTATGCTCCTTGATTGTAGAAATAATAAGGTACTCACCGCTGCAAAACCCAATATTGGCAAGGTCGCGTTAAAGTAAAATCAACTTCTGCTGTCCCTCTTATTTTATTGGTTTATGAGTACATATCACACTTTGTTGAAATGCGATGCGACCTCCCTGGATGGCTGAAATGGATTAAGCATACGAAGTAAACAAATGCAACCTGCTATGCCTCACCGTTACTTATAGTACTATCCTGCCATTCCCAAATGATATTTCACCATATTATTGGATACCGAGTAGGTGCTATCGGATAAGTCTCATACTCAGGCAATCATAGTGGAGGATATTACTTATCCCCCAGAACAGGGTGGTAATCCTGTCAGCCCTAATGCACAATGTACTGGGTAAGGTAGCTCGGGTAGGTAAGCTAGCCTTACTGTATTCGTGGACGTCTTGTTGGAGTAGTGGGGGAGGGGAGCACCCATCCATGTGCACTGCAGTTAATTCTTTATACTACTCGTTGTATTCAGCTTGGGCTAATAAGTACTTTAAATCTGCTCCAAGAAGCTTTCCCGACCAAGAGCTGACCTGT
>Ga0247734_1001913_pt1 | contig 14781 bp, 9 predicted proteins | sample UWRJL103311B2_FD_180933 | JGI IMG/M metagenome (GOLD analysis project Ga0247734, IMG submission 180933) | Plant litter microbial communities from Arlington Agricultural Research Station in Wisconsin, United States - UWRJ-L103-311B-2 | ecosystem: Environmental > Terrestrial > Plant litter >... | reverse complement strand
TCGGCGGCCCTAAACATAAAGTCTACCGCTGGAATTTGCGCTAAATTGGAAAATCACATGTTGTGAAGTATATTTTCTCAATAGTGTTTTAAGGTCCCAAATATTGACCAAGATATCCCTAAAGAATTGCTACATTATATAAATAGCACGAACACAGAGGTACGATCCGATTTGAATGGCACTTAGTCTACTACGTATTAACAGGGGTTGTATAAACAAAGAGCTTTGGAAATATTTACCATCGTCATTGCTCGTGACAGGATTTCGAATGATATGGCCACGACCTTCATAGGTAATCCATCCGTCAGTGTTCTCAACTACAATACAGAATGTGCTACTAAATATTACCATACATCAAATTGAGCAAGTTTGCATTACGAATAATACCTACTAAGGCGAGTGTCTCGGTACTCAATCGCCAATCGAGTTCGTAAGACCTTCGATACCGGCGAGGATTAGCAATTCTTTTAATAAATATTTTCGCACACAGATCGATCATACACCAGACTTTTGATTCCCGTCTAAAGTCCCGCATTTATAACGATTAACATCATTTCCTCCTAATTCAAGGGCAAATACTACCAAAATCAAAAGAAGCCCGGCATAGTTGCTTGACAATAAGGTATTTTGATAAATGAGAAAATATCACCTAAATGTCTCAAATCTGAAGTGGTTGCAGACTTAAGAAGTGTAATATAATTACCCAAACCGATATAGCTGAAAAATTCCACGGATAAAATAGTGTGCCAACGATATTGCAACCTTACCACCATTGCTAGGTTCTCGTTATTAGCCTCAAATTAATGTTTGCGGTGGTCAGTAAACCCACTGTTGTGCATTCATTTATACCGTGACATATTACTGATAACGGGAGGGTGTCCATGCGGTGAGTAGGCATATCTCATGACCTCACAACTGTCAGTTATCATTTCAGTCAGAAGATCGGTGAGCCTCGCTAAGCTATGCTTAAATCATAAGATACAGGTATGCTTGGACTGTTATGAAGAGCACATTCTTGCTAGCAGAGTTTATCAATAACTTATGAAGTTCTAGTTGTGTAGAAGACGCAACCGGCAGTACAGGTGGAACTAGAGAATGATATTGCTACCCAATGAAAACAACCAATTCTTATTAATAAGATCTGGATAAGGTGAAACCACTATGAAAGGTCGCCCACCTTGGTAGAAATTATTTCTTCTTTCAGCCCATCCGTTTCTAGGACAAATGTGTGCAGAATTCTTTTCCAAACACTATTTAAGCATAGGTTTACGACCAAAAAAAGTTATCCCCTATTCAAACGATATGGCTTAGAATCTACGTTAGCGAAGCTCTGATGTATCATTCCATAGCTATCACAAACTCCTGATTTAAACAAGGAATAAAAGTTACGGACTTGGCTGTCAAGTCTAAGCTAGTCAGTTATTACCACGTGATGTTCAATCTAGATACACTTCTCGAGAGATATGCGAAATATGTACAGAGTCAGCTGAGCTCTCCTTCATTTCTCACCCTACAATAGTATATGTAGCTTGGTGAACTTGGTACTTGTCATCTCGGATTTTACATGTGATCTCATCATAAGAAACAGAGGTGCCATGGTGTTTAAAACACAATCCTAGAATCTAGGCCCTTGTGCACCTCACTATCCGCCTGTTTTATTGTATGATAACCTAGCAGTACTAAGAATAAATATCCTAGGACAATTGCATATTGATTTCTCAGAAAACTAAGTTTGTATTATATGTCTATGTAAACTAGATCCCTAAAGTTTCTGCCAGGCTGTGGTATATAGAAACTTATAATATCAAATTTAGCAGAATCCAATACCAACAATACAATCCCATAGGTCACTGAATTTGTGGCAATGTTATGCCCCTATTTAGCTCGCTAATGCCATTCACGTGACATCACGGACCCACCCGCTAGGCTGCAGACATCAGTTTTACGCGTGGGTATTGACATACCTCAAATTATTGTTCCTGTTCCACGACGCAAACTTGCAGCATTGCATCTTTGTATTCCAAATACTCCTCATACCATATGTGCTATTTCTACTGAATACAAAACATATGCATCATCCCGTTATCTCAAACGGTGGTGTATAAGGTTGCTAAGGGAAGTTCCACGACAAGGAACAACGACTTTGCATATCGTCAACTCCGTATTTCAGACATCATGGCATCCCTCTGGCGACAGCTGCCAGCGTTTCAGGCTGGAGCAGCCGAGGTCCCGCCTTTACTTATATCCACATTTTTCCAAATAGACTGTTACACTGTATACCTTACAGACTTAATACATATTTGGAGCGAATCGTTAAGCCGCCGGGCTATCTTTGCACGAAGTCATGAAGTGAACACCAGCATTGACCCCACTGAGAGTGATCAGTTGCAAATATTCATGGACAAACTGAAGCAGGGCGTGGACGGGGGTAGGAACACAGCAGCTGCAATATCAATCTCTTCCGATACGGGCCGCCCTAAGATGACCCTCAAGATTACCGTGGATCTTCCCGGCGGCCTTCCACCACTGGAATGGCCATTTCGGCTTACCCCCGCACCGCAGTCGTTACTTACGGCACAGTTGACTATCCCTCTGTTGCAAGCACAACATAAACGGATGGAAGAGATCGCTGCGCTTGCTGAGCTGTTGAAAGAGAAAGATCAGGTCATACAAAAGATGCTCGATAAATTTGAGGGACAAGGTCTGCACCTAGGCCAAGTGTTTCCGCAGGCTATTGTAAAGGGTGGACGCAGTTTGGGCCGGAAAGCGGCCGAAGAGAAAGTCAAGGGTCTGCAAGTATTTGATATTGAAAATTTTAAGGAAAATTCAGAAAGCGAAGAGCTCATTGATGCAGCACAGCTGGTACAAAGAGTTTTTAGTAGTGAAAGCCAAAAGAACCCAAGGACCAAAATCAAGCCCTCAGCCCCCGAAGAGGATGACTGGTGGGATGACTTTAAAGACCAGACTCTCAGCGTACTCAGTAAAGGTAAATTTGCTGCCAGCTCCAGTGGTGGCAAATCAAAATCAAAACCAATTTCTGCCCCCATTAGGTGTGAGTCAGCTTCAGAAGAGGATGACTTCCAGGTCCAGGCTACTCCTCCTATCTCTCACGATTACAAGCGTAATGTTACGAAGCAGGCAGATGATTCAACCGATGAAGAGGATGATCTTGATGCCGCTCCCTCACAGCACTCTAAGAATGGAAAGAACCAAGATTCCTTCCAAGCACGTGTTCCATCACCTAAAAAATACACCAAAACCGGTATGATCGGTGGCAAGAAGGCGACACAAACTTTTCCAGCCAAAGAACCAAACTCGAGTGATGATGGGCATATATTCCCGTCCAGAGGAAAGAAAAGAGATACTGCGGGGGAAGAAAAGATCCGTAATATCTCATCTGCGTATGCAAATACAACTGATGATGAGAATTATCCTCCGTCTCCAAGAAGACGTAGGCTCGACTCAGCAGACTCGAAACAATCTCAATCAAACCCCGTCGCCGATGTAGAGACCACCGACGACGAGCCTTCAACCACACAGATCAAGAGCCTTGGCAGTATTGGTGGTAAGAATGTACATAAAGTTCTATCTGAAGATGAAGATGCAAAGCAGGACAAGTTTCCTAGCAAATCCAAGCAATTAGGCATTATTGGCGGGAAGAATGTAGCTTTACCGTCAGGTGATAGCAGCAGCGATGATGACAGTTTGCAACCAGGGCCACCGAAAGGTAAGGTCAAGTTGGGGACATTAGGCGGCAAGAAATTCGATCCACCTCCCTCTTCGTCAGATGATGAACCAGCACTTAAGCCATCGAGGGGAAAGGGGAAACTAGGCACGTTAGGAGGCAAGAAAAGGCAAGTCACGCTATCGCCTTCCACAGTGAAAGACTCGCTCGATCCGGAAAACTCGTCCTCAGACCTTGCACCACATCTGAAGAAAAAGCTAGCCACGATTGGAAGTAAAGGCAAGTCGGTGACTGCTGATAAATCCAAAGAGGAAAGTCTGGTCAGAAAGCAATCTGTGAAGAAAGAAGAGACGCCTCTGCCGGAAGAGACAGCCGAAGAAAAGGCAGATAAGAAGAGGCAACAGCTGACAAGAGCATTGGAAGAGAAAAGCAAAGCTCCTATAAAGAAAAAAAAGAAATTTTGAGTGAGCCGGGGAAATGGATTATAAGTATGCACATGGCATATGTTTCACAAGTGGTGCTTCACTTATTATATCACGCCCAAATATGATGCGCGGTGGTTGTATCATCTATGATCTTGTCATAGACTCGTAACGTACAACATAATACAATATATTACTAACACCCTTGCGTCTCTACCAAGTCATCATGGGTATCTCTCCAAACGCCAGTATATGCCTAAATCCTGAAGAAACCAACGCCAATCTCACTGTAACATGCTTCTCATCATCAGCTAGCTCCCTGCTCCGTAGGAGTAACGATCTTAACGCTCTTCTTTCTCTCCAGTCCTGTGATTCCCAAAGCAACTCTCACACCCTCCACAGCTTTGCTTTGATTTACCTCTCTTACATCCGGCCTCACCCCTCTTCCCCTGATATTCCCGTGCCTTGAATTTTCTTTAACCATTAAATCTAAATCTCTTTGTTTAGCTGCCTTTTTCTCTTCAGCTCGAATTCCCCGCCATGGGCCTGGTAAACAAGGGTGTAGACAACCTTCCAGCGGGCAACAACCACCTGAGGGCATCCGTTCATTTGTATCGCCATGCCATTCTGCCATACACATGGTGTGACCACCATGGCCACATCCGGGACAGTACCACCAAAGTACGCTTTGTACTTGATCCTCGCCATAATTGATATTATCCGCATCGCGGTGCCGGCAGATGGCGCATCCTTCTATAGCTTGTTCACAGCGTGGACACTGCCACTGGGAACCCGGAACGGTTGGATCATTATCAAGCGGTTTGTGACAATCCGTGCAAAAGTATCCACTGTTTATGTTCTCCTGGGCCATCGCAAAAACGTTTGGATATGTCGGTACGCAGAGCTTGCGTAAAATGGCAGCTTCGGTGAATAGTTGCATACTTTTGAGGCGAGAGTGGTACTGTGCAAGAATTGCAGAGGCTTGAATATTGTCTATGGCACCAACTGGAAGAAGAGGTCGTAATAAAAGTATCATGACTGATGCGTTGAGAGCGCCAGTTTGAGTCTCAAAAGTGATAGCCTGTTGAACAAGAGTGGCAGGGTCCATGGGTGAGAATACAAAGTCAGGATCGTCATTCCAAGGAAGATAATCACTTTCGATTATATGTGGGTCATTAGAGCTTGATGCACACAACGGACTTAGAGAGCCTTCTCGAGTAGGTATATCTTGACGATTATCAACTGCTGACCGGAATGATGCCTCCTGAATACGGAATACAGGTGGTCTTGGTGTCTTTTGCGGGCCGGTTTTCTGAGTTATACAATGAGCTTCAAAAGAGCTCGGAATCCGATGTTCATCAGAGCTGTCGGTTGACATAGTGTGGACATCAGAATCAATGCTTGCACGATGGTGAGGCCTTGATGAAAAGCTGTTCTCCCAAATCGACACTCGATCTCGTAGTGATGAGGGGCGTGTTGAGTCACGGTCATCACTTCCGACTGAGCCCATGTAGTTTCCAGATTGAGACTCTCCGGATGTCGAGAACATTGCGAAGCTTTCACCAGAATCATGTCGCTTTGGCTGCATTCTCTTAGCGACCTCGCTATTCTCTGAATAATCTAGTCGGAGTGGCTGCTTCTTAGGGGGTGCCACATAGTCAATAGCTGGAGTAAAAGATTCCATACCATAGAAGTCGTATCCTTCCACACTTGAAGCTGTCCGGTCCGAGGAATGACTTCTGGGGGCTCCAGGAATGGGATGCGGTTTGGAGCTGGGGGAATGAGCTGCATCTGACAGATGAAGGACATCATCTTCAATTCTGGATGTGGCGGTGTATTTCCGTGTCTCGTGGACGGCAGAGTCATGTACTGGGCGTACTAAAGGGGTTGCAACATTTGAAGTGCTCTCAATTTCTTCACTCTTGAGAGATTTTGCAGCATGGGTGAGTGGGCTTTCCAATGGCGAAGTGGCTCGGGGAAAACGTCGAGGTGTATCGTCCCCACCGTTTCGAGGGGTCGCCAATGGTGTGTCTTTAACTGGAGTGAGCACACTAGACTTCGATAGAGGTCTTTTTACTGTAAGTCGGGAAGCTCGATGAAACTCCGCGCGCCTCAAAAGCAGAAGAGAGATTGTATAGGCCAGTAGTCGCCATGTTTGGGCCAAGCGATAGTGCGCAGCGATTTCAGCAGTTTCCGCAAAATATTCCATGGTAGATGCTACTCTTTCATCTATCGAAGATAATTCAGTGGCCTTAGAAGAGTATATTCCATCTATTCGTGCTAAGTAACGGTTTGTGAAGTATTTATAAATTGCTCTCTTAGCTGTAGAAGGCGCATGACCTATAGCCATAATCTGTTGTGGCTTATATAGCCCAGTAACCATGACAGAGTCATCTAAGGACATGATATTGCTGTCAATCATGCCGCCACTACTCGGAGGTGTTGTGCTGAGTAAATGATTTGGCTCTCTGTGTCGTTTTTTCTTCCACTTCCTTGGTCCCAAAAAACTACCAACGACATCTTCTTCCGAATCACTACGGCTTACACTAAGTAGGGGCACATTTGAGACATGCTGGTAACTTGGAGACACCTCAGGTGAATTCAGAGGCGGACGAGGTCGGCGTGGAGCCTGTCTTTCTTCTAACAACATAAGAACATCGCCAGCTGGCGAGAAGGCAAAAGTAGATAGACTGCGACGTTCGATCAGTTGCGGAACAAAGGCTACATCGGTCTGCGTGAAATGACCCTCTTTGTCAACACTCCATAAAATATCCCTAGAGTTATTCCAGAGGATTCCAGTAGGTGAGCTATCCCACTGCTCAATCTCCTTGAATGGAAATCCTGGTCTCGCCAAATCCCAAAGATGTACCGCAGGCGTTTGAGCCTGTTTGGTATCATCGTACACAACAGTGACCTGAGCAGATCGATTGCCATTGGCAGTGGCAGACCAACAAGCCGGTCTCCACGAGACTATCGATACTGGGGCGGGGGTAGTAAAGGAATATCTTGGCTTCTGCCCTCTCTCTGCTGTCTTGGAAACATTCCAAACATGGCAATGTTGATCCATGCCGCCACTCACGAGATGATTCCCATCAGGGTGCCAAGATATTGAAAAACAGGCACTCTGATGTGCAGTGATCTTAAGAATTGGTGCACTAGGTTTTCGCATATCCCACTTCTGAATAACACCAGCATCCGTAGAACACGCAAACTCCATTCCATCCGTAGGTGACCACTTGACATCTCTGACAGCATCTGCATTACACTTAAATGTGTTCCATGTTCGAAATGTTGGGCCGTTCCGACCCATGAAGGGAGCTCTTATATCAAAACTCTTGACAGTTCCATCTTGACTTGCTGACAATAGCCAGTTACACTTGAATGGATTGATAGCCAGCTTGTGCACTTGCCGGGCATGTTCTTGTATTCGAGCATACTCAAGTCCTTCCTCGACGCGGTTCAGATCATACATCGCAATCCTCCCATTTCCGCATGCGGTTATTATAGTGGTATTTAGGGTGTCATAGGACCATTTAACTGCTCGTATATTAAGCTGGTCTGCCGTGGCGGCGCTGGGATCGTGAGATGATGCGTAGGATGATATAACCGCTCGAAGGTCCACATCTTCAGTTATTGTTGACCCATCAACTTTCAAGATTTTGAAGACCTTCTGCCCAGCAATTACCGCTCGCTGCCTATCCGGAGATCTGTCGAGGCAAGCAATAGACGCCCTAGTTTTGAAGACGGTATTCTGAGATGAGCTTGGGCGGAGTTGAGGGGAGTTTGGATTGGTATCAATAGTCTCACTTGTGGTAGCTGCATGCTGGCCCAGCAGCTTTCGCATTATTTTGCCTTTATTCATACTGGAAGAGAATCTGCCATCATGGCGGCATTTCAAGGAGAGGCGTGCATTGGCGCAAGCTTGTCGTTCATGTTCTTGGGAGACATCGATCTTCATTGATGTTGATGGCCCGAGCTTCACTCATATACGTGCGTTTTAATTGGCCAGGTGGATTCTACGCCAGTTCCGGACATGAATCCGCCGCCTGTCAACAACATCAGCTACATCACCATCTGAGTAGTCTCTCACAAGGGGTCTATACATTTCTTTTTCACAATTTGACATAAGCTAGTCCCATAAAGAAAAAGGTCTTTAACAGAGGAATTGTGAATCGCCTTGTCCACTTAATATATACTCTATACTGAATACGAAAGATCATTTGTAAGGCTACACTAGGATGCAAGCATGTTGAAATAGACTAGCAGGAAGGAAATATAATCTGGCATCTAGCAAGACGAAAATTTGTCTTCCACAGTGGGTCTTGCCAGAGAATGAACATCACCTCGCTGAAATGTCTTTCTCTCCAGGTGTACTTTGAATAACCAGTGTCAATGGTCTGTTTCCATGTTTAAAACATGAGCTAGTTGTTTCATTTTGCTAGTTTCGCAATACGATCATTCCATGACAGTGCAAAGCTAGGACCTTGTGCTTTTGCGAATCTTCTGGCATATCTACTTCTCAACATTGTGCATGGTATTAAGTGAGGTATGGGCTAGAAAATCCTAAGAGCAAAAGGTCAACGTATTGGCATGGTGGCACTATATCGAGAGGTCTCGATGGAGGATACAGTAGTCGAGATGCCAGAACACAAAACACACCAGGTAAAGATCATGAAGTGGCTAACGTTGCAATATAATAATTACATGATGCTTAAATACTTCAATCGTTTAATTACCGTTACATCACTGGAAAGCACGGTTAGCACTAGTAAGTGAAATAAGGGGAAAGAGGAAAGGGAAGGGGCATTACTTAGATCTCTTAATATTAGGCCCGATGCCCGATAAGAATAGGAAGCACAATTAGAGAGGCTTGCGAGGTGTTCATAACAAAATTAAAGTAGATAAATAGTGGTCCACATTTTCCTCTTCCTGTCCTCAATTAGTTGGACCACCGGTAGACTCTCGTCTTAATCAATGACGAGAAGACTTGGGGAGGAAGGGAGGAGGGTGAGGCAGTGAATTCCCCTCACAGCACAGAATTTCGTTCGTGTTATAAAGACGCCTATACATCAAAGACAAAAAGAAGGTCTTTAATAGTCACTGTCTATCTTTTGACGAAAAGACAACTCTCTTGCAGAAGGGTGTGTAAAAGATTCCGGGAGATCGGGCTGTATTTCAAGGTTAACAGCTCGTATCAATTCAATAATGCCTCTGGGCTTTCTAAGGGCCCTACTTCCACAGCATCTCCAAATTATAGTCATACGTAAAGTTGGTTCACTGTAAAGTGCAAGAGCTTTCTGCGCTACACGGGCGCCGCTCCAGAGCCACGTCTCTACTGGCATGTAAGCACGGGAGCTTCTGTATGCTACTCAGTACAGTACAAATTCATAGTCACTAACACCATATATGTCCAACACCAGCAGTATAAACCAAGAAGGAGCTCAAATGGTAGTCGAAGTCTTATACAATGGTGGTAGTTGTAGGAATTATATTTGTCTCCGGCTGCTGGAACTTGTGACTTTGGCTAACGCCATGAGGCTTCAGCTTGCACAGTTGTGATAGGCCATGAGATTTCAGTTCAGGTGGTTCCCTAATGTTTACGTTAGCGACTGGCTGTTGTTCGTGTTTTATGAGCAGAGCAATGTGTGTACACTAATCCTTCATTAGACGAAGATTCATCTAAAGTTCCCCGTTTTGTTGCTCCATTTTTGTGATTTCTATCGCATCGTAGATCTATAAATATATGTCCTGCTTTGTGCTAAAAGCAAATAGAAATGTATGTGGGCGAGGTAGCGTTTTTTGGAATCTAAGCTGTTGAAATTTATATTCGTTGTCTTACGACAGCCGAGGAGAACTGCTCGACAATGATTCCAAGAATAAATACCAATTGCCATGTAATGTGAGGATGCTATATGAGCTGTTGATATCTGATCTGGCCGAGCTGTAGCATGAGCTATTGTGTGATATGACGGTGAGGTCGAAGCTGGAAGTCAGTTATATCTGGTGTGTTCTGAGCAAAGAGAAGGAAGCACTAGAAATGAGCAACGGGAAGTAGCTATAACAGAAGTCACATCTTGCACTACTTTCATGCTAGTAGTTAACCTTCTGCCGTAATTTATTACAAGTTTGTGTGAGCTCGTTGTATGCTTTGTTCCGTCGAAGTGTTCATCCGAATGTCGAAGGCGACGGAGGGAGGGCAGAAACACCAGCAAAACAATGATGAAAGCATGAATTGATAAGATGAGAGAACGGCCATAGAGATGATAATTGTGATCAGAAGTGAGTGATGAGACTGCTCCTGTTAAATTCTCAAGGAGTTGAGTACTACAACAACAGTAGACAGTTTCTCTGATGACAAAGGCTTAGGTGTTGCTACAGCGTTTACCATGCTACAATCATCACCTCCAACATCACCATGACTCGACAATTGGCACAAATACGATAGCCTACAATAGACCAAACAAAAGTTTCTGGCTAGCCATAACCTTATCTTGACTATTCTCTCGTCCCGTACGCCTTTCTCTCGCAATCATAAAAGGAGAATAGCTTGATCCAAGCATGATGAAACCATCATATAGCTTCGAAAGCATTATTTCATGCTCATCTCACTGTCCGGTATAGATCCAGGAATTATCCTCCATATCCTCAAATTCTCAACCACAGCCACCTCAGCAACTGTATCTACGCCCACAGCCTCGAGCTTATCAGAAACGCAGTGCCCCCTACATAGGGAACACATACTCACACAAGACACTTCGGTAAGGTGAAAGCTGAGTAAAGTTTAAGTTTTGCAACATTCGAGTTGGTTTCAACAGGAAGTTAATTTCAAGCCACTCTCCTTTTCTCCGTGAACCTTAAACTTAACAGAATTGTGATTGCAGTGGGAATATGGCGCAGACTCCTCCCCGTGTCTTAATCAACTCCCATCAGCGATCTCATTCGTGGGCATTCCAAATTCAAGGGAAATCCCAGAAAGTTAATGTGCATTCCCACCCGGCTCAGCTGAACCAATGTGCTTGCTCTCGAACCCCTTATAACATAGCTTTTTCTCTACTCTGTGATACCTCGCGTCAACCTTCTCTGCTGCTTCCTTAAAACGGCACCAGGTCTGATTTTCCTTAATCTTGGATCCTTAGAACCCCATGATCTCTGTGATCCTGCATCGCCCATATTGGGAGCATCGTTCATCCCTTCTCGAAACCTACTATGTGTAACCGATAGGCGTCCGATGGGTGTTGTACTTCGAAGCCTAGCCAACTCCAATGCCATTTAAGCTTCGTGAATGGATACTCTGTCACATTTAGGGCCTTTCCAACAGCCGCCCATTCATCCCGTGTTTCTATGTAGCCCTAACAATGGCGCTTAACAAGCTCCCTGATTGCTTAGGACTCTAATTGTAGTACATACCACACCCGCAATCCATGATAGATCTCGGACCGTTCCCCATCTCTCCGTCGGCAAATAACTTCTTGTTTATCATCCTTTCCTCTATTTGTCGCTGTTTGCTACAGATCGAAGTGTTTCTCTTGAGAATGACAAGAAGGGTTTTCACTTCTCCCCTCCCTACAAACCATCCCTCCCCCCTTCTTTTCACAGCCTTCGGATATACCCTGAAAGATCAGACGATCCCAAAGCCTATCCCAGTAATCACACGGCGTCAATTATCCAATAGCCTGCTTAGATCGTTGTCAATATAAGGGAATGACTGCAGCAAGAGACATAAGAACTTTAGAAAAGATTTACACCAGCATTCATATTGCTCTGTTATTACCCCTTAATGGCGCGTAAATTAAAAACATGGCATCGATGCATGTATACCATGCTACACCAAGCGATCCTGGCATGGAGAATCGGTGAAAACCGTGCTCAGCGACGAAGGGATGAAACAGGAAACACGATTAAACATAGCCATGAAGCGACCGCAGCGCTAGGGATCGAAGAATTGAGCCATAATTCATTGGTGGCGACTTTCTCAAAGTATCGTTCATATCGTGAGCTTCTTTGGGAAGGTCTTTGCAACCCTTGAGATCGGTCCTGCCACGTTTTTGATGCTTGGGCATTGCTTTCCAACACAGCTGAATACCAAACACGGGGTCCCTGTCAACCACGATTTGGAAAAACAACAAAAACCGTTACCAACCGTGTTAGTAGTGCCATGTCATGTAGGGGATGCATGTTCCTGTTTGAAAATCCTAATATTGTGCCTTCCAAAGGCATCTCTTCTCCTGCTCTCCGATAGATCCCGAAACGAGGAAGCATGGAGAGGAAGAGATTACTCGAACCTGGTGAGATTGAACTGCTCGAACCAGTCTATTGCTATTTTCAGCTTTCGTTCGGCACATGACTACCAACATACACTTTGTATGGTTCCCAGTGACTCTTTACTCGGCCATGCCAAGCTCAAAGCCCTTGACCCTAGAGCGATGAAAAACGTTTTACTGCATGGTCACTGATTCTCATCACAGTTTGTATGTAAACCCATGCAATCATTGTACCCGGGTGGCCACTTCCTGTAGGTAACTAACTACATGCCTATTCCCAGTACTATGGACAGCAAATGAGCTAATCTCTAAGCTGCGCTGCGTTGCCTGCGAGCTCGAGTCTTTGCATCTTGTTCTGCATGGAACTTTATCATATTCATCACCTCCTTTGCTGATCTGGGTCACACGAGAACCACTGGATAAGCGCCTGTAAAGGAGCTCACCCCCCGCTTCACAGTCTCCGGCGTGACGTGTCTTGCAAGTTCTCCAGAAATGTGTTTGAAAAATGGGGAGGAGAGGGAGCTAAAAGTTGGTGGGAAACAAGCGCCGTCAGGCGCAGTTGGCATAGCACGCAGTTGGTTGCCGATCTCTTTGCCTGCAGCCAACTTGAACCATTTGTTTCACCAAAAGGTACACTGTTAAGCCATACTTCATGTAGCTAGAGAAATCGTTGCATTTGGAGATAGACTTCTGAGGTTGATGTGAATGTGAAATATGATTGTTACGCCTGGGTATAAATAAACCTTTGATTCTTGATCCAATGAAAAGTGCGATAAACTTGAATCCCAGTATCCCATAAAACCTGCCCTGCGACAACTATCTACCCAAAATGCACCTTTTAACAATGCCCAAAGTACTCTTGGTCCTTCCAGTATCATGATTTCAGCCCCAAATAAAGAAATTGAGTACCTAAGAGGCCAAGAGGCTAAAATATTCTCAATATATGCAAGAAACCCAAACTCATTACATCTTCTGCTATTCCTGAAGTTCAAGTTTCAAGTGATGAGCTACTTGTTGCTCGATGCTGTAATGTGTGCTCGCAACACTACCCGTCCTACTTCTCGTGTTGTCCAAGTAGTTTGAGTGTATGGACATCAACGGATTGTCGCTGGTTTCATTCGAGCTGTAGCTCAGGCCATGCCTGGACTCTGAGAAGGCGCTTATTTCGTATTCATCTGTCATGCGACGTTTGGCCCTCGAATCCTCGTACTCGGAGCCGTAGTCATGCTCGGGGTGCATCTCGTACCATTTTTTCTGCACCATGTCCTTCGACCATTTCTCTACACAGCCATATTTCAACATGGCCGAAGCGATGAGATCCCATCTCGTTTTATCTAAGGACTGAGTAGCCAGAAGCAAAGCTCGTTCCTGTCATGGACGAGTTAGCATTTGGGCGGTGATAGGGCTGTTGCCGTTCAGGCAACGGAGGTGGGTAATGTACATCTGTCGGCGTCCAGACCCGGAGTCGCTCCACCAGCCGCTTCTTGCGCATCTGTAAAGCTGGGACTCTCATATCTTTGCCCGTTCTCTCTCTGAATTTGACTGAAACTTCTTTCCAGGGTAGGCGGTCAACTTCGGTAAGTTGCATGAGAACCTGCTCCTCGAAAGTCATGTCACCAGACAGTAAAATATCACCGGCTTGGCAAGATTGTTTTCTTTTTCGATGATTCTTTGCTGGAAAGCTTGCCACTGGATTTGAATAAGGCTTGTAGCTGGCTACAGGCCCTTGGATTCCCAATGTGTGTAATGGAGCTAATGCGGTTTGGCGAAATGGGTCATGGTGAATGGAAGGCTCCATGGAGGAAGGATTTGGTGCAATATGGATAGGCTCTCCTGGCCGCCTCAAATGTGTTTGAGTTGGGGTTGGAAGTCGAGTAATCCGACTGTCACTGTTCATAGCGTTGGCTGAGCTTGAATTATGCATGTTTGGACTTTGTTGCATTGTGGGTGACGACTCTGATTGTACTAATGAAGGCGTGGCAGAGACACCGTATGATCCAAAGTATGGTGGAGAAGGGACACAAGGTGAACCTGGATAAGATTGGTCTGAAGTAGAGATATGAAGGCGTCTATGCGGATCTTTATATCTCATGGGACTCCTGCGTCCGTCCGATTGGTGTTCTTCCTCGGGGCTGAATAAATCGAGTTCTTGAGATAGTTCGGATGGAGATAACTTAATTTCCATTTCTCGAGGGGAACAATACGGTGATTTCGTGTTTACTGTGAGCGGTTGCGTCAAAGATACAGGTGTAATCAATGCGTTGTCGTAATTGAAAGGGATGTTGAAGGAGGACACCTGCTCATCCGAGTCAGACATAAACCAGTTTGAATGTAGTGATGAGAAAGAAGACTCGTAAAGACATACGGGACTATAAGGAGTAAAGTCTGGATGGTTGTCTGGTTTTCCTGAAAG
>Ga0247734_1001912_pt1 | contig 14785 bp, 15 predicted proteins | sample UWRJL103311B2_FD_180933 | JGI IMG/M metagenome (GOLD analysis project Ga0247734, IMG submission 180933) | Plant litter microbial communities from Arlington Agricultural Research Station in Wisconsin, United States - UWRJ-L103-311B-2 | ecosystem: Environmental > Terrestrial > Plant litter >... | reverse complement strand
GTTTTGGTATGTTATTATTTCTGTGGTAATAAACTCAGTGTTTTTTATTAAAGCAGAAGAGATTTATTCTGAACAACTGCGCAGTTTGTCAAATCTATAATTTCTCAATTGGTTAACCGGCTGGAATGTACAATTATCTTTTTCGCCGACTGTTTTTGCCCATTCAACGAAAAGGAAACTGGTTCGTATGAAGTTCAGTGTAGTTTTAATACATCAAACAGGAGAAAATAAATTATAAGCCTCTAAACAAATGTATTATGAAAGCGAACATTGGAATTAACGAAGAAAACAGAAGTGCAGTTTCAGCTCAGCTGGCAAAATTATTGGCAGATGAATATGTATTATATACCAAAACCAGAAACGCGCACTGGAATATTGAAGGCCCTGATTTCCATGCAATGCACTTGTTTTTTGAATCGCAATATCAGCAGCTGGATGATGTAATGGATAGCGTGGCAGAACGTATACGGAAGATAGGTCATTATGCACCGGCTACGCTGACACAGCTTTTGCAGCTAACTCATTTGACCGAAGCCAGTGTAAATAAAAATACGAGCACGGGGTTTTTAAAAGAACTTCTTGAAGACCACGAGAGCATTATTACATTTATCAGAGGAAATATCAATCCTTTTGCGAATGAATATCATGATGCCGGCACAAGTGATTTTATCACAGGTTTACTTGAAACACACGAGGAAATGGCCTGGATGTTACGTGCGCATTTTGCATGATCACAATCAATAGAAAATGATTATGAAATCGTTTGATGTTCCAAGCCGTGAGCAGGCAAAGCCTGAATCACAATTACTATTTGACACTTTACAAAAACGCCTGGGCAAAGTTCCGAATCTATATGCTGCAATGAGTTACTCAGCGCATGCTTTGAAAGGATTTATGGATTTTGAGGATGAAATTAATCATGGCGTTTTTACAGCAAAAGAGCGGGAAGCGGTCGCTCTGGTAGTTTCACAGGTGAACAACTGTGAGTATTGTCTGGCCGGGCACACCGCAGCGGCCTTAAAAAGAGGATTCACAAAGGATGAAATCATTGCGATCAGAAAAGGGGAAGTTCCTGATCGGAGGTTGAATGCGATAATCAAACTGGCTAAGTCTATGGCAGAAAACGAGGGCCGGGCGGAAGAATCCATGCTGATAAGATTTTATATGGCAGGATTTCTGGAAGCTGGTGTGATTGAGCTTATTGGCCTTGTTACAATCCGTATATTTACTAATTATGTCTTTGCTTTAACACAGGTTCCGATCGATTTTCCGGAGGTAGAACCATTGTCTTGAATTTTTTAATTTTAATCGGACAAATAATGATAAAATCAGCAAAACGGCTCCGACATGTAATAACAACTGGACTTACTGCTTTGACGATAACCTTTATTGGTATTCAGTTTATTCATCCGAAACTTGAAAATCCACTGGTCACAGGTGATTTTAAAGCACCGGCAGAAGTGAAAGAGATCGTACAACGTGCTTGTTATGATTGCCATTCGAATGAAACAAATTTGCGATGGTACGATAAAGTTGCTCCGGTTTACTGGCAAGTTGCAGAACACGTGAAAGATGGTAGAAAAGGATTGAATTTTTCTAACTGGGACAGTCTTGCTCCTGCCGATCAGAAAGCGAAACTTTGGGAGGCTGTCAACCAGATTCTGGCTGGCGCCATGCCTGTCAAAGATTATGAACTTGTTCATCCGTCTGCCAGACTTTCCGGTTCGGATATTTCGATATTAAAAAAATATATCAGTTCAATGAGTGTTCGTGGTATACCTGGTGACACGGCAAAAACGAATGCAGCTGCCAGGCAAGTGCTGCATATAAAAGGAAAAAAAACAGAAACAGATTTACCAAAAGCGTTGAATGGCATAAATTATATACCTGATTATAAAAACTGGGATGCGATAAGTACAACTGAGCGCTATGATAACGGGACTATGCGTGTCATTTTTGGAAATGAGGTTGCGGTAAAGGCGATTAAAGAAAACCATATCAATCCCTGGCCCAACGGAACAATCTTCGCCAAAGTTGCCTGGGACGAAATTGAAGACCAGGATGGAAACATTTCTACCGGAGCATTCAAGCAAGTGGAGTATATGATTAAAGATGACAAAAAGTACGAATCTACAAAAGGCTGGGGATTTGCCCGGTTCAAAACTCCGGCCATGATACCTTATGGGAAAACAGAAACTTTTGCTACTGAATGTGTGAATTGTCATCAGCCCATGAGCAAGAACGATTATGTATTTACAATGCCTATAAAACACTGATTATGAAATCAATATCAAAGTTGTTGTTTGCCGGACTACTGCTGCTGTTTTACAGTTGCAATAAAAAGCCGGATAGTGATCAACTTGTAAATAGTAATGCTTCACTGCCAGCTTCTTTCCGGTTTGACAGGATGAATTGGAAAGTAATCAACTCATTCATCAATAAAAAAGCAGGAACCATGTCCACATTGTTTGGGAATGAAAATGCAGTAAAACGTCTTCGGGAAAATGCAGATTCTGTTTCGGTTAACGAACAGCTTACCTTAATTACCTGGAAACAAAGGGAAGATAAACACTGGTTTGGTGGCAAAATTCCGGATCAATTATTGTCTGCTGAAACTATAAAAACACAAATTTTGTCCTCGGGCCAGCTTACAGTGAAATATGAAAAATATGACGGAAAAGAGCTGATATTGAACACGGATACATTAAATAATATTTCAAGAAAAACATATATATTAGCCCGGAAAGCTTCAATTATGCCTTGAAGATTAGGGAGAAATCGGGCACATTCGTTTATATAAGTTGCATAAATCGCTGGACTTTAACCTTTCAGCGATTTTTAAATATGTTATGGCGATTAAGTCATTTTCATTCATGCCGGTAGATTTAAAATCATTCAAACTGAACTGTTATATTTGGTAAATTTTACTCACCCTCATCTGATGAATTGTTTAATTGTTGACGACAATCCCATTGCACGGGCAACTTTGAGCCAGTTAGCAACACATGTTTCCGACCTGATTGTAGTCGGTGAATGCTGTGATGCAATGGAAGCTTATAATTATCTGCAAAGTAATGATGTGGACATATTATTTCTGGATATTGAAATGCCCGAAATGAGTGGCTTGGAACTGACCCGGAACCTGAATAACAAGGGAATGGTAATCATTTTTACTACTTCAAAAAAAGAATATGCCGTTGAAGCTTTTGAGCTGAACGTAGCGGATTATCTGATTAAACCATTTACTCCTGCACGTTTTTTGCAGGCTGTTGGCAAGGCAAGGGAAATACTTGGCAGTAAGAAAGACAATGTCCAGTTGCTTGATGAAGAATTTATATTTGTAAGAGATTCCAATATTATGCGCAGGCTGAAATTTGATGATATTTTGTATGCCGAAGCGATGGGTGACTATGTTAAATTTTACACAGCGCAGACTTTTTATGCAATTCATGGCACCTTAAAATCGGCTGAGGAAAGATTGCCCGTCGCCAAATTCATGCGGGTGCACCGGTCTTATATTGTAGCAATTCGTAAAATTGATACTTTTCAGGAAGGCGGATTGGTGGTGGGCGGGAGGTATGTGCCCGTTGCCGATTCTTACCGCAAAGCACTGAACAAGAGGATAAATGTTTTTTAAATATCTATTCTAATTATTTTTTCAACGACTCATTTTGCCCGTTGGACGAATAATGAAATAGAATTATTAAGCTTTTAGGGAAATTCGGCCCAGACTAATGCCTTCATCTAAATGAATATGGCCAACAAGTACTTCATATATTATATTTTGTCAGCCTTTATAGCAGGAGCCATTGTTTTAATGGTGGTAAGATATAACGCTTCTGAAAACCTGATATCCCTGCAAAAAGGAAATGATGATTTGTTAAAAGAACTGATTATCAGTAATCATTTGCGAACAATTGACAGGGATTTGCTTGGCGTAGAAAGCCGGATTAGAGCAGCGATTGCAACCGGCGACACTTCCCATCTGGAAGGAGTTGATGAAAAAATAAATGAAGTGAACGGTTATCTGGATACGTTGAAAGCTACTAATCATGATGCCAAAACTTTGCAGTATCTCAACCGCCTGGAAGTATTGGCAACCGAAAAGATTAATATTAAACATCGGTTAATGAACCGGTTTTTAAGAACTGGTGAAATGAACGATACCAGTCTGATTGCCAATCCCCGCGCCAGAATGATATCAGATGAAATTATGGTCGCCACACATAAAATTTATGTTAGCCGACAAGAAAAATTAACTGCATTGAGCAACAGAATCGGAGAGGGCGGGCGAAGGGCGAGGGTGTTTGGCAATGTTTATATTACTCTTTTGCTGGTTTGTTGCGGAGGTTTTTGCTGGTATCTTATCCGGCAGTTTCGCCGGCAAAATGAGTTCATTGCCAAACTGGATATTTCAGAAAAAACGGCACGGGAAGCCCTTCAGGTAAAGGAAAATTTTCTTGCCAATATGAGTCATGAAATTCGTACGCCGCTCAATTCCATATTAGGTTTTACCAATCTGTTAAAAAGGAAAAAGCTCGACAATGATACCACTGAATTTGTAAATTCGATCCAGTCTGCCGGAGAAAATCTGCTTTCAATTATTAATGATATACTGGATCTTTCCAAAATTGAAGCCGGTATGATGCGTATTGTAGTTAATCCATTCAGTGTCAGAGGGCTTATGCATTCTATTGAAACTTTATTTGGTGAAAGGGTCAAAGAAAAAGGATTGATTCTGACAAGTAAAATTAGTCTTGAAATACCTGATACACTGATTGGTGATGCCACCCGTTTAACCCAGATACTGGTTAACTTGATTGGTAACGCGTTGAAATTTAGCGAACAAGGTGAAATTCTTATTGATGTATATGCAAAGCACATATCCGGAAATATGATTGATCTCGGGTTCATTGTATCAGACAACGGGATTGGTATTGACAAAGAAAAACTGGATAATATTTTTGAGCGTTTTAGTCAGGCGGAGGATTCAATTACCAGGAATTATGGAGGTACAGGACTCGGATTGTCTATTGTGAAAAACCTGATTACGATCCAGAAAGGAGAAATTGGAGTAAAAAGCCAGGCCGGAAAAGGATCTTCTTTTGAGTTTTTTATACCTTATCAGATTTCTCCTGAACAGATTACGGATCTGCTGACTTATGGTATTGACGATTTGAAAAACAGTATGGATTTGTCGGTAAACCTGTTAGTAGTAGATGATAATGCCATGAACCAGAGCCTGATGAAACATGTGCTTACGCAATGGAATGCTTCATTTGATATTGTTTCCAGCGGTGTGCAGGCCATAAAATATTTGAAAGAAAAACGATACGATCTGGTTTTAATGGATATTCAAATGCCGGAGATGGATGGTTATACAACAACACAGATTATCCGGGAAAATCTTGGGCTGCAATTGCCGATTATAGCCATGACAGCCCATGCAATGGCCGGAGAACGTGAAAAATCCATGAGCCATGGTATGAATGAATACATTTCTAAACCGATCAGTGAAAACCATCTGTTTGAGCTTGTAAGTAAATTTGTTCCCGGAATTAACAATCTCATCTCTTCCCCGGTTAAAACTGAAAATTCCGCTGATAATCAGTTAATTGATCTGGCTTATATGAAAGAGATCAGCAGAGGAAATGTGAACTACGAAAAAACGGTTGTTGGTGAGTTTATTGAATGTATACCAAAAGACCTGGCTGGATTGCAAACGGCCCTGGATCAGAACAATTTTGCTTCTCTAAGTACAATTGCTCATAATATGAAAACAAGCGTTGGCATTATGGGCCTGACATCCAGGCTGGAAATTTTGCTCGACAAGCTGGAAGAACCCGGTACTGACCATCCTGATTTACAAGCCTGCATTACAACTATCGGACATATTTGTACCAAAGCAGTTGAAGAAGCGAAAGATGTTTACCGCATTCTGTTAGCGTGAACCTGTCATCTTCTACAAAATCAAAAACAGGTTTTACGGTCAAAATCTATTAATCCGTCTATACAATCTGGCTTTCTATCTTCCGGGTATTGAACGGTTAATGATTTTTACTGTATTTACAGGAAACAATGAAGTTGAGTAATGGTAAAATTCGATCTGCAAAATAAAATCTCACTGTTTACTTGTGAAGCACCTGACCTGGAACAGATATCAATCCTGCCAAATCAATTCAGGATAATTTTTGTGTTGGCTGGAGAGGGAAATGTGCTATTGGACAACGACTTAATTGAGTACGATCAGAACAATATACTTTTGGTAAGACCGGAAGAAAAGATCATTTTTTTTGCAAATGAAAAAACAAAAGTATTTATTATTGAAGGTGATATATTTAAAAACACTTCTCTAAAACCCGGTAGACCTGCTAATGGTTTTGCTAATCTTTTCAAACATATTCAGTATATCTTTTTTAAGCCGGATTCGGCACGGTGCATCACAATTAAAAACGATGCGGATCAAAATTCTGTAAATAATTTGATTCTTTTGATCACACTGGAAATTGGCTATAACCGAAAATCTTCCGAAGAAATTATTAAGAACAGTGTCTTTCTTTTAATAAATATTCTGGAAAGTAACTTACACGATTTCAAACATACCTTAAATCAACCGGTACGTCACGAGGAAGTAGATTTGATCTTGAATTATATTAAAGAACAAATTCATAAAAATAAGGAGGTCAATGTTAAGGAAATTGAAAACCATTTTAAATCTACAATAACCAATATCGAACGGGGTATTTTGACTAAAACAGGTCTTTCTTTCAAGAATTTTGTGGTCAAATCAAAAGTAGAACATTTCAAAAACCGGTTACTGAAAATTCAGGTTTATCCGGTTTAATAAATGAGAGATTTAATATAATTTCATCTTATATTGTAACCTAACTTATTAAGATGCTCCCATATAAATCAAAAATCGGATTAACCATTTTCATACACGTAATGGTATGGTCGCTTCTTGGTTTTATCGTGCTTTTTTACCCTCCGCTTACCTGGGACATTCATCCGCCGGATTCCTTCTGGATCAAACAATCCATTAATTTGTGTATCATGGTTGGTGTGTTTTATTTTAACGCGCACTACATGGCTCCGGCTTATTTTTTCAAGAGTAACAAGTATATATTTATTAGTTGGTTTTTTACAGCAATCATTTTTATTTTAGTTCTCGCAAGATTAATCGAAGTGAAACTTCATGTATTTGAAGATATGGCCGTTTTACTTCATTCGGACAAAATTAAAAGTTTCTATCATTTCGATTTATATCTGTTGATGGTTATACTTTTGGTACTTGTTACCAGCACAAGTCTTGCAGCATCACACAAATGGCAGGATGACGAGGAAAGGAGACAAATGATTGAAAAACAGCATATTTCTTCCGAATTAGCATTACTAAAAGCGCAGATTAACCCACACTTTTTTTTCAATACGCTTAATAATATTTACGCCTTAACTTACTCAGATATTCCTTTATCAAGAGATGCAATCCTGAAATTGTCCCGTATGATGCGTTATGTATTGTACGATACTTTGCAGGATAAAGCGTTATTAAGTCAGGAAATGTTTTTCATGAAAGATTATATTGAACTGATGAAATTACGGTTGCACGCCAATACAACGTTGATTTTTCAGGAATTTACGCCTGAACATGATTACACGGTGGCGCCAATGCTGTTGCTGCCATTTGTTGAAAACGCGTTTAAACACGGCACCAGTTCTTTGCTGAAAACAGATATTGAGATTAATCTGGATGTTCAGGACGGGGTACTGGCACTGAAAGTTTTTAATCAGATACATTACGAAAAAGATGCTTACGAAAATGCAACTGGTGGAATCGGATTAGCGAATACAAAAAGAAGACTGGATTTATTATATCCTGACCGCCACCATCTTTTGATCACCGAAGATCCTTTAAAAAAGACTTATCAGGTTGATTTAAAGATAGATTTATAAAGAAATTTTTAAAGAGTTACATTCCAGGCCCCATTAAAATATGAAGCTGAACTGCATTACTGTTGATGACGAACCGCTGGCTTTGGGCCTTGTCAGCAGCTTTGTGGAACAGACTCCTTTTTTAAATCTTGTTGGCCAATATGCCAATGGAATCGAAGCCTTGCAAGCTATTCATAGTCAGGATATTCACTTAATTATTTTGGATATACAAATGCCAGGACTGAATGGAATGGAACTTGCCCGGGTGATTAGTAAAACGAATTTATCGGTACAAAGCAGAATAGTATTTACCACTGCTTACAACCAGTTTGCAGTGGAAGGTTATAAAGTAAATGCATTGGATTATTTGCTTAAACCGTTCGGGTATGAAGAATTTCTAAGAGCCTGTATAAAAGTGCAAAGTCATTTTGAACAGTCAGGCGAAGAAAATATTGCTAACCAGATTCCGGAAACCTGCATGTTTGTCAAGTCTGAATACAAACTGGTCCGGGTAGATTTTGATTCGGTTTTATACATTGAATCAGTAAAGGATTATGTTAAAATACATCTTATTCCTCCGTTCAAGCCTGTAATTACACTCAGCAGTCTTAAAGTTATTGAAGAAAAACTGCCCCAATCTAAATTTCTCCGGTTACATCGTTCCTTTATCGTGTCCATTTCCAGGATCGATGCGATCAGTAAAAATGCTGTTCAAATAGGAAATTTCGAAATCGCAGTAGGAGAATTATACAAAGAATCTTTAAAAGATCTGGTCGGCAAATGGGCATGAACTCTCTTTGCAAAACGGGTTCTTCCTTCCATCATTTACTTTCCCGACTTGCAGGCTATACAAAAGGATAGCAGTATCCTTTTGTATAGTTCTGACTTTCCGACGTCAAAGAGCGGTAAATTTGTATTGTGAAATTTTAATCTCAATAAAATTATTCTAATATGTCAAAAGTAACATGGAATGTAGACGCAATGCATTCAGAAGTACTATTTAAAGTAAAACATCTTGTAATTTCCACAGTAACCGGATCTTTCAAATCTTTTAGCGGCCTTGCAGTTACGGAAGGTGATCAGTTTGAAGATGCAGCAGTAGAATTTTCCATAGATGTAAAAAGTGTTGATACCGGCCAGCCAGGACGTGATGAACATTTAATAAATGCAGATTTTTTTGAAGCAGATACGCATCCTCAATTTAAATTTGTTTCTACTTCTTTTAAAAACATAAAAGGAGATTTATACAAATTGATCGGAAATCTGACTATCAAAGGCATTACCAAAGAAGTGGAACTGGAAGCTGAGTACGGCGGAACAGAAAAGGATTCTTATGGCAATATTAAAGTTGGTTTTGAAGTAACAGGCACCATTGACCGTAAAGATTTCAACGTAACTTTCAACGCGCTGACTGAAACAGGTGGACTGGCATTGGGAGAAAAAATTAAGATTGTTGCCAACATTCAGCTGGCAAAACAAGCAGAAACTGTCGCAGCATAAATACGAATTATAGAGCGATAATTGGCAAGTATATAGTGGGTCGTTATGCTTTTGCAATGGCCCACTGTATATTTAACATAAATAACGAAGGTCAACAAACTGAAAGACAGACAATGGAAATAGGAATTGACAGTTTTGCTTCGGCAATGCTGAGTAACGAAAGTGGTACCACACTGAGCAGCGTGGACGCAATGAGTGAGTTGCTTGAAAGAATTCAAATGGCAGACCAGGCCGGTCTGGGAGTTTTTGGAATAGGAGAACATCATAAAAAGGAATATCTGGATTCAGCACCTGCGATTATTCTTGCAGCAGCGGCGGCCAGAACCAAACAGATTAAGCTGACCAGTGCAGTTACGGTATTGAGCGCGGCGGATCCGGTACGGGTTTTTCAGGAATATGCGACATTGGATCTGGTTTCAAAAGGACGCGCGGAAATGGTTGTAGGACGCGGTTCTTCGGTAGATGCCTATCCGCTTTTTGGTTTTAATCTGAATGATTATGATCAGTTGTTTGTCGAGAAACTTGACCTGCTGCTTGCAATCCGTGAAAAGGAAACGATTACATGGTCGGGGAAATTTCGTCCTGCGCTTAAAAACCAGGCTATATATCCAAGACCGTTACAGGAAAAATTACCTATTTGGCTGGGAGTAGGAGGTACGCCGGAATCCTTTATCCGGGCAGGATCGCTTGGGCTTCCGCTGATGGTGGCAGTGATCGGAGGCGAAACACACCGTTTCCGTCCATTGATCGATTTGTACAGAGAAGCTGGAAAAAGAGCAGGATTTTCACCTGAGCAATTGAAAGTAGGTTTGCATTCCTTTGGATATGTTGCCGAAACCACGCAGCAAGCCATAGAAGAATATTATCCGGGCCACGCAGAAACCATGACCAGAATTGGCAAAGAGCGCGGCTGGCCAGCAGTAACCCGAAGCAGTTTTAATGCACAAATGAGTCATTTTGGAGCCTACGTAATCGGCAGCCCCGAAGAAGTAGCCGAAAAAATCCTCAGACACAGCCAATCATTAGGCGGCATTTCCCGGTTCACCTTCCAAATGGATAACGCCGGATTATCGCACGCTAAATTGCTGAAATGTATTGAGTTGATTGGAGGGAAGGTGATTCCTTTTGTTGAGAAGGAGTTGGTTTAGGAGTTTTTTTGGTTGAGGGTTTGAAGATACGGGTTCGGTGGGATCCGTATTTTTTTGTTTGGGGTTTTCGGCTGAGATAAAAGTGCTTTTGAAAATTAATTTATAGAACACTTGACACGTAACGTGTCATTTTATATATTTAGCATAAATACACACTTCATTAATGGATAAAAGACAATTAGTGTTTAATCTCCGAATGGAGATAGCAGCAATCAGACAAGCGCTCAGGGATTCAGAAGAAGCAGAACTAACAGAGCGTCAGGTGAATGGCCTTTTAGATAGACTAAGTTATCTTTTGGACATCGTGAGAAAATTAGAAAGTTAATCGGCGGATAAATAATCACATTGATAACTACAACAGAAATGAATACAACAGAAAAAATTAATATTGATGATCTTCTGCAAAGAGCCGATGCGCTAATTAAAGAGGGAAAAGACTTTATACTTAGTGAGGGCAAGGTACTGGAATTAACCAAGTGGCTAACTATTGCCGAATATGCTCAAAAATACAATATCACCACTCAGGTAGTTTCCAAGTGGATAGAAAGAGGTGTGATTACGGAGGATGATTATGTTGAGGTTGGAAAGTTTGGAAAAAAGCTGGTGAGAGATGTGGGGTTTAAGGCTTGATTTAGAACTGAATTGCTGGTAATTCACTTTTGAAAACCGTTACGAACAGCCGTATATCTATGTGTGTAGTATTAAGCGACACTTCGCACAACAGTGTGATAGACTATTGCCACTAATATTAAACTTAGTTTACAGACTACGATTTTGTGTCATCGGTCTCAGACCAATTTCAAAATTAAGAATGTCATTTTATCCCTTGTTCGGAGATCGATAACAATCGGAGGCTGTCTCAAAAAGAAAAAGAGTCAAATAAAGTTTGGAGCAGCTGCCTTTCTGAGCACATGAACTTAAGAACAGGCAGAACTTAAATTGTAAGAAAGAGGCTAACCAAAAAGTTCGATTTGTGATCATTTTACTCCGATACTTCTATCGGAGAGAATTTTCGTACAGGTAATTTTCAGGTCTTGAAATTTACTTTTTAGTCAGCTCCAACAAGTGGCTTTCTTTTTTGTCATCGCAGCCTTATAAACTTTTATTTCGATAAAATTGATTTGGCACTAATAGGAAGTCCAATTGTAATTCCTGCACTTAACTTTTCTCTGAATGACAATGTTCTCATTACTCCTTCACTAATCTCCTCTTGTTCTTTATCAATATTATCTAATAAGAGATAGGGTTGAAGCGTCACCAAAGCCTTTGTCTTATCTTGATTTAATAAATTTAAAACAACCGATATCTGGGGTCTCCATTTTCTATTATTCATGGGAAGTATACCGTCTTTTAAATATCCGAGTTTAGCCGAAAATCCTGGAACGAAATTTTTTGTTGGTAGCCAATAAAATTCTGCTCGATAATTAAAAAACAGACCTGTTGTAATTCGACTATCTTTTTCCCTGAAAAGTCCGTCGGTTGTTGACTCAGCCAAAATTACGTTACCACTTGGTTCAATTTGTAAAGTATCTGAAACTTTATACTTGATCTCTGTAAAGTTTTTCAAATTATTTCCTACTAACGGCTCAATTCCAAATCTAGCCAACCTTATTGAGTGCTCATTAACTCTGTACATGTTATACCAGACCGTTAGTTTAAAATCTACAAAAGTTTTATTTTCCGGTTTTTCCAAAATCTTTCCATTTTTATCAATACCATACATCGCGTAAGATTTTAGAGAAACATTAGGTGATATTGAAAACCATCTAATTGATTTTTTAACCCAGTACGGCTGAGCAATATTGTATTCTGCATCGGCAATTAGTTTAGGACGATCTGCTAACCGTATGAGCAACTTATTAATATCTGATACCAACAATTCCATATCAAATCCAACGTTTAAACCAATCAAGTCATTAACAGCCTTTATCGTGGTTGCATTTTTTATTCTATCAGAAATGTCTGGCGACACATATTTTAATGCTATTTTCTTATATAATTCTAAATGTGAGTTATCAATTTCCTTATTAATGATTTCGAACGTTTTTCCATCAAAGTCTTCGAAGCCTTCAATAGATTTGAGAATATCATCTGCTTCTTTTAATTTGGTTTCATATTTTACTCTGAAAATTCCTGTAGTGTTAATGGGCTTAGCTTTGATACAATACATCATCACCCGCGCAGAATCTATTAACTGTGCATTTATTTTAAGAATGTTAAATTCTCGAACATAATCTACGAGTTCTTTTGCTGCTTGTGTGTATCTATAGTCAGCATTAGTCAACAATTTTGAGTATTTATTTATTCGTACGGAATTCCAATTGATCCCGGCCGTAAAAACACCATTATATTTACCGGCGTTAAATAATGGTATATTATTGTCTTTTTGTCCAGCCTCAATTTCTAATGTCCAAATATCCCTTTTTGTAGGTATTCTACCCGTGAGCTTTGCCGTCGTCTTTCCACTTATATCTAATAAAAAGCCCGACACCGGAGCCTGGTCTCCAAATAAAACAATCTCCATATCTTTCTTCAAACCATTCTTGAAAGAAAAATCCGATATTAACTTTGACTCTATAATTTTTACACCTGGCGACTTTTTCACAGTCCTTTTTGTGGTTCCCTTATAACCAGCAGTTTTTGATTCGTCGACCCCAGGAGTTGCTATATTATAATATACATTATTTCTAAGTATTCTTATTTCCATCGAGTCTTTTGAGTTTTTAGAATCTTCGTAGCTATTTAAGATTTTTTGACTAACCTGAGCCCAAGAACTTTGATTTATTAAAATCATAAAGAAACTGACGACAACTATTTTTTGAGTGATTTTTTTCATAAAATTTAGTTAGAATAAGTTTTTAAAAGTAGCTCCAAATCAGAGTAGACACAATACTGAATTTTCAGTATTATTGATCCTTTTAAAGCACTTAATTAGTCATCAATCAAAAAAGTAATAAACACATTGGCGGTAATAATCACATAACCGTGGAATAATTTTCACCGGCATTCTTGCAAGTTTCCGGAATGTTAATATTTTAAGGTTTGAAATTTCAAAACATTGGACAAGAGCGGTATACCGGATTTCAACCGAGTGGCAGACCGTAAGCTTAATCTGATGTGATTCTGGCGGTTTCCCCAAACTAATTTATCGAGTACATTTACTAAAACATCATTCTCCAAATTATCAAAAATCCATGTATCCATGGCAAAAAAATCTTAGTTAAAATTAACCGCCTCTCAATTGTCACCCGAATCAGCATCGCCGTGGTTTTCACATTGAACTTTGTATGCAATTCTTTCGGTGACCGACGACATTACAATTTCCATTCAAACCTTCCACCCTGCACATAACATTTCTCATTCCAGCGTCTTTGTAAGATGATATTGTTTTCTTGTCAAATCTCTTTCCGTTGCCTACCCTAAAAATTACAAATCATTTATTTTTTTAAATGATCTAAAATAAACCATTAAACGTATAATGATTTGATAGGTACTATTTGCACTATACGTAATTCCGGGTAAATACTGGAATTTGTATTTGTTGAACCTTTCAAGACAATTATATTTTCCTCCTTTAAAAATACAAACACAAATTAATGAATATATTAATTGCGGAAGATCATCCTCTTTATGTTGTAGGTATGGAATCAATGCTGGTGGATTATAATGCCAAAGCAAAAATTTTTGAAGCCGCTGATTTTAAAAAGGCACTTAAATTGCTTGATATACACAAATTCGATCTGATGATTATGAATATATCCATTCCTTTTGGGGATAAGATAAGCATGGTTAGCTCAGTGCGCTTAAAGCAGCCGGGCATTCCAATATTGATCTGCACAGGATATGACGAAAGCTTGTATGCGCTAAGTTACCTTCGAGCAGGAGCGAACGGGTATATTTCGAAAACTGCCTCAGCCATCGATTTTAAATTAGCTGTCGAGCAGGTGTTAAAGGGTCAGATTTACGCAAGTTCAGCTGTTTTCAGCAGTTTATTTGGTTTGGTTTTTGACTACCGGAGCGATGATAATTTTCCAATAAATAAGTTGTCCGAAAAGGAAGCAGAGGTAGCGAGACTTTTAGCAAAAGGGCTGGCAACCAAAGAGATAGGAGAGTTTATAAATCTGTCTTCGTCTTCCATAAGTAATTACAAAGCGAAAATTTTTCAAAAGCTTGGAGTAGCTAATGTGATACAGTTAATGAATATT
>Ga0247734_1001911_pt1 | contig 14787 bp, 9 predicted proteins | sample UWRJL103311B2_FD_180933 | JGI IMG/M metagenome (GOLD analysis project Ga0247734, IMG submission 180933) | Plant litter microbial communities from Arlington Agricultural Research Station in Wisconsin, United States - UWRJ-L103-311B-2 | ecosystem: Environmental > Terrestrial > Plant litter >... | reverse complement strand
CTTAGGATGCCGATCGTCAGCGGGCTGGCGATGCCGGCGCTCTGGATGATCGTCGGCAGCCAGAACACGAAGCCGAAGAACGAGGTGCCGTAGCAGCCGTAGACCAGACTGAGCGCGAGCACGCGGCCGTTGGTCATCACCGAACGCAGCGGTGGGTGGCCAGCTGAAGGGCCGTCCTGCGCGACGCATTCGGCCAGACGCTCGCGCTCGTGCGGTTCAAGCCATTTGGCGGTCAGCGGTCCGGTGTCGAGGCGGCGCATCGTGACGATGCCGAGCAGCACCGCGGGCGCGCCTTCGATGATGAACAGCCACTGCCAGCCGGGCAGGCCCATGAAATCGTGCAGGGTCTGCAGGATGAGACCCGAAACCGGGCCCACCACGACGCCCGCCACCGCGATCGCGCTCATGAAGATCGCCGTCATCCGGGTGCGGCGCGCGGCGGGAAACCACAAGGTCAGGTAGAAGATCACGCCGGGGAAGAACCCCGCCTCGGCAACGCCGATCAGGAAGCGCAAGGTGTAGAAGCTGGCCGGGCTGCGCACGAACAGCATTGCGATCGACAGCAGGCCCCACGTTATCATGATCCTGCCCAGCCACAGCGGCGCGCCGAATTTGCGCAGTGCGATGTTGCTAGGCACTTCGAACAGCACGTAGCCGATGAAGAACGTGCCCGCGCCGATGCCGTAGACCAGCTCGCTGAAACCCAGGTCCTTGAGCATGGTGAGCTTGGCAAAGCCCACGTTCATGCGATCGACCTGCGCGATCAGGTAACAGATGAAGAGAAACGGCAGGAGGCGGCGCGCGACCTTGGCGTAGAGCGCATCGTCGGTGGCCCCAGCGTGAACTGGCATTTCAGGAGGCAAAGCTCGTTCCATTCCGTAGACTGTGGCCAAGAGAACGTCCTTCGATCTGTGCGAAGGTCCGGCCCGGTGGGAGAATTGACCGGACCTTCGCCGCTGTAAAGTCCCCTAGGGTTGGGTAGGGGGACTTTACTGCTGGGAGCATCAGAACTTGAAGCGCACGCCGACCTTGCCGGCGCGACCGATGACGTCGTAGTAGGCGAAGTTGGTGGCACCGGTGCCGTAGACGGGGACCAGCGGCGGGTCCTTGTCGAACAGGTTGTTGATGACGGCGAAGACTTCCACGTTGCCCAAGTCGCTGTCGAGCAGCTTGTATTGGGCCGAAAGGTTCACGTAGAATCGGCTGGGCACGTGGTTGTCGTTAATGCTGACGCCTTCGACGTATGTATTGTCGTACTTGCCGGCACTGACGAAGCGCCCTTGCGCCTGGATGCCGAAGCGGCCGATGTCGTAGCCCAGGTTGGTGTTGACGATCCAGCTGGGCGCGCTGGCAACGGTGTTGACCGTCTGTCCGTCGAGCCGGGTGGTGACGAGGCCATCGCTGGTGGTGTACTTGATCGTATAGGTCGCGAATGTGCGGAAGCTGATCGTGCCGGGCAGGCCCACCAGTTCGTCGAGCGGCTGGCGATAGCTGAACTCGATGTCGACGCCCTTGTTCTTGAGGCTGGCGATGTTGATGTAGCTGTTCGTCAACTGGGTGACGACGTTGTTGCTATCGCGCGTCACCAGCGCACACAAGTTGGCCTCGCCGGCATAGCAGCGGTCGAGGATCGACTGGTACGCCAGCGTCGAGATCGCGCCATTGATCTGGATGTTGTAGTAGTCGACCGCCAGGCGCAGGCGGCTTCCAGGGGTCAGCACCACGCCCGCGGTGAAGGTGTCGGCTTTCTCGGGCTTGAGGTTCCTGTTGCCGGTGGTGAGCGTGGGCATGAAGTAGCTATTGCCCGTGGCCGGATCGCGCAGCGTGTTCTGGCCGAAGACCGAAGTGGTGAACAGTTCGGTGATGTTGGGCGCGCGAACGTCGCGCGAACGGGTGGCGCGCAGGCGCAACACGTCGTTCACTTCCCAGTCGCCGCCCAGCTTCCAGGTCTCCACCCCGCCCGACGAGCTGTAGTCGGTGTAGCGCAGCGCGCCGGTGACATCGAGGCGCTGGATGAACGGGACGTCCTTCAGCACGGGCACGTTGATTTCGCCGTAAAGTTCCTTGGCGTTGTACGAACCGTGCAGCGGCTTGGGGTTGGCATAGTCCCACAGCGAAGCCTGCGACGCCGTGTCGGACGTGGCATTGGCTTTTTCCGAACGGTATTCGGCGCCGAACGCCACCTGCAGGGGCCCCGCCGGCAAGTCGAGCAGCTTGCCCTGGATGTTGAGCGCAGCGGCGTTCTGCACGGTCTTCTGGCGCAGCCAGGCGGTACCCGTGAAATAGTCGGTCGAAGCCGGATCGAAGTTGCCGACGCCGAACGGGTTGAACGGCAGGCATGCGGTGCCCGGATTGGTCAGCGAGACGCGGCAGACGACGGCGCCGGTCGCCGGGTTGACCACCGAATCCAGTGCCTGCTTGAACAGCGCGGACTGGCGCAGGTTGTTGATCTTCGAGACGTACTTCGTCTCGCCGTATTCGTAGGAGCCGTCGTAGGTCCAGTTCGAGCCCAGCTTGCCCTCGAACCCGGCGACCGTGCGGAACGTGCGGGTGTTCAGATCGGTCGTGACCTGGCCGATGTCGCCGCTCCAGCGCCCGAAGCTCACCGTGCTCAGGCCCTTGGCGATCATCGCGTCGCGCACGGCGGTCGGCAGGTAGGCGTTGTCGGCGCTGATCGTCAGGTTGCCGTAGTTATAGGCGTTGGCGCTCTGGCCGTTCACCTGGCTGTCCGAAAACGACACGTCGGCGAACAGGCGCAGCGAATCCGAGGCGTCGAAGGCGACGCGACCGTAGCCGATCTTGCGCTCCATCTTGGGCAGCAGGTCGAAGCCGCGATAGAAGTAGCTGGCGCCGTCGCCGCCGATCATCAGCTGGCTGCCGGCAAGCTGGCCCACCGCGAACGGCGTGGGCGTGCCGTCCGCCGCGAACTGGACGAGGCGGGAATCACTGGTGCCTGTCAGTGAACCCCAGGTCAGACCCGAGGTGATGAGGCCGCCGTCGGTCTGCAGCGAATCGTGGACGTTGTTAGTGATGATGCGGGTCGGCAGGCCGTTGCTTTTCGTCGGATTTACGACGAGACCAGGCTGCTTGCGGCCCCAGTCACGCGTAAACTGGTCGCCCGCGCCTTCGTTATCGTAGTATTCGCCCGCGGCCATAACGTGCAGGCGATCGTCCAGGAATGAGCCACCGACGAGAAGCGCGACGCGGTATTCGTTGGCATCGTTGAGATCGGATTGTCCGTACTGGATGTCGCCCTGGATGCCCTTGAAGTCCTTCTTGAGGACTAGGTTGACGACGCCTGCGACTGCATCGGAGCCATAGCTGGCCGATGCGCCGCCGGTGACGACTTCGGTGCGATCGATCATTATCGAGGGAATGTTGTTGAGATCAACCTGTCCAGTCGGCGCCGAGGGCACGAAACGCTTGCCGTCGACCAGCAGCAGGGTGCGCGAACTGCCCAGGCCGCGCAAGTCGACGAAGTTCGAGCCGGCGATCTGCGAGCGGTTGGACGAGCCCTGCGGAGTCTGCGCCGGGCGGAACGCGGGGAGTTCGTTGAGCGCATCGGCGACGTTCGTCTGGCCGCGCTGGTTCATATAGTCGGAACCCAGCACAGTAACGGGCGTCGGCGCGCTCGACCCGTCACGCGCGATGCGCGAGCCGGTTACGGTGATGTCGCCTGCCGGTTCCTCGGTGGCGGCCGGTGTCGTGTCCAGCTCCTGCGCGTGAATGGGCGTGACGAAGGCCAGCGATACCGCCAGCGTGCTGGCTCCGGCCCAAAGATGGCGTGCAATCCCCATGTGCATAGTGACGTCCCCGAGTTATTTTATGAATTCTGTGATACAAAGAGAATACGAATCTACATGCCTGTCAAGGCGAATTTCGGCATAAACCGCAACATATACGCCATATTGCAGATTTTCGTGGACACTAAGGGCTCGAAGAGTATTCTGATTTGAGATGAAAAGCCGACTCATTGGCTCAAAGGTATTCGTGATATGGGCCAGACGTGTCGATCGATGAACAGCGCGACCCAAGATGTCTCGCGACATGCGTATGCGCATGGCAGTTTCGAAGGTCCGGCGATCTGGTTGTGCATAAGGTGCAATATTTTAACGTCGTAGTACCCGTCGTGTGCGAGTTTCGATGCGTCACGCTCACGCGAACAACGGTCGAATCCATTGGCTGCACGGTCCTCCAGCCCGGAAAAATTCAAGGATGTACATGACCTCCCTCAGATCCACCCTCACCAATGCAAGCGACATGCGGAACGCTCTTGGAAACTCGGGCATGATTGTCTCGTGGTTCGCAATGGGTTCGGTGCCAATCGTTGAAATCGGCGCGATGGACTATTTCGACGCTGCGGTGCTCGATCTCCAGCACGGGTTGTGGGACCGGATGTCGGCGCATCTCGCGGTCAGCGCGTTGGCGGGCCGGCCCGCGATCATGCGGGTAGCAGCGAACACCGTGCCAGCCATCGGCGAAGCGCTCGACAGCGGCGCCGAGGGGGTGCTGGTGCCGCTGGTGGAAACCGCGGAACAAGCCGCCGCCGCCGTCGCCGCAGCCACGTTCCCGCAGGACGGCATCCGTTCGGGCGGCGGCGTGCGACCGCTGGCGGAAGGCTTCTCGCGCTATCACAAGCGCAGCGTCAACCCACTGATCGGGGTGATGATCGAGACCAAGGCCGGTGTCGACAACGCCGCCGCGATCGCCGCGACCAAGGGTGTCGACTTCGTCTTCATCGGCACCGGCGACCTCGCGCTCTCGCTCGGCTGCTTTCCGCAGGTCGACGAGCGGCACGAAGCCGCTTGCCAGACGATCTTCGATGCCTGCAAGGCGGCGGGTACGCCGTGCGGCATCTTCACCACCACGCCCGAGGCGGCGGCGAACCGTCTGGAGCAAGGATACGCGATGACCGTGGGCGCAAACGACGTTGACATCATATTGAACGGCTTCGCACAGGCAGGCCAGCTCGCGCGCCGGGAAGTCGCCGATGCGTAAGCGGTTCGGGCGCGTCGCCGTTGTTGCGGCGCTGGGTGCGTTGGCGATGGCCATGCCGGCACTCGCAGGCGCCGAGGATGCGGCGACGACGACGAGGGCCGCCGCTCCTGTTCCCGCAACGGCGCCCGCGCGGACGTGGATGAAGCCGGGGCTCGAACCGGCGGCGCGCGCCGAACTGCTGTTGCGCGCGATGACGCTGGACGAAAAGTTCGCCATGCTGCACGCGCCGTTCGCCTGGCCTTACAAGGGCGCGCCGGTGCCCGAAGGGGCGATCGGCTCGGCGGGGTATCTGGCGGGCAACGCGCGGCTGGGCATTCCGGCGCTGCAGGAGACCGACGCCAGCCTCGGCATCACCAATCCGTTCGGCTTCCGCATGGGCCAGCGCCTCGAGATCGGGTCGACCGCCCTGCCTTCGGGCCTCGCGCTCGCCGCAACGTTCGAGCCCGCGCTGGCCGAGCGCGGCGGGGCGATGATCGCCGGCGAGGCGCGCGACAAGGGCTACAACGTCCTGCTCGCGGGCGGCATCAACTTGGCCCGCGATCCGCGCAACGGCCGCAATTTCGAATACCTGGGCGAGGACCCGCTGTTGGCGGGCGTGATGGGCGGCGCGCAAATCCGCGGCGTCCAGAACCGCCACATCGTCTCCACCGTCAAGCACTTCTCGCTCAACGGGCAGGAGACCAACCGCTTCTGGGCCAACTCGGTGATCGAGGAAGGCGCGCATCGCGAATCCGACCTGCTCGCCTTTGAGATCGCCATCGAGCAGGGCAAGCCTGTTTCGGTGATGTGCGGCTACAACCTGGTCAACGGGCACGACGCCTGCAGCAATGACCACTTGCTCAACACCGTGCTGAAGCGCGATTGGAAGTATACCGGCTGGGTGATGTCCGACTGGGCAACGACGCACGGCTGGCAGGACGCGCTCAACGGGCTGGACCAGCAGCAGGCCGAGCAGGAGGACGCGCAAGTCTGGTTCGGCCCGCCGCTGCGCCAGGCGCTGACCGAGGGCAAAGTGCCACAGGCGCGGATCGACGACATGGTGCGCCGGATCCTGCGCGGCATGTTCGCAGCCGGGCTGTTCGACGACCCGCCGGTCAAGCGCGCCACCGATTACGAGGCCAACGCACAGGTTTCGCTCGCGGTGGCGCAGGACGGCATCGTCCTGCTCAAGAACGAAGACGGGGTGCTGCCGCTGGCGGCCTCTGCGAAACGTATCCTCGTCGTGGGCGGTCATGCCGAGGCGGGCGTGCTTTCTGGCGGCGGCTCGTCGCAAGTCATCGCGCCGGGTGGCAACCGCGCTTACGTTCACCTGGGCGGCGAAGGGCAGAACAGTTCCTATCGTGGGATGCTGTTCCACCAGTCCGCACCGCTCGCCGCGATCCGCGAACGCGCGCCGCAGGCCGAAGTGACCTTCACGGACGGCCGCTATCCGACCGAAGCGGCGCGGCTGGCCAAGGCGGCCGACGTCGTGGTGGTGTTCGCCACGCAATGGATGACCGAAGGCGAGGACGTGCCCGACATCAGCTTGCCATCGGGCCAGGACGCGCTGATCGCCGAGGTCTCGGCGGTCAATCCTCGGACCGTGGTGGTGCTCGAGACCGGCGGCCCGGTGGCGATGCCGTGGCTGTCTTCGGTCCCGGCGGTGCTGTCGGCGTGGTATTCGGGCGCCAAGGGCGGCGAGGCGATCGGCGACGTGCTGTTCGGCAAGGTGAACCCGTCGGGCCGCCTGCCAGTGACGTTCCCCGCCAGCATCGACCAGTATCCGCGCGTGGCGACACCGGGCCGCGACCTGCCGAAGAAAGTGCAGTTCGACGTGCCGTATACCGAAGGTGCGGATGTCGGCTACCGACGCTTCGTGCCGCAGGGGCTCAAGCCGCTGTTCGCGTTCGGCCACGGCCTTTCGTACACGCGCTTCGCCTATGACGACCTCAAGCTCGTTGGCGGGCGGACGATCACCGCCAGCTTCACCGTGCGCAATACCGGCGCGGTGGCGGGGAAGGACGTGCCGCAACTCTACCTGTCAGACCAGGCGGGCAAAGTGGTCTGCCGCCTACTGGGGTTCAAGAAAGTGTCGCTCGCGCCCGGCGAAAGCCGCCGTGTCACGCTGACCGTCGACCCGCGCCTGCTGGCCGACTTTGACGTCGCCCGCAATGCATGGAAGGTCGCGGGCGGAAACTATGGTGTAGCAGTTGGGCGATCGGCCGGTGACTATGTACTCGCAAGCCGTATCCCGGTTACTGGACGTTCAATGATCCCATGAACGGCAACTGATTCAACCAGCCCCGACTTCACGCCGATGAAGTACCAGTTATGAGATCGCCGGGAATTGGAACATTGTTCCCATCTTTAACGACTTGTAGAATAGCGGTCTTCCCCCGAAGGTACCAAAGTTTTCAACATTCTTGGAAAGAAGTTGAAAGATTATAGCCACGCGCTGCCTCTGATAGAGACTAGGGACTGTCTTCCTGTGAGCTGTAATGCTCGGTCTCCAGCAGACCACTCACTTTGTGCGATTTGCGAGATCGTCGGCGAAGCTTTCGCGGTGCCTCGAGTCGAAGTTTTTTTGCCGGCACTCCTCAATTGGCGGCACCCTCATTGAAGCCAGGGCAGTTGAACAGAAATGAGCGGAGGAGAAACGGGTAGATGGGAAAGCCGATGGAGCTTGCCAATGTAATCTCGTTTCCGCTCTCTGGAAGCCCCCTCGATGGTCACAGTGGCTAGAGCGGATTTCGACCGGTATGAATCGACAAGGATTCCCTACGATGGCGTTTGTGATTCATAATCAAGTGCTCGTGAAGGAGACCGGCATGGATGGGTCCCCCGCTTTCGATGGATTTGTGCTCCCGCGGCTTTTGGCAGCGACCGATAACGGATAGAGCTGTCAGGCGGCGGCGGCGCGATTTGGCGTCGCCCGACCAGTTCGGCGGAGAGTTGCAGTATTTCCCCGAATGCATTCTGGAAGGCCGCAGCGTCGAGCCGGACGGAGATAAGGGCCTTGCCGATCTTCTCGTGATCGAAGCCATCGTCGAGGCGCGGCGTTCGGGTCGTCCGGTCAAGTTTGAGAGTCTCGCAAGAACGCTGCGCATCGACCCGGACGAGCAGGAACAGCGCCTAGGCCCGGTGGCGGCGCCTGAGCCGGTGAACACGCTTCGGCAAACTAGGCCCCGGAACGGCTTGATCTTGCCGGAAGGACCCCGCCCATTTGGGTACGCGTCCCCCTCGGATCGAGTGACGCCCGGGCCTGCCTGAGGCTAGCCCGGGCGTGGCGGTTGGTGACGCCGGTATCGCCAGCCGCGACATTCCGCCTTCGGTGGCTATAACGCCAATTTGCGCAGCCATTCGTTGATCTCGCTTTCACGCCACCCCGTGCAGCGCGTCGCGATCCGTAGCTGTCTTGGGAACGTGCCGGCCTCGACCTTGCGATAAAGTGTTGCACGGCTAAGTCCCGTGCGATCGAGAACCGCATTAAGGCGAAGTATGCGTTCGGGCGCGTCATTGATCATGATGTGGCCTCCTGGATTGGCGTAGGCGCGGGAGCCTCGCGAGGACAGCATTTGAGATCGAGCCATGGCCGTCAATACGGTAGGATTCGTCGCGTTTTCTCTGTCGTTTTCGTCTGTTTGCTGCGGGCCCCGCGGCTACTCGGGACTACGAAAGAAATATTTTTGCGACCATCTTGCCGGGATGCTTCTGAGGCCTTGTCCCGATGTCAGCGGCCGGGGTCGTTAGGAACATGGGCCGAATCAGCGCTCACCAAGTTGTCTGGAACCATGCGAGCGTCTTCTCCTGCTTGCGCCGGGTGTCGCGAAATCCTTCAAGGGTGACCGGAGCGGCCTCTTCCGCGGCACGCAGATAGTGTGCCCACCACTCCATCATCTTGCGCCGGTGGGGCAAATACCGCGCCGAATTGTAGACGCCCCGGACGCCGCGCGGCATGTGAGCCAACTGCATCTCGATCCAGTCGGGCATGAACAAGCCTGATTCGTTGAGCACAGTGCTTCCAAGCGAGCGAAACCCGTGGACCGTGGCTTTTCCGCGCAGGCCCATTCGATACATGACATCGAGCATGCGGTTTTCGCTGATGACGTCCGAGCGCGTTCCTGCGATCGGGAAAAGGAATTTGCCGAGGCGTTCGTTGCCTGCCTTGCCAAATGGATTGGTGCCGCGGCTCTGACGCAGCAGATCTACGGCCTCGGGCGGCGGCGGGACGAGATGCTCCGAGCGCATTTTCATGCGCTCGGCCGGTATCTGCCAGAGCGGTTCGTCGCCTCCCAGTCCCTCGAACTCCATCCATTGAGCGAATCGGGTTTACTGCGTGCGCACCATCGTCAGGATCGTCCAGCGCAGAGCGAGATGGCTCAGGCGCGAGCCTTCATCCGCATTGAGCCGTGCGAAGAATTCGGGAAGGTCCTTGATCTCGATCTTGGCACGGTGGCGTACCGGCGGCGGCTTGATCATCGCCGCGGACAAGTCGCGACACGGATCGCTTTCGCAACGGCCATCAGGAATGCCGAAGCGAAATATCTCGCTGCAGTGATTCTTGATGCGGTGTGCCATCTCGTACGAGCCGCGCGCTTCGATGACTCGCAAGGCCTCGAGCATGGTGCGGGGCAGGATCGATCGAATCGGCTTGTCGCCAATGATGGGAAGGATGTCGCTCTTGAGCCGTCCTTCGATGAGACGGGCATAACGCGGCGACCAGGCTGGCCGACGCGCTTCGATCCATTCACGTGTCAGCATGCCGAACGTGGTCAGGTCGGCAGCGGCCTGGAACTTCGCATCCTTCTTATGGACAATCGGATCGATGCCGTTGGCGACGAGGGCTTTCATCTCCTCGCTCCAGACGCGGGCGCGGTGCAGGCTCATGGCGGGATACTCGCCGCCATCGACGCTCTTTTGCTTGGCATCGAAGCGATAGGCTTGCCGCCAGCGTTTTTTGCCGTTGGTCGTGACGACGATCTGCAGGCCGCCGCCATCGGATTTCTTGATCCGCTTGTCGCGGGCGACGAGGCTGTTGAGCAATTGGTCGATCAGCATGACGGTTCTCTCGGCTCTGCTGTCGCGGATCCGGTCCTGCCTGGCCCATTTTTCTGCCTTCGAGGCCTGTTTTTACCAACAGGATGACCAACAAATCGCATGAAACTGCCTGATCGGAATGGCTCCGGTGTGGGACAGGATATACGAAACAAGTCATTGAAAAAGCATACTTTTTTCGACCCTTTGACACTTTTCTGGTCAAATGGGTCAAAATACTGGCTGGGGCGGCAGGATTCGAACCTGCGAATGCCGGTACCAAAAACCGGTGCCTTACCACTTGGCGACGCCCCACCATGAGCCGCGAAGCGGCCTTGGGAGAGGCGCGCTTAGCGGCTTATTGCGATGCTGGGAAGAGCTTTTCCCAGCATCGTTTCAGCATTCAGGATGTGGCGAGAACCGCGTCGATGTCGGCCGCGCTGTGCCGTTCGGGGACGTAGCCCTCGCCCTTGCGGTTGACGATGCGGCCACGGCGCACGGCGTCGCGCGCCCCCAGTTCCTCGCCCCAGCGTACCAGGTTGGTGTAGCTGGCGACGTCGAGGAAGGTGGCGGCATCGCCATAGGCATCGCCGCGTACGAAGCCGCCGAACCAGCCGTAGGCGGCGATGTCTGCGATCGTGTAGTCATCGCCCGCCAGGTAGCGGGTCTCGGCCAGCCGCCGGTCGGCGACGTCGAGGATGCGCTTGGTCTCCATCGCGTAGCGGTCGATCGGGTACTGGTACTTCTCGGGCGCGTAGGCGTAGAAGTGTCCGAAGCCGCCGCCGATCATCGGCGCGGTCGACATCTGCCACATAAGCCATGAAATACATTCGGTGCGGGCAGTGCCGGACGCGGGCAGGAAGGCGCCGAACTTTTCAGCCAGGTGCAGCAGGATCGCGCCCGATTCGAAGACGCGGACCGGCTCGGATCCCGAATAGTCGAGCAGGGCGGGGATCTTCGAGTTCGGGTTGACCGCGACGAAACCCGAGGAGAACTGGTCGCTATCGGCGATGGAGATCAGCCAGGCGTCATACTCGGCGCCGGCATGGCCGGCCGCCAGCAGTTCCTCAAGCATGATGGTCACTTTCTGACCGTTCGGCGTGCCGAGGGAATAGAGCTGGAAAGGGTGTTCGCCGCGCGGCAGGTCCTTGTCGAACCGGGCGCCGGCGGTGGGCCGGTTGATGCTGGCGAACTGGCCGCCGTTGGGCTGATCCCAGGTCCAGACCTTGGGCGGGGTATACGTGGGATCGGCCATGCGCGGCTCCTTGGGAGGTAGGAAGAGTGGCCCCCAAGTAGGTTCGCGCAAAGGGGGCGACAACCCCGGCGTGCCACTCAAAATCGCGTTCGAGTGTCCGTCTTATTCAAGCGACGCCGGCCCGCGCCCCCACCCGGCCTCCCATCAAGGATATACTGAGTGGGTGGCCGGGTGGGGGCGCGGGCTGCTGCCGATTCCGCTTCAGGCGGACAGATGTCAGCCGATCTTGCGGATCCAGCCGTGCGTGTCGGGCGCTTCGCCGCGCTGGATGGCGACCAGGCGGCTCTTCAGCTTGCCGGTGAGCTGGCCGGGGCCGCCCGAACCGATGGTGAACTCGCCGTCGCGGCCCGAAACCTTGCCGACCGAGGTGACGACCGCAGCGGTGCCGCAGGCGAACGTCTCCACCAGCTTGCCCGAGGCGGCATCGGCACGCCACTGGTCGAGGCTGTAGCGGCCTTCGGTCACGGTGAGCCCTTCCTCGCGAGCGAGCTGGAGCAGGCTGTCGCGGGTGATGCCGGGCAGGATCGTGCCGGTCAGTTCAGGCGTGAGCAGGGTGCCGTCGTCGAACACGAAGTACAAGTTCATGCCGCCCAGTTCCTCGATCCACTTGTGCTCGGCGGCGTCGAGGAAGACGACCTGGTCGTGGCCACGCGCGATCGCTTCGGCCTGCGGCACGAGGCTGGCGGCGTAGTTGCCGCCGCACTTGGCCGCCCCGGTGCCGCCGGGCGCGGCGCGGGTGTAGTCCGAAACCCAGATCGACACGGCCGGCGCGCCCGACTTGAAATAATTGCCGGCAGGGCTGGCGATGACGATGAACTTGTACTGCTTGGCCGGGCGCACGCCGAGGAACGCCTCTGTCGCGATCATGAACGGACGCAGGTAGAGCGAGGCGCCTTCGCCCTCGGGAATCCATGCGCTGTCGATGCCGACCAGCTTTTCGATCGCTTCGACGAACACGCTCTCGGGGATCGCGGGCATGGCGAGGCGGCGGGCGGAATCGTTGAAGCGCGCGGCGTTCGCTTCAGGACGGAACAGCGCTACGGCGCCGTCGGCCTGCTTGTAGGCCTTCAGGCCCTCGAAGATTTCCTGCGCATAATGCAGCACGGCGGCGGCGGGATCGAGCGGAATGGGCTGCCGCGGGCCGATCACGGCATCATGCCAGCCGGTGCCTTCGGTCCACTCGATCGTCACCATATGGTCGGTGAAATGCGTGCCGAAGCCGGGGTTCGCCAGCACGGCGGCGCGCGCTTCGGCGCTGGCCGGGGCGGGGTGGGCGAGAGTGGTGAAAGCCAGGCCGGCATCGGCGAGAGTCGCCATCGAACGATATTCCTCTATCTGCGGATAAGGTGCGCCGTTGAACGAAAATGTCGCAGAACGCAACCTGAAAGCAATTTAATTCTCGGAGGTCTGTGATAGCACAAAGCCGGGATTCAGGGAAATCGGGGCGGTGTGCGGGCGCTTCTGCCAGGTGAAATTAGAGCAATGGCGCGCGCGCCGCGCACAAATGAGAAGGGCCGCACCGGCTGCCCGGTACGGCCCTTCGCATGGTCAGCGGCCGGGAAGTGCCGCCAGCGAAGCCTTTATCGCTTAATCAAAAATCAGCGATAATGCCTCGCGACGGGAATTGCCGACCTCTCTGCTGAACCATGAGACATCGGATCACCTCCTTTCGCGCTGTTTAGCCATAATCGCCGCTTTCGCGGCTGGGGCTTCGGTCGCTTCCGGGCGCGTTTCCCGGGGCCCGTTGCCTTGAAGAAAATGTGGTCCATTCCGCACCGCACAACAAGACTTGAAATCAATTTTTTTGCCGTCATGATCGGTGGTTCCGGCCAGTTATCCCCAGCTTGGCAGGTACTTGAACGGAACTGAACCGGCGCCCCCGCCGAGGTTGGCGTTGTGCCTTTTCAAACGCACTGTTCCCGTCTGCAAAGCCGATGAGCGCGCAGCGCAGCGGGTGCGAACTAAACAGTTTTCCGTGCCCTGCTGAGCGTGAGTCTCGATGCAGGCGAAGCGGAACGCCTTGATCTCGACCGCGTTTGCCCGCAATCGGGATTTCCCCGGCGCTCCATCCTGGCAGGCATATGTACAATACTCCCAGTCGCATACGTATGGCTACCAAGTCGGGGCTCGATCCGCGTACGGCGTTCGGCCTGGCTATAGCCGTGCTGTTCTTCGTCGTCAGCGGCACGGTCGCGTACATGAACTTACGCACGTTGCGCGACGACCAGCTCAAGATATTTCACTCGCACGACGTCATCCTGGCGATGACCGACCTGACGTCGGCGTTGCAGGATGCCGAGACCGGGCAGCGGGGTTATCTGCTGACTGGGAAGGACCAGTACCTCGCGCCTTACAGTGAGGCCCTGGGCGCGGTCGAAACACACTTCGATGCGATATCGACGCTGACGAAGGACAACCCCGACCAACAGGCGCGGCTCAAGCCGCTGCGCCGGCACATCGATGCGAAGCTCGCCGAACTGCACGAGACGATCGTGGCCCGCAGGGCGCAAGGCGCACAGGCCGCGCTGGCGATCGTCGGCACCGATCGCGGCAAGATCGAGATGGACGAGGTCCGCACCGGGCTGGCCGTCATGCAGCAGACGGAAGAGCGTCTGCGCGAACTGCGGCTGACCGAGATGGATGCGGCCTATCGTTCCGCCACCGTGAGCGGGTTGATGTCCTGCGTGCTGGGCATCGCCCTGACGCTGGTGATCGGCGTTCTGATCCGGCGCGCGGCGATTGCCGGGCAGCAGCGCGAATGGCTGCAGGCGGGCCAGGTCGAACTTGCCACAGCGATCATCGGCGACCAAGTTTCCGAGCAGTTGGGGGGTAGCATCCTGAGCTTCCTCGTGCGTTATGCCGGCGCGCAGGCGGGCGCGGTGTTCGCGGCCGAGAATGGGTACTATCGCCGCATCGCTGCTTACGGCGTGCCGGCGGATGCGGCCATCGTCGAGCGTTTCTCGCTGCGGCAGGGCCTGCTGGGCGAAGTCGCCGCCAATGGCGAGCCTGTGCTGCTCGCCGACATTCCCGAGGGATACCTCACGATCGGTTCGACTTTCGGCAGCGACAAGCCGCGCCACCTCGTGATCGCGCCCGCCTCGTCGGACGGTTCGGTGGAAGGCGTGATCGAGCTGGGCTTCCTGCAGCCGGTCGACGATACCATCCTGGCGCTGCTGGCCGAAGCCTCGGGCGCGATCGGTGCTGCGCTGCGCTCTGCCCGCTATCGCTCGCAGCTTCAGCACCATGCCGAGGAACTCCAGGTCCAGAGCGAGGAACTGCGCGTTTCGAACGAGGAGCTGGAAGAACAGGGCCGCGCGCTCAAGGAATCGCAGGCCAGCCTCGAACAGCAGCAAGTCGAACTGGAACAGACCAATTCGCAGCTGGAGGAGCAGGCGCAACTGCTCGAAAACCAGCGCGACGATCTGGCCCGCTCCAACGCCGCGGTCGAGGCCAAGGCGAGCGAGCTTGAGCAATCGAGCCGCTACAAGTCCGACTTCCTCGCCAACATGAGCCACGAACTG
>Ga0247734_1001910_pt1 | contig 14789 bp, 16 predicted proteins | sample UWRJL103311B2_FD_180933 | JGI IMG/M metagenome (GOLD analysis project Ga0247734, IMG submission 180933) | Plant litter microbial communities from Arlington Agricultural Research Station in Wisconsin, United States - UWRJ-L103-311B-2 | ecosystem: Environmental > Terrestrial > Plant litter >... | reverse complement strand
GAAAGCACTACTATACCCAGACATCTTGAACAACTAACCACGACTGTCTTCCAATCTCTCTTTCCACCCATTTCTCCGCAAACTACCCCGCTCAACTCCATAAAAAGAGTCCTTCTCTTACAACGAGTGAAGACCACCGATGGAACATATTCTCTACAACTACGCCATTACATGATCACAACGAAACGTGTTGGCCTATCAAGACCTTTACGTAGACTGAATGCTGCCGAGAAGATGCTTAACTCACAAAAGACTGGGAAAAGTCGGAAAGGTGCATTACCAAACCTCGGGAAAATGGAGGACATTGCAGACTTCATCATTGGTGGAGAAGCAGGCGAAGGTTATATGACAGACGCCACGAGTGGAAGTGAGGTAGATACTGATGCGGAAGTCGAAGTTGTGGAAACTACTGCCCGGAAAGTTCTTAACAGAAGGCAAAGAGAGAAGGAGCGCGAAGAGAAAGAAACAGGTGGTCGTAGTGGTGTCGAGAAACGAGCTGTGAAGCTTGTTGAGCTAGGTCCGCGTATGACGCTACGGATGACAAAGGTTGAAGAAGGAGTCTGTGGTGGGAAGATCATGTGGCATGAACGTATTACCAAAAGCACTGAGGAAATCAAGAAGTTGGACAAAGTCTGGGAGAAGAGGCGGCAAGAAAAGGATGCACGAAAAAAGGTCCAGAAAGAAAATGTTGAGAAAAAGCGTATTGCGAAGGGTGGTAAAGAGGAAGAAGACGATGACGAGCCGGTGGAGTGGGACTCAGAAGGGCTTGAAGGCGATGGCGAAATGGAGCTAAATGAGGAGATGGAAGATAGAGATGAGTGGGAAGAGGAACAAGAGGAAATAGCCGCCGGTTGATCGTTCAATTAAAGTTAGGGGAACTCCACATATTCTGTACGTGTGTATTGCAATGGCGTTGGTGGACGTAGGGAATCAATTAGTGACGGCCTGCTAGTCTGCATGCTATTGATATGCTGATATATATTTGCATACCAAAGTCATCAGAAACTTATTGGTCTGGAAATATATGCAATAAAATCATCAAAATATGGTAACTTCTATGTCGTTAAAGATTTACCACTTCGCACTACCTTATAACTTTCTTCTAGTATTGAAGCAACTAGCAATAAGCTCAAGTTGATGCTATGAGCCACATGTTGTCAGACTTCGTCGATATTATCGTCCAGCTCTATGGTGCAGAACAGAGGCTATGGACCAGCCACCAACCAGCAATTGTAATTCTTGAATTATGAATGAATAAGCAGCTATGTACCAATATTTTGCAAGCTATACTTCGCCTGGGACTATTCGAAACACAATCTTGACCTAGATATAAATTCTATCCAATGGTTTGCAAATGCTCCAACTTAAAAGAATTCCTGATATTCTCATTATAGAGGAGAGGTAGCATATGAAAACCAAAATATGCAAGTGTCAGAACAACTTCTAGGATTAACGGCTGTGTTTAGGGACCTCCATACATTTTGAGTATGGAAACAAGATGACAAACTAAATCATACTAACATGGTATTGTCAATTACCCTCATTCTCCGCTTTTGTGTCATGATCATGTATCATATACATTTGTCGAGGACTAACAATTACAGATTTGACTAAAATTATTATGCTAACTCCTTTAAATACCTACGGTCTTTTGGTCAATATTCGCCTATAGCCCCTAATCGAGAGCCCCATTATTTGTATTGGCAGCTTAGGAAAGTCACAAGATACCTACCCATAGTAGGATTGTCAAGCTGTCAAATTTAAATTTAGTTGGAAAAGGTAAAAGGCATTGTAATATTGTAGTTTACTTTCCGATATCAGTGGAAACAAAATAAGCAAGTATTGATTTTGCTCTGCTAATATCTGGCTAATGTGGCTCGTAAAACTTTATGCTAGCTAGTAAATGTTGCTCTACAAGATTTGTTCATTTGCTTGACTAATATTAATGAGTTTTGAAGCTTTGGGATTGATGGTTTCGGCTTCCGGTTCTACTTGGACCTTTTCTCATCTGTGACAACACATCTTTTATAGGTTTGCTTGACTCGACAAGGAGTCTAGGAACTAGAAGCACATGAGTTAATGCATGTTCGTACAAACGAGCATGGTTGGTGGCGAGGAAGGAGACCTAGGGCAGAGTTGCAGATATTGAAGTTGGAAAAACTTACCCCTATTACTTTTTTTACCAAGGAAGCAACCACCTCATCAGAATTGCCATCCAAGTTATGCGACGCCCCATCAATCACCCCAGAGTTAACCTCATCCACATTCCCGTTCCCCTTTCTCGCAATCTCAGTCCACCGAGTAATCTGTGCCTCCTTGTCAACCGTTTCTGGCATATATTCATCTGCTCCTGAAAATATAATACAAATCGGTGATTCTTTTGGCAGCGCCCCAAATGACTTCATCAGCTGCTCATCTTTCAGATCCGAGCTAAAGTAATCATCATCACCATCATGGTACGGACTGGCCAGACTCAACCACCTCTTTGCAGAAACAGGACAAGGGAAAATGCCGTTGATCTCCACAGAAGGAATGATTTCATCAGCACCGCCATCTTCGGTCATCTTAGTGGCGACAGCAATAGCGTGCAGATAATGATCCGGATCCATCTCCATAACAATAGATTCACGATCACTAGCTGGCGCTTGGATAATTCCTCCCTCGATAGTGGGCCGTTTCTCACAACCAATACCGGTAAGGTATTCCATGACATCTTGACAGCCTGTAGAGTGGCCCATTAACACGATCTTCCCGGTTTTAATGGTACGGAAGTAGGTGACACATTTCGAGATTTCAGAGGCATCCCGTTGGATTGAAGAAGTACCCCAACCGGTGTATGAAGATGTGAGATGAACCTGAGCGAGAGTCCACGTTTTTGAGAGGGCATCTGAGATGGCATTTGTATAGGGGACCGTTTGGAGACCATCAAAGAGTCCGCCAATGAATATAAGGACGTTTTGACCGGTGGGGATGCTAGGGTTGGGGGTATGTTCAAATGCTGTGAGTCTCTTGGTCTATAAGGAGTTAAGATTTTTTTCAAGATGATTAATTGCAATTTTGAGATGCTGAGGAACGGAATCATGGCTGGTATGTTACGAAGTAATGAATCGGGGCCCGAGGATAAAAGCAGGGGGCTGTGAGTAGCAGTATTTAGAAGTTCTAACCGATGCATCTCGATAATCAAATCATAGTATCTGCCATTACTGTGACATATCGACTCACTCAATGTAAGAACCTCTCAGATCTGAATTTGGAGCTCTGACGAAGTTTCCACAGGCCAACCAGACAGAACCAATGATCAGATGTACTCACTTCCAAAAGACTTTAAAAGATAACTTTTTACAACAGAACAGAAAGAACGCACTATTAACTTACATAATTATGCACAATTCCGCTTCTTGATCGATAATGACTAGCCATCTCAAAGTTTTACCACAAGTGATGTGTTCGTGTTCTATAGAGTATGATGCTGCAGTGGGTGGTGCTGCTTTCAAACTCCTAACCGATTGCGGGTTGATCTCTGTAGTTGTAAGGTGAAAGACGCTGAAGATTAGCCCGCGACTGTAAATACTAGTCCTCCGGAGTAAAAGTTCTTGAAGAAAAAGCTGCAGATGTCCAATTTTATGTAGTTGACTGCCACTTCGCTCATTGGTATCTCAATGGAAGAACATGTCGAATCCCAGTTCCTTGGCTCTTGGCAAACCCGTCAATCTTTAATTTCTGAACCTCATCACTAGCATCACCAAACCTCACTCCTCTCGTTCCACAACACCACACCAGCAACGATGGCACCCACACTAACCCCTCTCTATCGCCTACTCACTCCTCTCCTCCACCATGTTTCCCCCAAAGCTCTCCTTTCCCCCAGCCTCCTCCTGTCAACCCGCGCATTCTCAACATCACCACCTCTACAGGCCAGACCAGACGCCAAAAAGCGTAACAACATTGACCCTCGAATCACATTAATCCGATACCACTTACAACATCCCAAGACCCCTAGGCCATTGAAGCTGAGTCGTATGCGCGGACTGAGACATTGGACTATCCATCGAGCGTGGATGTTGATGAGACGCAAACGGATTGAGAGCGAACAAGGGGAACTATACCGGTTGGTTTTTCCCTATACAAATTTCAAGATACCCATTTCTGCAAGAATATACTCCTACATGGGAAGATATTGGGAATATATGCTGGTGTAGTCAAAGGCTTGAGTTTTGTTCTGTAGTGAGCAAAATACTGATAGTAGTGTCACGAATAGAATGTATCAATCAATGGAAGCAGCCAACGAATTACTAAGGACTATGGATCCACCCGGGACCAAGGATGGAGGGCGATTGTATCGTATTGCGCAGGAGAAGAAGGGGATTTTTGGACATGGAGGTGTACCGATTGAGTATGCGAGATTGCAGGTTGACACGCCTGGAAAGGAGCCTTGGAATCATGGGTGGACGAGATAATGCATTGTTTTGGAGCAGAACAGAGGATGGGAGAGATGTGAGTAGAGCAGTCAGGGTATGATGGTGGGGAAACGGTGATACTACGAGTATAACGTAGGGCTGGCGTTTTGGTAGAAGACCCGAGTGAACATGTACGAGATATGAAAGAAGAGAATAAGCAAGCAGGAGGAAGCGTGTATTTTACGCAACATGCACTATGTATTATGTACAATCCGCGCATCCTTCCCGGTGTTTCCCATCGATTAAGCTCATGCTATTATCTCACAAGCCATGCAAACAATAAGAAGTGCTTATCCGCTCAGGGTTTGTGAGGAAACCGAATAATTGCAGCCATCATACCATGCGGGAAATTTGGAGCACTGCATGGTTCAGAGATTTTGGCCCACTGGAGAAGCTGGGAGGCCGTCATTCAGTCATTAGTTCACTGTATTAGTCGCCATTCCCATCCCATTTCCACCTAAAGCTTAAAGACCCAGACGTATGTGTAGAAAGTTAAGGAGAAAACTTTTGTGCGTGAGCTGAAAGTCGTGTCCAATTAGAAAGTTGTAATTGCGTGTTGAACATGGCCCTGGATACCTTATGCGCCGTTTTCGTGACCATTTAATCTTTACTTCCGTCATAGTATAACACAGCAGCCCCCTCCCTCCCCTTTTTCGAATGTGAGTAGAGCGGCTCGGGTGGCTGCCTCAAAAACGTCGTCAACTCCTTCTCCGGTAAGAGATGAGCATTCAAGATATTTCCGAGCTCCAATTTCGTGGGCGATTTCTGTAGCTTCGCGGGTGCCGATGAAATGTTGCGATTTTTTCCGCATCTCCTCAATTGCTACGGGGTCTTCACGCAAGTCCTTCTTCAGACCGATCATGATGATTGGGACACCGGGGCATCTCTCGTTGGCCTCTTCAATCCACTGAAGGTTTGTTAACTGATGTCCTCCGGTTATACTTGGTATCAGCTCACCTTGTGTTTGACGTTTTCGAGAGAATCAGGAGTATCGATTGAAAAGCCGATGAGGATAACGTGTGCCTTGGAGTACGCCAGTGGCCGTAATCGCTCATAGTCTTCTTGTCCGGCGGTATCCCATAACGCCAATTGTACACTCTTTCCATCCACTCTGCAATCCGTGACATAATTTTCGAATACCGTAGGAACCTAGGTCTAAATGTTAGATATGGGGGCGCGGTGCTGTTGGTCTTTGGAAGCGGCCTACATAATGCTGTATGAAGTTAGCATGTCGAACTATCAAATCAGATCAAGCGGCCATTACTGTTGGGAAGTAACCAAGCGTGAAAACGCTCAGTAATGAGGTCTTTCCACAAGCTCCATCTCCAATTATGACCAGTTTCCTACGCAGAGCGTCAGTACGGTCCATCTCTGATTGTGCCCTGAAGATGATTTGCTGAACAGGCCGCAGGTATCGAGAATCCCCTTGATCATGTTTAGACGCGGCAGAAGCCAATTGATTCTCAACCCGAGTCGCCAAATAAAGTCTGCATAGCTCGCAGATCTTTAACTGTTTCAATCCACTTCCACCTCAAGCACGCGGTATGTATGTATGATCCTGCAGACGACTTACCTTCTTACAACATTCTGTGATGCTGACTGGTCCATTGTATTTGTATCTTTGAGGAGCAGCAAGAGCCAAGTCGCTCACGAGCCTTTGAGGATGGAGAGGTGGAGGATACGCCTACTAGCCCAGTATTGGCTATCTTTCCAACACTACGAGAGCAGTGAAATGCTAGTTCTGCTCTACGCAATTGGGTGTCTCCGGGAATCAGATGAGGAGAGTGGGCTGCTTTGTAGGGCCACCTGATGGTTATGAGAGGCTTGTGTAGCAGATAGGAATACACGAGAGAGAAAGGAGTGACTATTGATGTGGGAAGGTGGTGAAGATATAATTTATGCAGACTTTTCCCCTGAATGCGAATCGTACTGACGTTGAGTTGCGCTGGTTGATTAGAAAGTACACTCGGCACAGCATGTAGTGGATCTGACGCTGGGCTGAGTCGCAAGCTCTCGCCCAATGACGATGCCGTTGACGATCTTGAGCGGCGAATAGAATGTGCACCTTGTTGAGCCTCGTATTCTACGACCATTTGTCCATATCTCCTTGTCCAGGGGACCAGAAGTATATCTCCAAATAACTCATAATCCCTGTGGTCCCGCAGTGTGATTTTTGAGATGTTTTAGAAACCAGCAATGTAAGTCGTATGGACCAATTGCCTATTATAGAAGCTTCCAGTCAATTATTCTTGAAGCAGTCCCACTCCACATTTATGTCTATGCACGTGACTTTTATCATCGAAATCCAGGCTTGGTACAGGCACGTTGGTACCTCATGAGACCTCCATTCACCCAGCCTCAACCCTTTGTAAACCGTACGTCTGATCCAAATACTCTACAGCTATCAAGCGAGGACCTCTGCGATAGATATACATCCCTAACCGTCTTACAGTCCAAATCGCGCATATTTAGCCCCAAGGATACACCCCGAATCAGCAACTTTGGTGGGGCACTGCGAAGCTATTCTCTTCTCTCTGTACGTCAGTCTCTACTTCTCGAGTCTTGGGATGAGTCTTTGGAACAAAGACGTAGAGTGTGCTTGATCACTAGGCCTAACATACCCTTGGTGAATAGACGACCAACCCCCATCTGATCGGAATGCCCGCAAACCAACGGCAACAGACTGCCAAATCCAAAGCTCCCGCACAGGTTCCCACGTCCCCTACGTCCAAAGCCACTGCGAAATACACAAACAAGGATGGTTCGAAGTTCATAACTGTTCCCAAACCACTCGAGACAACACCAACAGCTATGGCACAAACAACAACCAAACCTAACGGGCAAACGCCTACGGATGTGAACGGAAGTGCACCTGCTGTAAATCGAAAGAAGCAGAAGCGGAGGGAAAAGCAAGCTGCGAAATTGGCTGCAGAAGGGATTACCCCCAATCAGGCGCAAACCGCAAAACAGATTCAGGAACTGGAGGCTCGATTTCGGGAACATGGCTTAGATGAACCATACGAGGAGAATAGCCAATTTGATCCAGCGGATGGCGACCAGGGCATTGAATACTATAGTGATGAGGAAGGTGGATATTCGGGTTCCTATGGACGGGATTCTCCGCCTAATGGCTATACGCAGCCAGCTGGGAAAAAGTCGAAAAAGAAAAAGAATAATAAGGCCAAAAAGACTCAGCTACCAGATACCCCAAATAATGCCCAACAACGAACAAATGGAACTTTACAACCTCATATTCACAATCATGCGCCATTATCACTCCCTCCTCTAGGAACCAATATGCCCAGGGGTACGTTTTGTGTCATGTTCAAAGATGGTATGTATAACAACATTAGCTGATAGTGCTATAGGCCCCGGTATATCACGAGAGAGAATATGGAACACATCTTCAAACGAAGAGCGGGAGCGAATAAAAGAGTTCTGGTTGTCTCTAGGAGAAGATGAACGGAAGTCATTGGTTAAAGTAGAGAAAGATGCCGTTCTGAAGAAAATGAAAGAGCAGCAAAAACATTCGTGTACCTGCACAGTTTGTGGCCGGAAGCGCGTTGCTATAGAGGAGGAGCTTGAGGTTCTTTATGATGCATATTATGAAGAACTGGAGCAATACGCCAATCACCAAGGTATGTGAGGAAAATAAGTTGTCGAACTAAGAGCCCGAGTTTCGCTTCGGGATTCTTCCAGATTTTCATAAGCTGTGCCAAAAGTTTTTTGGTTTAGAAATTCCAACTCAGCCTTGAAATGATGAGATTTGCTAACATTATATATTGCCAGGTGATGGAGTACCGCCTATGATGCCCCCTCCGCGTCGCTTTGGCCCTATGAGCGGATTGCAACCGCCTCATCGCTTACCTCCCTTAGGCACGTTTCCTGGACAACAAACTTCACGGGGTAGAATAGTAGAGCAGCTAGAGGACGACGAAGAGGGTGATAGTAACGAGGAAGAATATGGAGACAGTGACCAGGAAGAAGATGAAGATGACTACAGCGATGAGGAACCCGAACCCGAGGAAATTCCCCGAAGTTCACATGCTGCTGACTTCTTTAATTTTGGCAACAGTCTTACTGTAAAAGGGGGAATTCTCACTGTTGCGGATGATCTTTTAAAGAATGACGGAAAGAAGTTCATTGAGATGATGGAACAATTAGCCGAACGCCGAATGGCACGTGAGGAAGATGCGGAAAAACAACAAGCATATGCTAATTATGGTCATCCACCAAATGGAATGCACTCTCATTCTCATGGGCACAGCCATAACCACCAACCTCATAATCATAGCCACGGCCATAACCATGGCCATACGCATAACCATAACCATAATCATCCCCATTCCCATTCACATCAACACAATCCACCTCAAGCACCTCCCCAGCCAGAAGATGATGAGTATGATGAAGATGAGGAAGAGGATGATGAAGAGTACGACAGTCAGGATGAGGACTATGATGAAGATGAGTTGGTATGTGACTGCGAATTCGAGATTTGATCAGTATTGATATGTACTTAAGCAGGATACTATGACTGAAGAGCAACGAATGGAGGAAGGACGAAGAATGTTCCAGATATTCGCAGCTCGGATGTTTGAGCAACGAGTTCTGACTGCGTACAAAGAAAAGGTTGCGAAAGAGAGGCAGGAGAAGCTATTGGAGGAACTTGAAGAGGAGGATCGGGCAGATTCTCAGAAAAAAGCTAAGAAAGCTAAGGATGCACAGAAGAAGAAAGACAAGCTAGCCCAAAAGAAACAAGCCCTCGCTGAAGAAAAAGCTCAGAAAGAGGCTGCCAAAGCTGCTGAAGAAGCTGCGTTGCGTGCCGCCGAGGAGAAGAAAGCCCAAGAACAACGAACTAAGGCTGAAGAGAAGCGGAAAAAGAAAGAGGCTCTGAAAAAGGCTGAGGAAGAAGAGCGGTTGAAGAAGGAAGCTGAAAAGCAGCGTCGTTTACAAGAACAACGAGATCGGCAATCTGAAGCTGAGCGCAAACAACGAGAGGCTAAGGAAAAAGAGAGGCTGCAACGAGAACAGGCCAGACAGAAGGAAAAGGAGGCCAAAGAGGCTAAGGAGCGAGAAATCAAGGAAAGGAAGGAGAAGCAAGAGCTTGAAAGGAAGGAGAAGGAAGCCAAAGCACAACAGCAACGAGATCAACTAGCAGCCCAACAAGCTGCACAAAAATCTGCCGCTCTTGCTGCAACACAAGCCGTAAAGCGACCTCCAGTACCTATACCAGTGAATCTCCAGCCCCAGCCGATAGCAGTATCTTCACCGCATATTCCTGTCGCAACTCCTGCTCTTCCGAAAGCTCCAACACCTATCCGGCTTCGAACTACGTCCCAGCAAGAGTCGAGTGTTAGCGGATCCTCAGTACCGCAAACCCCGCAAACGGGAGGTATCAGCCAAAATGTGTCTCCTGTACCATCGACCCCTCTTCAAGGGAGTCCTGGACCAGTTGGAACTGCTGGCAAACCTCAGTCATTTCCGTTCCTACATCAACCTCAAGCGACCTCGCCAATTCACTCCGCTCTAAAAGGACCACCCGGTATGCCTCCTAGTCCATTCATGGGTATGCAACCCTTGAATATGGGATTTCCTCCTCCTGGTATGCCAATGATGCCCCCTGGATTTGGAGGTAGAATTCCACCGGAAATGATGTTTCCTCATCAGCCACCGATAGGGGGAGCCTTCAGACCTATGGTTGGTCCAAATGGATTACCTATTCACCCTGGAATGAACATGCATCAAATGCCACAAGGTCGAGGGTTTCCAATGCCGCAGCCTCCACCCGGGTTTGCACAAAACCCAAATGCAACTGGTATTAGTGGCATCGGACAAGCCTTTGGAAAGGACAATGTGCACATCCACTCCCGGCATCAGTCAGCATCTTACGAGAACCCACCAGCACAACCTGCTCAGCCCATTGCCCGTCCTGCGCCAGTTGGCCGGCCATCAAGCGTTGTTAATGGACAGCGCCGTGGAGATAGTAACCTTGACGCCGATGACTCAAGTAACCATTTGGGGAGCAGTGCTTTACTAGATGGTTCAGACGAACCTCTTATCGCTGGTGGGCGACGTCCAAGTGCAGCTCCCCGCCATAACTTTGCTCCTGGGCCATTTGGCATGGAATCTCCAGCTTATGCGAGTCCCATCACTCCATTCAATACCTGGGGTGGCCCACCAAATCCTTTTGGATCGTCTTCATTGCCAGGTGCAAGTTTTACGGGCGGATGGCCACAAACTTCAAACAATTCTTATGGCAACGTTGGCGGGTCATCCATTGTGCGCCCAAATCAACCTCGCTCAGTTATCGTGCGCATATTGATATGTCGTGCATGTAAACAACTTGAAGGCTCAACCCCAGATGGATTTTACGATATTAAATCCATCCAAGAACGAATCAGCCACCTACAGCAAGCAGGCGATTTACCTGTTCCTGATAAGGAACTTCTCGATATCTGTGATACTGAAGGGAATGCAACAAATGGCGGGGGTTCATTTGAAGTACGCACTAATGATGATGGAAATCAATCCATTCGACACGAGATCGATACCCCGTCCACCAAACGTCCTCTTGGCGCTCCAGGAGAAATCGGAAGTCCTATTGTGGGAAGCGCGTCACGCTTCTTCTAAAACATATGTCGACACACTAATGCATTCTCACCTTGGTTGAAGAGTATTCTCTTTGTACGATCCTATTTCACAGTCTGCTAATAGCGTCTGCCTCTGCTATTTCCGGCATTTTTGCTTCGTCAAATTAGGGGCGATATGCAATGTATTATCAAGTAATGAAACTTGAGCACTTCACGGACATGTGAGGTGAAAATACAGAACCAGAATATCAAATATGTTGGTATGATATGTTGATTTATAGTGCACGTGACCTGTATCTTATCGTATTTCGATTCGAATCTTACACAGTACCCTGACTCCCACGCGCTAAATTATGTGCCAGCGCATTATATGTTTTAGCATTGGATACGTTGTTGTTTTTTATCTTCAGGGCGTTTTGTGTAGGCTTTGTTTTCCATCATTATGATTCATATCATAACAGCCTCGTATCGAGGCTGTGCTTCGGTTATCCCGTGCCTTTTGATAACGTGTGACCAAGTCATTCATCACAATCAGACAAAGCGCTTTGTGACTCCCCTAACTGTTCAATAAATACTTAGTTGTCTCTACATTCATTCGTCTAAATTGTTTGGATAATATTTTCAAGCCAAAACCTGGGACGTTCTCGTTTTTCTCTAATAGGAGAACGGCCTAAATAATAATCAATATTACAATATTACCAGTGCCGCCAATATCATCAACATCACAATTTCAAGCTTGTAGAAAGACAATTTTACAAAGAGAGTAGAAATGTGTCGACACATACACATATACCACCGTGTTCCACCTCTCCATCCAGGCTCTGAACCCAATGCAGAGTACGACGACGAACAAGACGTAACGCACTGTAAAGTCATTTTTGATAAATGCGAGACAGCGAGATGGGGCGAGGATTGTGGTGGAAGCACCGTGGAAGAGGTAGTTATTGAGAGGGAACTGTGTCAGTGGTGTACGATAGAGATAATAGGCGGATGATGAGAGCTGGGCAAATTTTGGAGGATATGTTGTACAGTACAAAAAGGAGGAATGAATCGGCCCTCAGGCCCATAAATAATCTGTTAATGCCGAACTCTTGAAAGGTTTTGTTCCAAATTGTGCATGTTGGAGATGAGAACAGCCGGGACGTGATTATAAATCCAGTTTGGACAGCATATGCACCAATATGAAGCTTTTTGGAGCGGTGGATAATTTTGTTAGTAGCTACATTAAGAAACTACTATAATTTTTCTTCGTTAGTCAACGGCCAGGCAACTTTTTAGATACTTCTTTGAAAATCCGATATATGAGTTTTCGTTTACCAGTTGCCAGATTTGTTACAATTGGAGTACCCTAAGACTTTCATTGATATTGTTTTGTCTAACGTACAAAGAAGCACTAATAATCTGGAGAGCCTGACAGTTTCCCAATACTTCCACTTATTGAAAAAGAAAAAGGTGTCTTAAGCTTCATTTAGTCTACGCTAGCCAGACTCTAACTGACAGGCCAAGCTCACGTGTTACGTGTTGTTTCCACAGTATAGTCCGTCTGTTGAACTAGTAAATTGTTAGTTTGGTTCTTGGTACGAGAGTTTGCAATGATAAAACTAGTCCAAGGTACCCGCTTAGACAGATAACGCTCGTCAGCTCTCAGACTTTCGAAGTCAAGCACCTTAAATCATAGACCTCATCACTGCAATCGCAAAAGTTTACCTTATTGAAACTCTTTCTCATAGGAATTTATTAGATTTACCTTGAAACATATAATACATAGTTTGATCCTTTGTAGACTTTAACAATGAAACTTTTCCTCTAATATCACATACCGGGAGTATCCGACGCTGTGCAAGCCCAGATCTATATAACTGCCCAAACTTCACTAACAATCAAAGAAGCAGTTAGTGAGTTATTTCATCATTAAATTGCTCAGAAGGCCCGCTAAACCTAAGTCACTACACAATGAAAACTTTTCATGTGTTTTATTCGAAAATCGTATTACGTGGCTTCTTCATCAAGAGTAGACAGTATTCCGAACATTTTGGCGAGTTTGGAAGGAGTGTCATAGTGAACATGGCGCAGCGGAACACATATGCTACCGAGCTTACGGTTACAAGCACGCTGAATGCAGAAGTTTCTGATTTCGTGCCCGGGGATCAGGGTCCTGTGATAGCACCCGCCTCGGATCGGGAAGTCGCCCAGGACGGATATAGCCCTGGACTCTACAATAATCCTCCGTCAATGTACCACTCATTAAACTACTCAATAACGAAACTTTTTCTGACTAGGAGTAGAACTGTCCAACGAACCTTGTCCACGAGAAGGGATAGCGCAGCTTCCATCATTACAAATCCTTTCGAAACAGATGAGAATGAATATTACGGACCGCAGCTCCTTTTGGATGAAGTGCCGTGTAGGATTAATTCAGTTGGAGATCGAGAGTACTTTATAAACTATCAGGGAATCAAAGCTACTGCTTTTGAGTCATCTCATCAAGAACAACTTTACCCTCCAACACACAGAACAGGTAAGATGAATACCTAAGATATATAACTTCATTTCTACGATCGAATATTTGCATTCGCACAATGGTGTACAATACTGATTTCACATCAGATAATCATGGCCGGTATCGTGAACCAGTGCGCAGGCAGCAAACTCACATGGAAACACAAGCCAGTAACTCTGGCTTAAAAGCTCTCCCCTATCAATTTCCGGATTATCGCTGGCAAAATCAAGGCAATCCAGTTTCTACTGTTGTCCATCCATCCTCTTGCAACTTAGAGCCTCGGTGTTTCGAGTTCATTGGAGATGATGAAGCCTGCAATTCCTTGCCTCAAAAACTCCCACGGCTCCGTCTACCTACCAGGAGAGTCACAGGGGCTAAAAGTACTCTCGATAAATATAATTCGAGTCAGTATACGCATTCTACTCAAAAAGTTCCCCCGGACATGTCTATGGAACCGCCCTCAGGTAGTGCTAATCATATATTTATCACCCCTGCGCTCATTTCACCACAAACAGCAGGGTTGAAGACATGGCCGGAGACGCAAACTCACAACGTGAATATGAAACGTACCCAAATTGACTTAGAACCAAATCATTTTCAAATTCTGTCTAGTCGTGAAGAACATCCCTCGAGGGAACTCTTTGAGCGTTCGGTGCCAGTTGGTCCTCCTACAAGAGGCTCTTCACGATACGGGACTATTGGTCAAAAATATGACTATCTGTCAAATGCGAGAGGAGGAATAGAGGTTGGAAATAACGGATACACCGACTATTCCGAGTTGCCTTTTTATTCCTCCATATCCAGGCAACGCCAAATGTCATATGAGAGCGGCTCTAGCTACGACCAACTGTTTATTAGCTCGGTGGCAAGCCTCTCATCTCTATCTTACACCACCCCTGCATCTTCACAAGATGTATCACCAGCTCCATCTCCTGCTGGGCTGATCGAACTTCAACATTGCGACATTGTACACCAGCCCCTTGACTAAACCTCGGACTTATATAACGGCGCAGGCCAAACGAAAGGTCAATGATAATGAATGCTCAGTAATGAAAAAGTTGGAGAAATGCCCTGCTGAATTGGATAATGTGCCATATTATGAGATAGAACCATGTCTGTCTAAGTGTTTTCATAGAGAAACACAACAGTTCGCGTTGGTGGAGACAAGCTATTCTCGTTGACACGTTGACACCAATTTGTTTCCCCCAAAACTGGGGTTGTTTTTGTATTTTTGTATTT
>Ga0247734_1001909_pt1 | contig 14795 bp, 12 predicted proteins | sample UWRJL103311B2_FD_180933 | JGI IMG/M metagenome (GOLD analysis project Ga0247734, IMG submission 180933) | Plant litter microbial communities from Arlington Agricultural Research Station in Wisconsin, United States - UWRJ-L103-311B-2 | ecosystem: Environmental > Terrestrial > Plant litter >... | reverse complement strand
CTGTTGGCACTGGCGTTTGGACTCAACGTCCAACGTACTTTCCTTTTAGCAAACAAGTATATTTTAGAAGCCACTTGAACCTTAAGCAGAATCAGACACTTTTCCTATCATTTCAGACTCACGACTGTGATACCTGATAGTCGTCCAGAAATGAGCATCTCTATCTTTATCACATTCCACAAATTATCTAAAGTATTCCACCTGAGTTCTAATTTCAAGTACTATACGTATGCGATATGTAATTAAGATCACATATGTCAAGCGGTTCGGAAGTTGAGATGTAAATCCGAGCTAAACAATCTTGGAATATTTTCGGTTAGTTGCTTCGAAATTGTTTCTGAACTAAAGCTAGATAAGGTTAAGGTATACTATCTTCATGTCCTAATCCTGGGTAATAATTAAACCTTCGCTGGTCCTTGCGAAGACATGATTTAATACTTGGTAGCTAAACTTTTACTGATAATCTGTTCGTCTGGCAGTTAGGACTCTACAAGGGATGTTGTCTAAAATTTACTCCATTTCTTACTTTCTTGGGTTTTCACACAAACATTTTAAACGTATGAACAATAACCTTGCGCGACTTCACTAGTGGCATCTCGTAGCCATGCTGTGTGTTGACAAACAGAGATGTCGTTTGAAGATGTCAAGCACGTCACATTGTCTGGAAACACCAGTTATTCAAAGATTTCATGTTCAATTACAGTTTCATCACCATCTATCATGATGACGCATTGACTCATCCCCATAAAACCTATAAAACAATGCCAATAAAACGCATGAGCTGAGTTGTACTACAGAAAAGTCGCAGGAATACCAGAGTTAACGCAAACCTCAACTCCAGATATCAGGCTTCCGCCATTATATCGTTATCTATTTCTTAGGGTACTTGTTCTTGAAGAGATACCTATTCTCCAGATTAGCAACTTCTCGCTGTTTGTAGATGTACTGAGGTACAGTGGAACTTACGAGCTTAAGTAGTAATCAGCACCTGCAAATAGACCAACAACAGCAGTCCAAGCACCAACAACCTTCCAGGACAATTCTCCAGCAGCGTACTTTCTATAAGCGCCGAACCCAAGACCACCGCTCAACAATGTGATGGCGATGGCATTTCCGACGAAGACTGGGTTTTCGCTGTTTGCCTCAAGGGTGCTCTTGACTCTCTTTGCTTCCTTCTTTGCCTTGGCAGCTGCCTTCTTGGCTTGATCCTTTGCCTTTTCTTCTGCGGCGATGGCTTCGTGCTCGAGACGATCGAGTTGGGTTTCGGTTTGAACTTAGATGATTGTTAGAGGCTCTTCCGAGATATGGCAGCAGGGAGGAGGGTATCTCAACTGCCACGAGGAACAGCGAGAGGCTGGATAAATACATACTTTCCTGTGACTTGAAGTCGGAAGGAACAGTGTGGACAGACTCGCTGTCAACATCGATCAGGGAGCCAGATTCGACGCTGTCGGTGGTCTCAAGCTCAACAACGGGAGGGGCACGCTTCTATCAGATTGTTAGCACCGCTATAGATATACAAATCAAAGCACCAAATCATTCATTTCTGCAGTATTTGAAAGAGCTGTATGCCAGGGCTCGTGGTATTCAAGCCGGGTCGTGTGTACATACTTCTTCAGCTGTTTGTTTTTGCCCAGGCTTTGGCGTGGCGGCAGCTGCGTAGGACATATTTGCTGTTGTTGGGGAGGATCTATATGCGCCCGAGAGTATGTATACGGTGGTTGTAGAGGTATATGAAGCTGATGATAGTTGCAGCAGAATGGAGATGGCCGGAGACAGTCGTGTGCCAGGTTCACATGCAGGATGATGGACAAAACCGGGAGCTCTCTCGCTTAATTAAGGTTAGTCTGTTTTTTGTTTGTGACGTATGCGGCTCAGTCTTCCTGTGTGAATAAAATGAAATCTAGAGTATAATTAAACTAAGGTAATACATGCATGACGTGTGTATAAGATGTTAGAATCAGATGCGACCGATATAAACTTATATGCATGGTGTCAGTGTGAAAGGAAAAGCTCTGATCAATTGCGTCCTGTAGATCAGAGTAACAAGCTTTAGTGGGCGGCGCTGACCTCTGATCAACATAGTCATTACTAGATGTGGCAATACAAAAGGAACGATTTCCTGTAGGTAGGAGGAAAGTCATTCAACTTATTTCAATCACTTTATTATTGGAATCAATTGGCTGGAAAGTTGAGTGCTCTGATTTTAAAGAGGCATAGAGGGTCTTTGCTTCTAATTGGGTAGTGTACATATTCACCTCCTATATCAGGTGTAGAGTATTGATACAATATTGTAACATATGCCAGTTTATCTTACTGAGATGCATCGTGAGCTGGTTTCGGTACTGTCTCTCCATGTCTCTCCAGACCCTCCTGCGATTTACTCTCTAAGTCTTTGGATGAAGTACGAGGTTCGTAAGGCTTTTCAGATTCTGACGGCGATTCCACAGGTGTTGCTGGGGAAGGCTTAGATTTTTCGGATCGTGATGTCGTCTGAGTACTGCCGGCTTCTTGTGGCACATCTGGAGAGTCGGAAGTGTCTCTGGAACGAATTTCTTCCTGCAGCTCCTCGTCCTCTTCATCATCGGCCAACTCAGCGGCATACATTTCTGGGTGTTCCCGGAAGCAGTTTTGCATACCCCTACTATATGTCAGTCCTACTCAAACCACCCACGCAGAAGAAAACCAACTTGAACTTGTCTATGCACTCAATGCCCTTCGGCTCGTCTTTCGAGAATACGAAGCAGCTGAATGCCTCTTTGAATTCATCGCCACATGGCCCATGTGCCATGCCCCCCAGACAAGGACAATCCCAATTAATCTCTCCAGTCTCTTCATTGAAAGCACCTTGCTGACCAGCTTCGTGTTCCAATCCTTCTATTCCTCCCTCGTCTTCCTCCTCGTCGAGTTGCTCATCTCCCAGGGTTGCCCTCGCCTCTCGTTCCCTTTTCTGTTCTTCTGCAATATTCTGCGCCTGTCTCGCGCGCTTTTCTTCAACTATCGCATCAACCGTAGGCAAAGCCGATTCCTTAATCGCATGCACTGAGTCCTCGAGTCGATCGATCGCAGCTAAACTACATCAGCATTGTCCGTCTCATTCTAGATTTAGACTTTATCGCATACCCTCGGGTTCCTCTGCGAACAAGTTGCTTGTATTATAATAGTATATTCCTCCAGCAGCTACTGCCCATCTTGCTGCGCTGCTCTTCCATCCTCTGCTCTTTTGTGACGGTGGCGCCGTACTAATGCATCGTTTCGAAGACTGACGAAGTGCTCGGGAGGTTATTATTCGCCGAGGCACGACTCGAATAGCGCTTTTGTACATTGTAATGATCAATTGCTGGTGAATAAATATGTGCCACTGAAGAAAATAACAAAAGAAAGATAGTCTGCGGCACTCGGCGGAGAGATGATTTGTTACTTAGTGTTGGTAAGCTGGGAATTTTTGAGCTTCAAATTTGCACGTGACCACGCGAGATTCAACCATGACTTCATGCATATGGTCTCTTGAGCCTATCTCCAATTTGGTCAACCAATCACTATTTGAAATTGATGTCCCTTGGGAATTCTACTTAATTTACTGCTGTTTTCACTTTTCGTGATTTAACTAGCCTGGAGCGATTGCTTCTGTCTCAATCCTATTTGTTCCACCGAATATGACGCACCAAACGGAATGGTACCCTGGAGACATCTTTTCCAGCAGTCCAAACATTCATAAAGCTTTCGCACTCATCGTTCTGAACCAGCCCCTCGAACTACGAGTCTCATTTTATCGTAAAGTGTGGCAAAATGCAATCTGTCAAGTTGCGGCTGACGGGGGGGCAAATCGTTTACATGATCTGATTATGAAAGAGTCAGCAATTCCTCTAAAAGTTGATACCATCATTGGTGATCTTGACTCTCTACGCCATGATGTTAGAAACTACTGGCTTCAAACGGGGAGTGAGATATTGCATGATTCTGATCAGGAATCTACGGATTTTGGAAAGGCTACTAAGTATTTGAAAAGCTTTAAAGTACCGATTGACGCGGAGTTTACTGCCTCAATGTAAGTGAAATCTCATCGGAATGGCCATTGGTTCTTAATTTGACGATAAATCTAGATCTGATTCTCGGCGCGCAAGATTTCAAGCAATTAAAGATGGGGCCCAGGTGAAAGACATCGTATGTTTAGGTGGCTTAGGTGGAAGAGTAGACCAGGGCATGGCAACGCTTCAACACCTCTATACCTCCCAAAAAGAATTAGAGTACTCAGCTGGGCGGATGATTCTTCTGTCCTCCGAATCCATTACCTTTGTCCTCAAATCAGGAAAGCATAGAATTAAAGCCAAAGAGTCATTCCCTGATATGAAATTGGGAAGACATGTAGGTATTATTCCTATCAAGGAACCTTCTATCATCACTACGACAGGACTTGAATGGGATGTGACAGACTGGGAAACTGGTTTTGGCGGCCAAGTTAGTACGAGTAACCATGTGAGAGAGGAGTGGGTGACGGTAGATACGACAAAAGACGTGCTATTTACTATCGATTTCATTGTGTTTGATTAAAACGTATAGTAATGAAGCTGCGATAATATATATGTATTTAATATCATTTCTTTAGCCTTTATATACTTCGAATTGCCATCTCTGCTTTGGCTGATTTTGGTTACTTGAAAGAATGACTTAAAAGTATTTGTACCACGGGCAACAAAATAATAGTAAACGTTTGTTATGTAATCAGATGTCGTTGTTTAGTGGAATATGGCGCTATAATCTCACTCTCGAGCCCTTCCATAGTCCATGACATGTTAAAATTACCCACAAGAACGCAGAGTTGGAAAGGCCATCACTGCAAGCTCAAAACACTTGGTTAGGATTAGACAGAGCCAGGCGCCTTCACTACTTTTCTATGTGAGGAAAAACTTAAATTTCTTGATAAGTCTGTGAGATGAGGACTTACAAAAGGAATGGTCCTTCTTGCCAATAGTCTTTGGCGACCAACATTTGCGAAGATGAGTTTCGGCGCCTTTGGATACCAGTGTAGCACTTAAAGGCTTGATCGTCTCAATTTCCTAAACCATCTATATTGACAACGACCGTGGTAATACACAACAGTTTGGTAAAGATGTGCGATATATGGTTAACCAATCAGAGAAGTATCTGTAATAGCGTAGTCTCTTTGCAGAGGTAATCACTTGAAATAGCACCTAACTTTGTTGCAAGTCGCAATTCAGCACCATTTTTAGATTTTTATTCCTTCGTCGAGCTGGTCGAATTACAACGATGAGCCTTTTAGATAGCCACAATCCTCCCCAACTTTGAAATACCGCGAATCAATCATGAATCGTCCTGGGTCATTGAGACTCCTTCGTTGCACATCGCAATTGAGGACCATTTTTAGATGTTGGTCTATTGTGGAGCTGGTACTACCTTATAACAATGAGCCTCCTCCACGGTCACGATCCATTTCCTATTTAGTATGACCAGAATGGATCATAGACTGTTTTCCATGCATGAAAAATCTTTTGTTGCATATCTCACTTCATCCAATAATAAACAGGATGCCAAGGATGCGGTTAGGATTACGATGTTGTCACTCTGCGGCTCCAAGCCACGAGATATCGCATCTAAGGAACAACTTTATCCATTACATAGCCTTTTGACAAAATTTGTTGCATATGCGAGTCTGTTCTAATAATAAAATTTCCTGCATTGGGTGAGGGTTCCATGTGTCATTATGTGCCGCGTGAAAGGATCCAACAGCTCGTGTTTTGTTGGTGTTGGAATTACAGCAACCAACACAAAACGCAACCAGCCGCAGAATAATGACATGACTCTTTCAATATGGCTGAAATGTTCCTTAGCTTAAATAAATAAAGAATTCAAGTCAATTCACCCCTTAACATGAAGAATGTTATCTCTGTTCCAGATGTTAGTTTTCTGGAAGTGATTCTACTAGGATCTCGTTGAGCACATTTCAAACTCGCCAATTGCTCCGTTAACAATTGAACATGCTCCCTGGCCTTAAGCTCATTCCCATCCTTTGTTGGAAAGTTGACAATGAATGAGGCTCAAGTTTTCAGCCTCGACTTCTTTGGCTCGTAAGTGCAGCCGGAGGATCAGGAAGGTTCACGCCGCAGCCGCAGCCTCTCAGTAATCCCCGCAACAGCAGGCGGGACATATTCGAACTCATGGAGGTACTCCGTAACATATGTGACAGTGCTTAAGATTTCGATGTTGGAATGTTGTGTATTGATCTTGTTATTTTGGAGAATCCTTACATACATACGCTATAAATTTACTCTCAATCGTGGCGCAGGAAGCGAAGCGTGAATCCATACGATCGTTTGTTCACTCTATCCATCCTTCGAGGACTACAATAGCCAACACATTTGACTCTCTATTCTTAGCCCATTTGTAGACATGCAACAGAAGACTTTTCCGTCAACAGATTAAAAGCTGGAGAGTGGCTTTGTGATGTTAGTAACTCCATCGAGGATCTGTCGGAGACGTCGATTATTGGATTCTATTAATGGGAACATTGTGCGATGTGCGACAAAAGATTGATAGGATTCAAGAGTGGCATATACGAGTGCTTGTAGTGTTGGATTCTATCGCATCTCAGTGCTCAACAATGTTGTAGTTGTGAGGTTATGGTCCTAGGGGTGCAACCAGCTTTGCCGACAGACTTGGACCTTCTCTTCTTGGCTGCTGCACACACATCTGAGAACAAACCCGAGAGTGTATCTTGGTAAGTTAATATACCTGGTTAGGTAACAGTAAAAAATGGAAAAAGAAACGTTGCAGAAAAAAGGAACTTCATACGATACCAACAACTTCACTTCACGAAACCACTACTTGGAAATGATCAAAAGATTCAATTTTTGTGTTTTCATATTCATCATTCATTATTTTAGGATACACCATTAAAAAGTGTATTAATACACGATAATTTGCGTGTTTCGTATCTCCCATATGCTCGCTAAAAAGACGAGACTACTCCGTGCATGAAGTTACAATAAAGCCTCCAACGCCACGCTGTGCCAAGTTCAGTCCGGCGAACATGCCAGACTGGAACATGCAAACAATGAATCCCATCCCATATATCGCCAGTTTGAGAAATCTCAAACCAGCCAAAATGCAAACAATTGTATTCCATATACCACCTCCAAACGCCATATAAAACCGTCCTGGAGTTTCCATGCTGAGTGCACGCAGAATGGATCTAGATGAATTCAGAGACTTTATTCAGTTCCCTTCAATAATGTGCGCAACTGCAGTACCTCTCGCTTCAGACGTTGGTTCTCCTTCTTAACTTTGGCTATTTCCTCGGTGCTATCCTTAAGCTTAGACACTAGCTCTTCTTTTTCCTCCTTGCCTTTCCCCTTGAGTGCGCGAACAATTTTGCCTAGCTCGCCGTTGAACTTTTCGTAAAGAAGTTCGTTCTCGGCACTACTCTCTTTACACAATTGATCTAGTCCCTTAACTTTGAATTCAGAAGCTTGGAGACTTTTCTCTAGATCGGACTTGATCCCATCGAGCCGCCCATTAAGCTCCTTTGTTATGTTTGGAATCCGGTCACGAATATCATTGACACTAGCTTCTATTCTTATGAGGTCATCTGACTCAGTTGTGGCCATGGTGTTGACTCTTCCTAGGTTCTCACTAATCTGAGCAAGCTCCATGCGTAGAGAAGTCTCAGCCTCAGAAATTGACTTTGATTCACTTCCTACACGCTCACGAAGCTTTTGTGGACTTCGAAGGCGGAACTTTTCGGTGACTTTGGTAGAACTCGACGTTGGTCTCAATGGCGAAGTAGAAGATCCAAGGTCACGTGGAGCACCTCTCAGGGTAGGAATGTTGGACGACATTGGTGAGTTTTTCGAAAGAACCTTTGCAGGCCAAAGTTCCTTTACTGGTCCAGAATCGTGTTCTACTGTGTTGCTTAGTTTATCAGGAGCCGAGCTTATAGGAATATTCTCCTTCTGGGCAGGGGACCCGCTGCGATACATCATTTGGCGTCCTCTATCCATGATACCTCCGGCAACCGGAATTTTAGTCGGAGATGGCGTTCTCGGGGACGTGTTGAACCTAGATAGATTTGGTGGTGACATGGGAGCAAGAGGGGAGTTGTCACCAAGACTCAGCTTCATCAAATCGGGGAGAGAGCTTCGGCGGCTCTTCTTCTTCGCCTTGACAGGATCGGCTCTCTCACCGGCAGGCGGAGACGCGCCAATAGTGCTAAGCCTATTGCCTGGACTGTGCGAACTGGAAGGTCTTTCATCAAACGTGCCGAAAACAGTTGGTCTATCACGAGACATTGGACGTCTAGGAGACTCGATCGATCTTGAACGATTAATAGATGCCTTTGACAGACTTGAAGACGCAGATACCCCTCCATTAGGGGCATTACGACTGTTCTTGCTTAAGGTCCGCCACATGGAAGGGCGAGAATCTGATTCGTTCTTAGTACTGTTTTGTCGAAGCAAGTGGTCGAACTTTCTTCGCAATGAGGACGCGTTAGATGTCAAAGACCCAGTAGCAGAGTGAGTAGAACGAGCACCAGACATCGACCCATAAGTCGAGTTACCACCATTTCCAAAAGCAATGGCACCAGGTCCAATATCCTCGAAAAGGTGATCGGCATCCTCAACCATACGGTCAAGCAAATTGATATAATCATGGGGATTGGCATCAATAACCAAAAGCTCTGCGAAAGCGGCCGTCAAGGCGCCACGGTCTCCATCATTTCCGCAGCCTTCTAGCAAATCTGCTAACAGTTTAATGATCGCGATAAATGCTCTACGGTTTTGTGGTGCCATCTCCCCAAATATTTCCTTGACGTATGCCGCGAAATCTGCTGACTTTAGTCTCGTTGCTCGCTCCTGTAGTGCGTTTAATGTTTGTACTGGCATGACCTGTCCCATTTGATCTTTCCAGGCCATCCGCAGATACTTTTCAAATGCCACAAATAAAACATCAACCGTGACTTCAGAGGTTGCCCGTGTATCGAAAGGGTTTTCAATGAAGGTGTTATAGAGAGCATTTATGGATAACTCATCAGCCATGCTTCGATTGAGCATAGTCCTACCGATTATATTGCCCTTTCTAGACTGTAAGGCAGCGATGTAGCCAGTAAATGTCTCTTCCAGGCGAACAAGAGGATTTGCGGGTCGTTCATCGGTACCTGCTCGAACGCTGCTCCTACCATCGACATCCTGTATTGAGTGGGTTGATCTATTGCTGTTTGATCTTTGCATTAATGGTGCTTGCATAGAAGGAATTTCTCCCATTTGAGGTCGCGAACTCTTCGAGTGACTTGAGGTGGAAGCATTCAAGGATAACGACGAGGCCCCAAATCCACTACTGAGGAGACTTGAAAGTATCTTAACTGGCGAGGGGGGGCGGAAAGGTCTTGACTTGTCGCTCTCAACTTGCACATGGATCGCCTTCAGAATCTTCGTGTAGAGTGAAATGAATGGAGCAGTCAAGGCGGGATTGCTTTGGTTGTATTGGGGCCCGAGAAGTCCGACAACTAAGGTTTGTTAGTTTATTATACTTGGTACAGATAAGATGATAAGTCTTACTTCGTTTTGCAAATATTGGCAAGACATGCTCTGCACCGATCTCATCTACGAAAACCTTGTCATTAAGACCATCTACCTCAACCCTATACTTAATACCACCGCCAATAACTTTAACGTTGGCAACAATATCTACTCCATAGTGACCAACAGGCGCCCCCTTGGTTCCCTTCTCGTGGTCGACAACTATTCGAATAGGGGCAGGCTCCTTGCGACCATCGATCAAGCTGTCGATACCCTCCTCGAATACAGCTGTATGCAAACTAATCTCAGCAGCAGCCAAGGTGACGGAACGGTACGACCATCCGCCAGATTCACGCTCAGCCTCTGAAAATCTTCCTTCTAGCCTAGCTTTTGTAATCTCGTCAGTCAACTTGACTGCCTTTCCCTCGTATGCACCCTTCAGGATAAAGTATCGGACAGTGGCAGCTTGATTGCGATCACGCCCCATGCCTGCATCTTTCAGCTCGTACAAAGACGACATCCAAATACAACGGCCATCGGCAGACATTGTAAATCTAGTATCGCCTAGGACATGCCAGCCAGAGAACTGGAGTTCATAGTTATATTTCTGCCCTCCTGCAGCAGCAGTCACTGGTGCGATCATAACAGCGGCTGATGGCTTGTCGACTTCGGCAACAAGGCCTCTGGCGGACATAGCTCCATCCCTGGACTTCTTCAGAACCACCACACAGTCAGCAAAGAAGAGTAGCATTCCTGACCGAGGGAACCCCGCCGAAGTGAAAGGTGCGTCAAGATGAAATGGTGGCCCAAGTTCCGTAAAATCTACAGCCGTAACGAGACGACCTCGAGGACGCAGGGTTGTTGGCCATGACTCTACGAGATTCCGGAGACGATTGACAATATGCAGCTTGTCATCAGTAGGCGGGTCCATTGAGCAAATGGAAGTGATCATGTCTCGTGCTCTAAGCATGTGCGGTACAGCAGGATGAGCAACAGGAAGATAGTTGATAATGTTATCAATGAATAGACTGTAACGGGGCAAGCGCTGTACAGGCTCTATGATAGCTGATCGTAGTCGTTGTTCTCCAGTTTGCTGCACCCGCCGTGAGAAACTTGATTGTTGCTGTATGAACGAAGTGAGAATTTGGGGGAAGTCTTGACTAGCATGCATATAATCCTGGTAGCATTCTGTAAACTGAGGAAACCACTCAAGCAATGCCTTAGCAAATCTCAACGCTCCAGTAGGATCCTTTGCACGACTAGAACCTCCGTGGCGAGAACTATTTGAACCAGCCAAAGGAGCCTCGAGATCTTGCATGGCTTCTTCTTCGGTTTCGTTCATTACCTTTTGGATATCTTGTAGAAACAGAGAATTTATTTGCAGGATTCTGTCCAAAGACTTTGGAAACAACTTTTCAAGATCTGCCTCCGAAGGGCTGGAACTATCATACGAGCGGCTTCTGGCCCTGTCTCGGTATTCGTCTGCCATATGATTTACCAGCTCGTTCATCTTGATGACATAGCGTTCTTCCGTATCCACCAATTCACCCATCTCTCTACGAAGTGACAACTTCGCATCCTTCTGAAAAGTCTTTGACCTATTGAGAGATGTGGGTCTTGAAGGCGCACGTCGGATCTTTGAGGTCGGGAGGAATGTTACCTCCCCGAAGAGCTTAACCAAAGGTGCGTAGATGCCATATTGCTTCAATACTGGATCAGAAATACCATCCTCCTCCCAGTGCTCATCAAAATCCTCAAGCGGCGTAATTGACCCAGGTGGAAGTACCAGATCGACATCCAAATGATGGATATGCTGTGGGCGCAAGGCTGCTTCAATATCATGGATAACTTCTTCGATGTTCTCCACCTTTAACATAGCAGCTGCAATATCTGCCGCATGTTGCTCACCAAAGAGTGCTGGTCCAGCGCCCGGTCTCTTGCGCGCACTTGCTGCATGGATAATCAATCCGCTTTTGACGGTTTCTGGCAGCTCACGAAAGTACTTCAGCAGCCCAAAAGCAATCCCCCGGCAGATTTCGTCTCCTTGTTTTTCGCGTGGGAGATGGTTCACGGATTGGTAGAATGGTGAATTTGGTGAGATGGTGATTCGTGGGAAGCTCTGGAAACCAGCTGAGGTAAGGATGTGGACTTGGATTCGGGAGCTGTTCAGTGTAGAATTGGTAGTCGTAGAGGGCCCGTGGAAAATCAGCACAGGAAGGCTTGCTAGATGAGGGTCAGGGGCATAGTAGAGGGAAAGGTCGTCTTGCGACAAGACGACCTGGTCAGTGAGCTGAACCATTATTGCACTGTGTGAATAGTAGACCGAAGTAGTCCGCGAGCGCAACAGGTATCAAAATGGGTCTCTCAATGGGTCTCTCAATGGGTCTCTCAAAGGGCTTCCGAATGGCCTGGCCGCATAGCGCAAGACCTTCAGCAATTCGCAGTGATGGTGTTGTGTGTGTGATGTTGGAGGTGGTGTTGAGAATTTGCCCGAGGTTTGTCAACAACCTCACAAAAGATAAAGACGCGCCGCGACGCGTTCTGTGCCCAGGTGAATTTGTCTCCGCGCAATTAAGGTGAATAAAGGTATGGTGTGACAAGGCGACACCTTACACAGAACAATTCAGGGCAAAGAAGCAGAGTTATTTGTTAGATGCTCGTATATATATATATACATATATCATATATATATTTTAAATCTTCTCCCAAGCGTCATACCCCATCTGCATTCTAAGTTTAGACAGGGAATGCGGAGAATTTTGGCATGGCTACTAATTACAGTAATAAGTGGGCTCGGTAGGCTGCTCTGGGCTGAGAGTCTGAGACAAATACAAACAATAATTGACATAGAAGCTACCATACACACCACATACCGAAGTTTCAACTCCAGTTCAATCCTCCAAACGAAACAAATCATAACCAACATCGCTCATCCTATTAAATATATAATTAGCAGAAGATTGGCATACTCTAGAATCACCAAAAGACAGCAACCATGGCATCACAGTACAATGTAGATATTCCTTTCTCTGCCAGCCAGGAGCAGCAAGGGTTCAAGCTGATTGAACTCCCACCTGATCTCCTCGCCCTCCTAGAATCCGACTCCCCGCCGACGTGAGTGCTCTCGGATTGCAAAACTCAGCTTAGTCTGCTAATTGACTGTTGTAGACTAACCATTACCTCTTCTGTCCCGGACGCGAATGCGAATGTGCCGGCCTATGCCCTGCTGAACACCGGTACCAAAGCCTACCAAATACGGCAAAAGAGCACCTCAAGCCCTCTTATGATTATTCAGCCATCCTCTACTGGTCCTACAGAAACAGATGATGCTGCAGCATTCATCCCACAGCCGTCGTTGTGCTCGATTGCAAAGATTGAGGATACCATCGAGCTGATATTACAGGAGCCGGATGGGCCAACAAAAGCCCCTCCGAAGGTCAACAAGTGGCATGAGAAGTTCGCAAAGAGCAGAGTGGAAAAGAAGAGTTGACGTGCCAGGAATGAGGGCCTGTGTGCATAAATATACTTGAAACCCGTTGCGTGGTGGACCTTTGAATGAGCTCCAACTCTCAGATATCCACCCGGCTTCGTCGCCGATACGAACACAGATTGAAAGGTACATCCTTCTTGCAAGTAGCTAAGCAAAGTTGCAACGGAGGCATTACAGCAGCAGGCGGAATTGCCACTGAATACTTGATCTTACCCCTCATGATCATCAAGAGATCCAACAGAGTCTATCAGAGTTTTGATCTTACTGCTCTTAACATACTTATACCTAGCTTTGGAGCTGTGCCATTAGATACTAGACCCAAGTCAATCTCACGATATTCAAATACCCCCTTGCACCAGATCACCTCCTTGCTTCATGTATTTATTGGTATACAGCTTAAATAAACTCAGAACGAGCATTTAAGCGATTCTCCTCTCAGTCCTCTTCTGTTCTCACTTCCCATCCCTGAATAGTTGCACTTAAGCAGGATCGCTTTTTGATTAAAACATTTTCTTCTCCTCCACAGAAAATAAAATATAAGCTTTTGGTTTCCCTTTTCAACGATCTCTCTCTGACGCGACGAGGGGGTTTGGCGGATATCCAATCAGAGGTTCACCAATCAGCGTTACAATAGCTCGCCAGCCACGTCTCATATCCAACAGCACGATATCAGGTCCTAATCTGGCCCTGTACACCGTATATCGATTAGAAGCTTAATATATAGTCATCGAACTGCGTTCTCTCCCCTTTGCGATTATAAGCACTTCAATCTAAGAATCCAAGCCATCCCGCCCATCCTGCCCATCTTTCGCTTAAGTTTAACATATCCTCAGTTTGTTTCGGAGCGGGCTCCTTGCCAGAATGATTCTTCAAAGTTGGTTATTAATTGCAATCGCTGGTGCGTAATTTGTACTCAACGTCGTAGAATGAACGCTCAATGTATTTACAGCAACGGTCTTTGCTCGAGACATTCCTCGATGTCAACACTCCGTTGCCCTTCCCATGGCCGCGCTCTCCTTGATCCAAAGCGTTAATGCATATAGCGACCAGCTATCTAGCCCCCAGAGTGGCCGTGCTCCCCTGATTCCAAGGAAAAAATACAAAAGCTACGATAGGTTTTCGGTCTGCGACTCCGAAAGACGTTACCTGTTTGGAAATGACAATGCGGAAGAATGCCCTGAAGAGAACGAGCGCTATCGAAATGTGCACGGTATCATTATGGCTGCCGTGGTGTTAATCTTATTCCCAGTGGGCGCTTTATCTATGCGACTTCTAGGTCGATGGTGGCTTCATGCAGGGTTCCAAGTATTAAGCTTGCTCTTACTGATCGCTGGATTTGGAATTGGTATTTACTTGGCGAAGATCGGACATAAAGTATAAATTCCATGAACTTTCCTTGCTGAGCAGACTAATGATATGTAACAGCTATTCAACAATGCTCACACAATACTCGGTACTATTGTGGTTGTTCTCTTCGCTACTGCTCAACCGCTACTTGGATTCTTGCAACACTCTTTCTTTCGTAGGAACAAGAGACGAGGTCTTTGGGGGCATGCTCATCTTTGGTTGGGGCGAATTCTAATCATTTTAGGAGTAGTGAATGGCGGCTTAGGATTGCAACTCGTTGATGAGGACGAAGGAGACGGGAAGTGGCGCAATATTTATATCGGCATCGCGATTGCAATGGCAGTGATATATGTTATTATAGTTGTCGGTACATTCCTGTTTAAGAGGCGGCGTTTGGCAAAGCAAGGCAGTTATGAGAGATAAAA